>Ga0115001_10002409_pt1 | contig 14321 bp, 10 predicted proteins | sample ArcticOcean_MG_C_12_FD_89869 | JGI IMG/M metagenome (GOLD analysis project Ga0115001, IMG submission 89869) | Marine microbial communities from western Arctic Ocean - ArcticOcean_MG_CB8_130 | ecosystem: Environmental > Aquatic > Marine > Oceanic | place: Arctic Ocean: Canada Basin | collected... | reverse complement strand
TGATGAGGCCGAAGATGTTCGCGCAGAAGGCGTTGATATCGGCATCGATAGCGATTGGAGCAGCATATGCGACGTGCATTGGTTCAAATCCTGATATAGAATCCTTTTTCAGTGGATTAGCGCAAGGCGATGCTGCTACGGCGCCAGAGCTTCCGCTTGATGGGAGCTGTTGCCAAATGGACGTGTGCGCGATTCCGTGCGCGATGGAGGTACCGAAACCTGATAAGGATTTCGGCATCGCAGTCATTGTAGTCGTCGTCGTGTTTTGCTTGATTGGATTAGGAACGACCTTTTTTGTCGGTGGAAAAGCAAAGAATTTCTTCGTCGCCGGGAAATCGTTGCCGTTGCCGGTCGTTATTCTGACGTTAGCTTCGCAATCGATCGATTCGAACGCGTTGTTGGGAAACGCGGATTTGTCCTATAAATTCGCATTTTGGGACGGAGGCGTTTTGCCCTTAGGCTTAGGCCTGTCCTTGATTTTGAACGGTATTTTCTTTGCGAGAAAAATGAACGCCATGAAGGTTTTAACGTTGCCAGACGTTTATGGGCAAAAATTCGGCGTCGCGACTGAGTTGATCGTTTCGTTAGTCCTATGCTGTTCGTTCTTATGTTTGTTAGCTGGGAACCTTGTTGGTATGGCGAAAATTTTAGCCTATTTGTTCGACATGAAAATCACGGCCGGCGTCTTTTTATCCGGTATCATTATTTTGATTTACACCGCCTGCGGCGGTTTGTTCTCAGTCGCTTATACCGACGTTATTCAATCCGCGGTCGGTATGACTGGATGCTTAGCAGCTGCGTATTGGATAATCACAAAGTCTGAATTCAAAGCGCCTCCGCCTTCGATTGGTTTTCCTGACTATGTCTATCCAGACGAAGCCACGGCCAAACTTTACGGCGGTATTCCATGCACGAACGTTCCGGATATGTTTTGTTACAACCCAGATCATAATCATTCAATTCCAGCCGACGCAGGCGCTTACCCATTTGGTGACAAAGTTTATTACGAAAAGTCAATGACGGATCCGCAAGCTTTGACTCCGTTTCCGAATGCCATTTTGTTCAACTGGGCGACAATTTTTGTTTTGGGCTTTGGTAACTTGGCCGCTTTGGATTTCCAAGCTCGATGCTTAGCGGCAAAATCGGCAAATGTTGCTCAAATCGGTTGCTTCGTCGCCGGTTTGTTAACATTCTTCGTAGGTATTCCATTCGCTTATACTGGCTCTGCGACGAGATATTATTTTGGCCCAGATTCTCCCTATGCGACGTTCGAAGCGGATACGTGCTCTAAAATTCTCGGTTTACCGACGTGCGGTCAATGGGTTCCGGACAAAAACGCGTTCATTTATATGTTAACGAACGTCGTACCTAAAGGTTTAGGTGGCTGGTGCTTGTTAGGCATCGTAGCTGCTTCGATGTCCACGTGTGATGGAGCAATTTTAGCTCTGGGGACGGTGTTTTCGCATAACATCGTTCGTCACATGCCGGGCGGTTTCATTAAACCAGATACTTTATTGACTTGGGCTCGACTTTCTACGATTCCATTCGCGTTCATCGCAATGGGTATCGCCGCGGCTAAATCCGATACGACTGGCTATTTATTAGTCGTCGCTTTCGATGTCGCTCTCGCCGGCGCGGTTATTCCGTTATTTGCTGCGTTTTATGTCAAAGATGCGTCTCCAAATGCCGCGTTTTGGTCAATTTTCGCCGGATCGCTCTGTAGAGTTATCTTAGAGTTTGCCCTGAAAAAGGACGGTTTCTTAATCGCCCCGTTCGCCGGCGACGAGTTCTTAGATTACGGCACAGCCGCGTCAGACTTATACCCCGTATTCTTCGATAAAGCTCCAGCAGATCTTTGGAACCCGGACGAACAACCGTGCAATCAAAAACGATTAGAGGATTGGACCGGTGTCGATTCGCTCGTCTCCCCTTTGGTCAGCCTAATCGTCTTCACCGTCTTACACGCGGTCGAGAAATTATGCGGTAACGTCTCGTGCTTTCCAAAGAGCTGGTTAACCCCGCTCGAGAAGAACTTTGGCGAAGACGACGTCGAAGAAGTCGAGATGAAGTAATTCTTTTTCATAGCGTCCTATTTTTCTTCTTTCATCTATTCCATACCACGTTACTAGTGTCATGTTTTACTCCTTTCATATATTCCATTTTGTATTTTTTAGACGAAAACGTGCTCCCATTCATAAACTCTCTCGTTCTTATTCTCAAGCCTCACTTTTAAGAAAACGTAAATAAACAACACAACGAACGGCGCGCGGAATTTCTTTCCTAAAATTTCAAACACTCTCACGTAAACCAATAAATGTCCGCTTTGACCACTTCTTCTTCTGCATCGGCCGCAGCTGCCGCGCAAGCCGTTAAAGGTTTGTCGTTCATTTTCTTCTTTTACCGCGAATTCTTTTCGCCTACAATTCTTTACGCGCGGAATTGTTATTTAGTCGATTGTTTACGCGCGCGAATTGTTTTCAGCAGTCTTTCGTGGAAATTCGCGCAGAGAAAAGAGTGTTTTAGATCGTTCACTTAGTCAATTGCGTTTGTCGTTCGCGCGTTTACTTGTTTGGTAGTATTCCATGGAGAAGATTACGTTTCAGCTTGAGTTTGCAGCCGCCAATTTCTATGGGACTTTGCTCAGTCGTAAAGAGAGAGAAGAGAGAGAAGTGTGTTTTCGAGGGCGAGATCTGAAGCGATAAAACTAACGATACAACGCGCGTGTTCTCCATACTTTTAAAACAACAGGCGGAGTGCAAGCACCGATGGCTACTGCTACCGCTCAAGGCGGCGAAAACGCGTCGAACACTTCGTTGTACGTCGGCGACTTGGAACCGACGGCGACCGAGGCGCAGTTGTACGAATTATTTTCAACGATTGGCCCGGTCGTATCCATTCGCGTGTGCAGAGATCTCATCACGAGGAGATCTCTTGGGTATGCGTACGTGAATTTTTCGCAAGCGCAAGATGCCGCGAGAGCGCTTAATGATTTGAACTTTAACCCGGTGAACGGGAAAGCGATTCGAATCTTGTACTCGCAAAGAGACCCGACGATCAGAAAGTCTGGCGTCGGGAACATCTTCGTCAAGAATTTGGATAAGGACATTGATACCGTCGCGTTGCACGAAACCTTTGCGCAGTTCGGTAACGTCGTTTCCTCGAAGGTTGCCACGGATATGCAAGGAAACTCGAAAGGGTACGGTTTCATCCAATTCGACACCGAAGCCGCGGCTAAAGAAGCCATCGATACAGTTAACGGCATGGAGTTGAATGGGAAAGTTGTTTATGTCGGTCCGTTTCAAAGAAGAGCGGAAAGAGGTACGACGGAAACGAAATTCAACAACGTTTTCGTCAAAAACTTGGGCGACGAAGTCACCGATGAAGAGTTGAGAAAAGTCTTTGAAGGCTTTGGACCGGTCACTTCCGTGATGATCTCCAGGGACGAGGATGGAAAGACCAAAGGGTTTGGTTTCGTTTGCTACGAAACGCCGGAAGATGCCGGCAAGGCTGTTGACGAACTCGACGGTAAGTATGGCGAAGAAGACAAGAAGTGGGTCGTCTGCCGTGCACAAAAGAAGGCTGAACGCGAGTTAGAGTTGAAGGCTAAGTTTGAAGCCGAGCGCAGGGAACGCATGGAAAAGATGGCTGGGGCCAATCTTTACATCAAGAACCTCGAAGATGGCGCTGATGATGAAAAGTTGCGCGAATTGTTCAAAGAGTTTGGTACGATCACCTCGTGCAGAGTCATGCGTGATACCGCTGGCGTCACGAGAGGCTCTGCGTTTGTCGCGTTTTCTTCTCCAGAAGAAGCGACGAGAGCGGTGACTGAGTTGAACGGAAAAATGGTTGGTCAAAAGCCATTATACGTCGCATTGGCGCAACGCAAGGAAGACCGTAGAATGCGTTTGCAAGCGCAATTCGCACAACGTGCCATGGGTCCGGGTGGCGTCATGCCAATGTATGGCATGCCACCGCCAGGCGTTCCTGGGTCGCTCCCACAGATGTACTACGGTCAACCGCCGCCGGGCATGATGCCGCCACAACCGCAACCAGGCTTTGGTTTCCAACCAGGTATGCCGGGTGGACCGAGACCGATGCCGGGATACAACATGCCGGGCATGCCGGGAATGATGAGAGGCCCGGGCGGCCCAGGCGGTAGAGGCGGCCGAGGTCGCGGCCAACCCGGCATGGGTGGCAGAGGTCCTCAAAACGGTCGTCAACAAAGACCCCCTTATAATCAAGGCCCAATGCCACCAATGCCAGGTTCAGCTCCGGAACCACCAACTGCGGAATCTAACCCGATTGCTATCGTTGTTGCTCAGCTTGGTACGGCGACGCCAGAACAGCAAAGAATGATTCTTGGCGAAGCGTTATACCCGTTGGTTGACTCTGTGGACTCTGCAAATGCGGCCAAGGTAACTGGTATGTTGTTGGAGATGGATCAAGCAGAAGTGTTGCACTTGATTGAATCTCAAGATGCGTTGAAGGCGAAAGTTCAAGAAGCTTTGGCCGTTTTGGCTGCTGCTGCTGGTTCGGAATAAATTTGTGTTTTGTTGTCTCGCGCGCACGCGCCACCATCATCATCATCTTTATCATCATCAAACAACAACAACAACAAGAACAATTTTCACCACCACCAATATTTAGACAATTTAGAAGCTAACAACGGTTACTAAAAATGAAGAGAAGATTATCACTTTCTCTTTTGTAATCGTTGTGGGCGGAGCAGCGGGAGTGATGCGACAGTATATTTTTTCGTTGACGCGCTCACCCCATGCCGCTGTTTTGCTCAGAGCCGCAAAGAAGCTTCGTTTACGAGAAGACTTTGCGAAGGCTCCAGTCATGGGACTTAAAAAAAGCAAAAAAAAAATGAAGAGCTGCGCACATGCACACACACACACACACACACACACACACTCTTGTGTTGATGTTGTTGTTGTTGTTGTTGTTGTTGTTGATGTGTGCGTTTTCGGCTCAGATGGAGGAATTCAAAAATTACCTCCGTCAAAACCGCGTGGCGAGTTTGGTTCGTTCGTTTCTTTTTATTAGAAACGAGCATCTTTGCACCTCTCGTCGTAAAAAATTCAAGGACATATCTAGTCTGGCTGCGTTCTTTATAGAACAGTATAGCCTTTATCACACACACACAAACACACATCGCACGTTATAAATATACACATCTTACTACTATTGAAGTTTAAAATATTAAATATTACACTCTCTCTACGCGCTCGCACGCTACGGCTAAAATCAAAAATACTCTGGAATGATGTTTTTCTTCGACATCTCAGGTTTTTGTAACTCGTCTATGGCTCGAGCTACATCGTTATCACATAACTCTAACGCCTTCATCGATTCTTCAGCATTGAATCCCATTTCTACTAATAAATCTAAGAACTTTCTAGAATACGGAAAGCTTTTGCCTCCTCGTTCGCGTCCTCCCCCTGTTGACGATGCCGAGCTCGGAGGAGGTGAAGGCTTGCGTTTGAGCAAGCCGTCGGGCGTATATTCCTCATCGTCGTCGTCGTCGTCATCATTATTATTTCTTTTTTTTTGTTTTTGGGGCGGTGTGGACAATGCATCGCCGCCTCCTAATCGACGTCCACCAGTTGAAGGAGCTTGTATGAGTTGAGATTCTCCGCTCTGCATTCTGGCGACGACTGGAATTTCCCACCATTTCTGGACGTTGCGTCTTGTTGTGCCACCTGGCGAAATCGTTTGCGATTCAATATCAAACCAGGACGAAGCGCTGCTATTACGTTGTCTATGTGCGACTTGTCCTGTGTTCGTGATCAATCCTCTAGCGATCAATCTATCCAAATGCGAGCGCAAAATAGTCGTCTCTAGTCTCTCAACCGTCCCACTACTGACGATCACAAAATTTAACCAACCTTTCGTGTAAAGTATACCAACAATAACTCCCGATAAATGCCCAACAATCGAGCTTTGCGGCGCTAAAAACTGTACCACCGCAATCAACGCGAAAGGATACACGAACGCGTTCACCGAAAACAACCCAAACACGTCCCGTTGATTAATCCTCGAATACTGCGTATCCACGACTATTAAAGCAAATATGACTCCACTAAACCCAACCGCGCACTCGTTCATGGCTCCCATAAAACCTAGCTCGTTCACGACATTCGCTACGATCACGTGCGTTACCCCGCATAACGCCGTAAACGTCATAATCAATATCATAAACATCACGCTGCCGAATTTTTGCTCCAACGAAATCCCTACTTGCACGAACGCGAAGACGTTCAATATCAAGTGCACGAAACTCGCGTGCGTGAACGAGCTCGTGATTATCCTATACGACTCCTGAATAGGATCCCTCGTTATCAATCGAGGCAGTAAACATAACGTCTGGAAAGAAAACAGCCGCAACATCACGTTGAATAAGTAGCAAAAGATGTTCACGAACACGAACAGTCTCGTGCATAACGAGAGCCTAGCGACAAGGCGCGAGAACACGTTGCGGCTGTTATCGATCGCCTCGTTGTCCATTCTATGATTCCGATGTTCAAAACAGCGTAATTCGTGGTGCGTGAATGCGCTTTTTATTTCCCGCGCGTAGCTTTTTTAACGCTTTTATTTTGTATCTGTTTTTTGCTCTTTATATCTGAAGCCTTGCCAGTTCGATGTCGCTAATAAGCGGACGACGACGACGATGGATGCTTTTGATATTATTCCTAGCGCGAGGCGCGTTCTGTAAGCAATCGATCGTGTTTTGATGTATTTGCGAGAGCGAAACCGACAAGGCGCTCGAAAACGGAGGACGCCGCGGTGCGGGTCGTTTTTTGCGCGCGAGAGCGAGTACTTCAGAACCCGCGCGAGGCGACCGTATTTGGCAGCGCTCGTGCACGAGTCCATGCCACATTTTCAACGCGATATTTTGAAAAGCGAAAGACTGCCTTCGTGCTACTGCTATCTCAATCGCGTTTCCGAATCCCGATCACGTTCTTTCACTAGTTCGATGATGCGGCGAAACTCGAGACGATTCAAAACGTTTTATTCGTTCGAGCAAACGCTTTTGATAGCGGAATCTTTCCTCACGCATCGAATTCGAAAGCGATTATCCCAGAGCGGACGTGATTGAGATATCGAACTCGAAATCTTTCGTCCTCGTTTTTTAACTTAATCTTAAGCTCTTCTTCTGATCGCCATCCTTAAAACGAAGAAAATATTTATTGGCCTATTTCTGATCAGTAGAAATTTAAATACGCGGAACAACAACGATGAGCTTTTGAACGAATCAACCTTCTTTTTTGCGTTTCTTCTCCATCATCATCATCGCCCGGTCTTTCTTCTTCTTCTTTCTTCTTCTCGATCACTTCATCTCGCGCGAGTTCCTTTAATTTCTTTTTTTCAATCACTACAAGTATATACTAAATTAAAGTCAAACTTGTTTAATTTCTACATGTTGTGATGCTTCAAATCCGTCCAACGCATTTCCCGGCACTTTGTGTAAATAAATAATAGAAAACATCATCATCATCTTCATCGCTCGGTCTTTCTTTCTTCTTCTCGATCACTTCATCTCGCGCGAGTTCCTTTAATTTCTATAAATCAATCACTACAAGTATATACTAAATTAAAGTCAAACTTGTTTAATTTCTACACGTTGTGATGCTTCAAATCCGTCAAAAGCGTTTCCCGGCACTTTGTGTAAATAAATAATAACAATAAACAAAGGAAACGGAAACGAGACGCGAGAGAAAAATGCTCGCGAAACGAACGATTCGTACTCCTCCCACTGCAATCTTCTTTAAACGAACCTGCAGAAATAATGCGCGTTCTTCGAAGAGAACATCACTTGCAACCGTGATGTTGAGCAGTATATCTGTATCTATATCTATATCTAAAAAATCTATGACGAGAAAATCGATGGACGATGAGAAAGCAGGATCGATCGTTGAAAAAGGGAACAGGAAGACCAGGTCGAGTGTATGCTCGAATGCGATGAACGGTAGTAATAAGTTTGGGAAGATTTCGTCATCGCCCGATTCCTCTGCTTCGCGAGAGAGGGAGTTTTCTTTGACGATGAAAGATGAGGACGAAGATGGGGAGGATGATTCGGAGTTACCGGATGATTTGTTCGACGCGGTGAACACGGCGGCTGAATGCGCGAGTGACGCGATAAGAAAAGGGAATTTAGGGATAATCGTTGAGTTATTGATACCGGAACTTTGGGATCCTATCAGCGGGAACGTGATGGCGAACCCGGGCGATCAATTAAAACAATGGGAGATATCGAGACAGTTTGCGCAGAAAGTGTTGGAGGATAGGAGAGCGAGGAACGCGGAGGATCGGATGGAGTTAACGGTCGTGTTCCCGGACGCTGGGTGTGCGGCGTTGTTGAAGAATAGATGGGGCGATGATTTGATGTTTAAAATCGCGAGCGCGAATGATAGAATGTTAGTTCCAGATGATTACGAAGGGATTTTGATGTTTGCCGCGGCTGATCCGATATCGTTAGAAGTCGTGCAGAAATCGACTAAGAAGGCGAACGAGTTGCAGAATCCAGTGATTTTGTTGAACCCGAGGTTAGCGAGTGGTGATGCCGGCATTGGATTAACCGTTAGAAGGTGGAGAGATCAATTTTTAGGAGTGATGTGTGTTGCGTATTCGTTAAGGCCTTTACCGTGGTGCAACGGGACGGTTTTGAAGAAGTTTCCAGGACCGTGGAAGTTATATATTGAAAAGGAAAATATGCCCGGGAGATTTGAGTTAGTGCACGAGTCCAATGCGAGACCGGCTGGTGATGAACTCGATGAGTTAGTGTCCCAAGTATACCGCGCGAGAGACGTTAACGAGGACGGAGAAGCGAGGGAGCAAAACGTTGGAGAGAAAATTGGCGCGTTTGCCGCGTCGATGATGCGCTTTGCTAAATCGCTTTCGGGTTAATACGTAGAAAATGCGTTTTTAGTCATGTCACATGTTCTTTAGTCATTTCACAGTGCGGCTACTCCAAGAGCTTTAAGACGAGCTTTAATTGCATCCAGTCGTTCATCGAGTCTTCTCGTCTCTGATTCAAAATCGTCGTCATTTTCTTCTTCGCTAATACCACTACTATTAAATTCATCATCGTCATCGAGATTTCCTGCTGAAATATAGACCGCACCGTTTTTCGATTTCGTTTTTGGCGCCGTCGTTTTTGTTGTTTTTGTTTTCGTCGTTATATAAATCGGTGGTTTTTGTTTCAGTCGCGGCTTCGCTTCTACTTTTCCTTTTTCTTCTACGACAAATTCTTCTCCTTCTTCTTCTTCTTCTTCTCTAAAAAAAGACGACTGCGCGCTCCTCATCGCATGCGCTCTAGTACTACCACCTTCCCTGAACGCCCTCGTCGTCGTCGCCTTCGTCGACCTCTTATCGTTATCGTCGTTATCGTTATTCTTATCGCTACTATTACTTCTCACGATTTGACCAGCTCTCGGTCGTCGCGCGGCTACTAACTCGTTCTCGCGTCTCCGCCTGCGCCATACATCCAATATATCCATCTCCTCTTCCAAATCTTCTCCCATCGTCGTCGTCCTACTCCTAATATTTCCTCGACCGCGTCGTCGTCGTTGTTGCATCACAGACCCTCCATCACCAATCGTCCGATTCAACCATGACTCGCTCGCTCTATCGTTCCCATTCTCTCTTTCACGGTTTCCATCGAACGACTGCGCTCGTTGTTTCAGAAGTTTGTTACTGCGATGATCACCGAAACCTTCCAATCGATCTTCTTCATCTTCTTTCAGAAGTTTGTTACTGCGATGATCACCGAAACCTTCCAATCGATCTTCTTCATCTTCCTTTTTCCCGTGCTTGATATCATCTTCCAACCACCAGAAATCTTCTTCGCGAATCACATCATCATTGACATCGTTAACATCATCATCGCCTGTTTCGAAATGGAGACTTTCGTGAACATCTTCTCGATTGCTCCTGAATTCAGAGATCAACCGCGCGATGGTGGTTCCGAATCGATCGCGTTTGTTTATCGCAGTATCGTCTGTTTGTTGCATTTATTTATTTTGTCTACCGCGGCAAGTGAATGAAGTAGACAAAACAATGGAAATAGCGCTTTTGATATCGCGGATATGAATTAGGACATGGTGCGATGATCGATTGGCTAACAGAGAGCTTAAAATCAAGGCGCAGAACGTTTTGAACCTGCTGGTGAATCAGTGTTATTCGATGAGAAGAAGAAGAGGAAAATCTGATTTCGAGATATAGATCAGTGCTATAGAGATCTGGATTCCTTAGATACTTTTGGATGGATGTTCTTAATTTCGCAATCATCGCGCAATCGAAACTTGTTACCTTGAACGACCGTTCTGAAGAAGAAGCGCGAGAATGAGAACGTTTAACGCGCGCGCGCCGTGCGGTTCTGTTTTTCTCGCGCGAGTTTCGGTGCGATAGTAACCGGTTTCTTTCGATCGTGTTTGACCGTGCTAACGTATCTATATCTACACGTAATTTAAAATCTATCGTACGACTTGCTGCTCCGCATGAATTCTATTTCTCTATCTCTGTGTTCTAATTCTTTTTTGTGCGTGCGTCTGTATATCTGTGTACCTATTTCACACGTTAATCTACGTCGTTGATGTTAGTATCGTTTCTTCTCTTTAGCACTTGTCTGACCGTCCATAACGCGCTCAACGCCAACGACTTATTCTCGGCCTCGGCCGCCTCGTCAACGTCGACGACGAATATCCTCACCCTATAAACGCTCTCCACTTGCGTCTGATTTTTCTTCCACTCGCAACTCACCAACTGAGTCTCCGCGTCGCCGACGTAATCATTCGCGAATACCGGCTTCACGAACTTCGCGTCCGATACTCCGCAATTTATTTCATATTCCGCCCACGAACTCTTCTCAACGGTTTCCACTAAAAAAGTCAACAGACTTAACGTCAAGAACCCGTGCGCGACGATTCCCTCGAACGCGTTCTCGTTCCCGCCTCTCTCGCCGCCCCTAAAGTGAATCCATTGTTCATCTTTTGTTAACCTCGCAAAGTTCGCGATTACATCTTCCGTGATACGAAACCTCTTCTCAGAACGAAAAATTTCACCGACCGAGTGAAACCAAACATCGATCGTCTGCGTGTTCTCATTCAACGCTCGATCGTTATCATCGTCATCATCATCTGCATGGACGTAATTATTATACGAATTAGAGTTTGTCGCACGACAAAAGTGCTGCTTGAGTCGCGCGATTCTCTCGAGTGCAATCGATCGATACTCCGCGATCATGCAATGTTTTTCTTATTTCATTTAACGCAATTACTCAAAGGAAATATCGGATACGATTTGCTCGCAATTGATATATTATTCGCAATTAATCAATTAAATGATCAATCGGATACGAATTATTCGCTTTTTGCTGATGAGAAAAATATCTAAAATATCTAAAAATGGTCAAAATCAGAACAAATTTTAATTGTGATTAAACGTGATAAGTATACGCGCATAATGCGCTGTTCACCGAACGCGCGAGTTGGAAATCATGCGCGCGATCTCCATCGTCCTCTTCTCTCTTCTTCATCGTTAGCGCATTTTGCGAGGATCGATGGTCATCAAAGAGTGCTCACATTCACATTCTCATTAATGAGGAGAAAAAGAACGCCTTTGGGGAACGAGCAAACGATGAGTGCGAAGAAAAGGGAACAGAGAGACCCGGCCGATTTCGATTACGATTACGATAGACTTCGTGAACACTTGATGCAGGAGGGGAATCGAGGACCTATTGCGTTCGTGTTGAATTTCTTTGCCGAGAACGCGTTCGGTGATTTCGTGCGCGAAAGAACGGATTCGAAGAAGATTGGCTTGATGAGGATCTTCGCGGTTTCGTATAGGGCGTTTTTGGAGAAATTGCCTTATAAGAGGCAACAGGAGAAAAAGGCTGGCCAAGCAAAGTCGAGGACGACGATAAGAGACGAGAGCGACAGGAGATTGGAAGATATCGTGAGCAGGATCGATAGTGGTCGAGATGCAGGGCTCGTAGGAGACGTTCGAAGATTGAAGACGTTTTGGTTAGCGAGTCGCGAAACGATGAAAGATAAGTACGCGGAGAACCTAGCGATGAGGACTTTGTCGTTAGCGGAAATGGTCGGGTCTAGTACTACGAAAGAGGATCAAGACGAGGTATGCGCTAGGGTTAATGAAATCGCGAAAGCGTTGACTTGTACGCCGCGAGAGGCTGTTGACGCTTGTCACGTCGAACCGGAAGCGTTATCGACTTCGTCCTATCAATTCGTGCAAAGAATGAATAAATTGAAAATCATAGCGCCGAGAGCGAATTGTTGCGCGATGTTCCTCACCGCTCCGCGCTTGTTCATGGGCGAAAAAGGCGATCAAAACGTTGCGATTGTTTCCCAAAACGCAAAGATTCTCAAATCTTCGTTCCCAAACGTCGACGTCGACGCCTTAATCGAGCACGACCCGGAACTATTAATAATAACCGACTTGAACGAAGCCATTAAGGAACTTCTTTCCTTATGGTCGGAAGAAGCGTTCGCGCTCTCGGATTCCGATAACGACTTCTTCGCCGAAGAATTAGCCGTCGCCTTACGAGCGTGCTCTTCTCAAAAAGGTTCGCTTCCCGAGCAATTCAGTTAGCCGTCGCGTTCACTACTACGTCTCTCTCTCTCTCTCTCTCTCTCTCTATAGATCATGTACACAGTCATCTCATCCATGAAATCTGCGATATATATACACCTTAAATCACAACACCCTAAATCACAACACCCTAAATCACAACACCCTAAATAAAGAAGATAGAACATAACCACCACATTACATTACTATAGAGAATTCGATTTAAATATATATTCGAATCAAAACGCGACAAAAGGAACGACGCGCGAGAAGAGAAGAGAAGAGAGAACAGAAGAGCGTTTTAAAACATCTCTCAAACATCTCTCTTTGTGCCTTTTGCTCCTAGAGAGGAAAGAGCGCGTTGTATATCCGTATCAAATTTTGCACGTAAACCGGTGAAATCCAAGATCATCGAAGAATAAATATGACGAATCGTTCAGGAAAGAGCACGAGGTCGCCATACAACTAGGAGAAATACGTGGCACAGCTACGAGCAGTCGACATAAATAACAGATATAATAAAATATCGTATTAAATGGTTTATAGAGAGAGCTCTTCTTTTTTTGAATAGGTATATTTGAAACCCTAAACTTGCTCGACGAGAGACGATTTTGTGTGCAACGAATGTACGAACGGATCGAGCGAGGGACCGACTGCGGTGCAGCGAAGCGCTGCGAATTCTGCCAAGAATGGACCAAAGCGCTCGCAAAGGTAAAATCAGATGAATAGTATGACTGAGAAGTAGTATTTGTTGTCCGTTGCGCGTAGTTTTTGCGCGCGCGCGTTTTTTGTGATTGTTTTCGGTTGATCGAGAGTACGGTTTAAGAATCGCGACCGCGTATGTGGGCGGCGGATGCTTGTTTCGTGAGTAGATATCCAACGCAAAACCGCGGTATTGACTTTTCTTCTTCTTCTTCTTCTTCTTCTTAAAAACGAACGAATGATGAATGAAAGATTGATTCAGCGAATTATTTACCGGCTGGGTTTTATGAGGGTACGGGCCCGATCGAGCGCGAGCAACGCGATCGAGTCGAATTGAACGCGTTTTATGGCGATAAGTTAATAACGTCAGTTTTACTCGATAAGATTAGGAACGGCGCGCACGGTTTTAGGCCCAAGACGAAGGCGGAGGCGAGTAACTTTTTGGCCGCGTGCATAAAAAACGCGACGTTCGCGAAATTGGCCCCCGAGATTTTGCCGAATACTAAGATTACGGAAGAAGCATGGCTCGCACACGATCATTGCGCTGGAACAGCCGTTGAAGCGGCGATTTGTTGCGTAGCGGATTTGTCGAACGAATCTTTGAAGCAAGCTGAAAAAGATATTGCGATTAATGCGGTCGCGAATTTGATATTAGAGGCTGGGATAGAATATTTGGAGACGGACTGGAAGCCTTCGAGGGCAAAATTTAACGATCTCGGCACGTTTTTCAAAATGGAGGTTTCTAAATCGAGCCTTCCTGGACCGCGCTCTCACGACCGAGGGAATTACGCGATTGCAAAAGTGATTGGAAGAAAAGTATGGACCGAAGATAAGAAAATATACACTTTAGAGAAATTGCCCTATGGGGGCATTATATGCCACGGGACTGGCAAAAATAGAGCGCAAGCCGCTGAAGAGGCGTGCAGATTAGCTATAGAAGAATTAAAATCATTAGGATTAGTGGACGAGTTCGGTAAAGGATTTTGGTCAGAAGACCGAAACGCCGTAGAAAAGGCGTTTCGAGATCG
>Ga0115001_10002407_pt1 | contig 14328 bp, 2 predicted proteins | sample ArcticOcean_MG_C_12_FD_89869 | JGI IMG/M metagenome (GOLD analysis project Ga0115001, IMG submission 89869) | Marine microbial communities from western Arctic Ocean - ArcticOcean_MG_CB8_130 | ecosystem: Environmental > Aquatic > Marine > Oceanic | place: Arctic Ocean: Canada Basin | collected... | reverse complement strand
CTCTCTTCTCTCTGCCATCCCTTGCTGCCCCGCCACCTGGCATCTATCTGTATTTCTCAGTCCCACATCCTTCGCTGTCGACTCGCCCATTCTTCTCACTTTCCCTCTATCTCTACCCTCCTGCTGCCCTGCCACCTGACAGCTATCTGTAGCGAGACTCCTCAGTCTCGCTGCTCGCTCTCTCTCTCTTCTCTATCTCGCTTTCTCTAGCGACCAAGACCACCGCTCCTTTGCGCTGTCACAATCGCAGCCACTCTAAACCTCTCTGTCTCTAAGCCCCTAGCTATTCCGCTGGACGCTTCTTAGAAACGTCCATCCTAAAGAATCACCACCTAATTCTAAAACGCCACGGGCAAGCTAAAGGCTTATTCACCTTTGTTTTTAATGCTGTTGTACTCTACTTCACTTTTCGCGCAAACTCCCAGATCCGTAGGCTCTGGTTTGCTCTCCCTTGCGTCTTTTGGTGCTCCGCACCTCTCTTCTCTCTCTCTCTCGCAGATTTTCTCCTTCAAGTCTTGAACTTGAAGTTCTCGATTCTTTTTCTTTTGTTCCTCCTGGTACTTCTGTGTTCACTTATGTATTGCAAATGACTCGATCTAGATTTCTTTGACCAAAATCTATTAGAAATTGCCATGTTTGACTAAAATCAATAGATTTTGCGTCCTTGTTGTTATAGGAGCTCTTCCATTCTCTTTCAAGTGGATTTGCAGTGTAAGATCTGTGCGTGTAAGATCTGCGCAGGCTGAGTCTCCTCTGTGACTCCACCCGTCCATCTCTACTCTCTATAAACTCCACTGCCCCTATGGGTCCACCTCTGTTTCCTGGTGCTGAGGGTTTCAGTCACGAATCCTTCGTATCTGGCTGGCTGTGTCCTTACTGCCAGTTGATGGAATCCAATGGCCTTCTGATTCTTCCTTGTCCTCCATGGAATCGGATCCCTCAATCCTTTTCTCGCTGCCCTCGACTAGAAACCACCACGCTCGATGGTAATACTTTATTCGTCTGTGGGTGTGGGGGGTATCCCCGTCGTCTCTCTACGCCTCTATCTCTGCCCTCCGATTGCTTCGCACACCCGGCTTCGCCTTTGCTGGTTGTATCCAAATCCAAAAAGACTACTAAGGCCTCTGCTGGCATCGAGCTTGTTGAGGGGATGGGTTTGCGAGTTACTCCAAGTTATGAGGTTACTGAGGAGATAGAATCCTATTCTGTATTGCATGCTTCTACTCCATCCTGTAAGAGGGCCTCTTCGTCTGCTACTCCTGATTCTACAGCTGTGCCGCCTGCTACTAAAAAGGCTAAGGGTGACTGCCGCTGACATTACCGCTGATCTAAGCTTATTCCTGTACAATCCTTAGTAAGCTTATTCTTGTACCTGCTTTTAATAAACAGTTTGTTCTTTGCCTATTCTTATCATTTGGTCATCCTCGCCTATCCTCTTGTCGCTTTATGCCCCATTCTATACCCGTGACATAGCCCCCTTTCTTTATGTGAAGTTGTCTTGAGCTTTTGTTTGACTATCTCTTCCACTTCTTCAAATCCTTGACTTGCTGTGCTTTTTCATTGATACCACTTCATCATCCTCTGCTTTGCCTCTGCCTCGGCCAATAGTGTGAGTGTGTATAGTGTGCGGGTACTTATAGTGTGGGTATCCCCCTTTGTCTCGTGTGTTTATTACGCCAATTTTGACTGTTAATGTAAACCGTTTCTGTCTAGTGTTAGGTGTGTCCAATTTTGGTAATCCTTTTGTATTTTCTATTGGTTTGCATTCCGTCATTCTTGTCGCCAAACACCCTTTACCTAGTGGATGCTGCTTTCACCATATGTGCGGGTATATGGGTATCCTATTGTGGGTATCATAGTGTGGGTATCCCCCTTTGCCTCTTGTGTTTATTACGCTAATTTCGATGCTGTTAATGTAAACCTTTTCTAGTGTTAGGTGTGTCCAATTTTGGGTTCCTTTTTTATGTTTTCTATTCTTTTTGGTTTACATTACTCCATCTCCTTCTTAAAACACTCTTTGCATAGTGAATACCGTTTCCACGTTACCCCCTTTTGTACCACCTTTGTCTCTGCCCTTTGTTTACACCCTTTCTTGCCACAATTCTTTATGGGTCTTGGTGCTGGTATAGTGATGGCTACAGTGCTTTTCCTGCGTTCTGACATTCGAATGCCATCATCTTGCAGCTCGTCACTTGACCTTTTTATTAAAGGAATCTTGGGCCAATCCTTACCTGACTCCTCTCTCTGATCTTGCTTTACTATGGTTGATTGAGCTTTTTCTTCATCAATACTCGTCGTCGGTTGTTGCTCTATCGTATTTATTTCTTCAATGTCCAGGGTCTTGAGAACTATCGGCATCTGTTTTCCTGTCGATGGTTCTTGAGGAACCTTTTTATTGTTTTTATCTATGTTCCATTCATTCGCATTGTTAGCACAGTGTGACTCTTCCATTGATATGCCTGATCTATGGTGGAAGGTCGGCTGAGCTTCTACTTGCATTTCCTCATATATTCTGGATAAGAATGCCCTCTTTTTCTCAGTACTCTGCGCTGCTCTATTGCCATCTGCCTTTGTTTGGTGTTCTTCAAAATACCTCCATGTCGCCATCGACCTTTCTGTAACATCTATGGCTCTTTTAGTGTCAGTGGTCCATTTCTCGAGGATACTTATCTGTCCACTCAGCCTTTCCTTACCCTTCTTTGATATCTCCCTTGACCTCGTCATCTTCATCATGTGGAGCAGGGATATATCTTCTGACCATGATAGTATTGGGTGTTTCGCCTTTGTATCTTTAGTGGATTCTTCTTCCAATACTTCTTTGAGAGTATATACTGCTGCGTTGTATGCCTCCGAATATTTGTTGTTTGGTGTATGATCAATCATTTGATATAGTCTTGAGACCGATTGGCTTGCCCATGTGTATATAATAGAGGCTGTCCAGTTCGTCTTGCATGTATTTAGCTCTTGTGTACTTCTGTCCAAACTATCCTTTATAGTTTGTATTTCCATGTCACTTGCCGTTAATGCCGTTGATGTGAGTCTCTTGCAGTTGCCATTTATCGAGCTGACACTGTTTCTTATCCCATTCATTTCTCTTGCTGCCCTTTCAGTCTTTAAGTCTACTACTGTTCCAGTTTGTACAAGGTACCCTTTTATTTGTCGTTTTCTGGGGCTGCACACTATTGGTGTTGCGTTAATAAATGCCTTGGCTGCTTGTACCTGTTTGACCCTGAGACCGCTTCCAGTAATTGTTGGATTGAAGGCCGTTAGTTTGAATATCATCGTGTGGAGTTTATCCATATCCTTTGATGTTTTTACTTCTAGTGTTGGCGAGATCTGTTGTATTTCATTTTCGATTATGATCTGTCCCACTTGTCTAGGCCATGGTGTTCCTATGAATGTTACGCTGGTCCCATCTTGCTTTACTATCGTTGTCTCTTGTAGTATCGTTGGTCTCTTTGGGTGGTACATTTCATCTCTTTTCTCCATCAAGCTGTTGGCGTCATCCATAAATCCTTCTACTTTTTGGGGCACTCGGTTCTCATCCAGTTGCTCTTTCAAGTTACTGATTGTTGGAACCAGTGTACCTTCTGGGTCTTCTGTGTTGGCTTCCGTGGATGATATGATTATGCCTAGTGCTCTCTTCGCTTGCACTCTGGTTAGCTTTTCTACATTTTTCATATGTACTAGTACTGCAATGATATTTGCGATATCTCTGAACTTTTTGGACCCTGATGCTGTATGCATTGTCGATTCAAAGAATCCTGCTTCCTTACTTTGCTGCCCTCTGTATAACGCTGCATTGTACATACTCCAGACATGTATTGCTTCAATTGTTCTAATTGATGTCATGTATCGCTCTTCTTCTGTCTTTTGGCGTTTCAATGCCATCAATTTCTCCCCTGTGATTTGTGACATGTTAGTGTCAATCCATCGCTTGTTATGACTGAGTATCCCAGCCACTGTTACAAATTTTGACAATCTCTTAACATATTCCTCTGCTGTCTCCTGCATATGGTATGTTATTTTCTCCGGCCTTGCCTCCGTTGTGTCATGTTGTGCAACTTGTTTTATATCTGCTTTGTTCCCCCAGCTTCTTATGTTCCTTTCGGCTGTCTGAACCATCCTTAATATGTCCCATTTGAGCTGCATGCTGGGGTATCGTTTTCTTGCCCCATTGTCTTCCGTCAATTCTCTTTCATATAATTTTGTTTTCAATTCCTGTAAGCCGAGACGATGTTTGTACTGTGATGACCCATATTGATGTTCGTGTGTATTGCTGAGATATCCAAAGTCCACCTCTAGGATAACTAGCATTACTCTCTCAATTGTAGCCTTCCATCTGTACTCATTGTATTCCTGTAGGGTCTTGCCTCGTAGATACATTTGAGTATCGTTGCTTATCAATAATAAGATTTCTTCGTTGGTTTTGTCTTGTATGCAGTCCTTTGCTGTCTGCATTACATTAAAATCATTTCTGTTGAATCTTCTGTGTCGTCCATGGTCTCTTATTTCCGCGCTGTCACTGATTTTCTTTATCGCAGCTGAATTTCCTTCTGCCGAGATCCTTAAGCTATCTCCTTTTGTGTGGTTATTGCTCTTGATTCTCTGCGCTTCTGCTATTGCACCCTTCATGGACTCATCTGTCAGCTCCTCATCCTCGTGGTCATCTGATATGGCCTCTTCATCTGATGTGTCTTCATCTCTAGCTATCCTATGCTTTTTGTCTACCATTAGTTGTGCCGTCATTTCATCCAAATCTTCCCTCGTTTCTGGCTCTGCTTCGAGTCCCGTATACTTGTAACATGTTTCTTGATCTTTTTGTTTGATTGTCCTATGGTACATTTCTTTTGCATCTTTAATCGATGTCGGTATTCTCTTGAGTATTCCCTGCGTTAATGCTTTAACTTTATCATTCTCTTTCTCTTGATCTTCTTGGATTTCTTTGGCACTGATGAAATGTATGCATTTCTCTCTCTTAAGACCTGTGATACTGTTATCCTTCTCGCATGCACTATCCATGCAGTTTATTTGTGTCTCTTCACTGTTTGCTATCCTTCCCCCTTTCAGGCTTGTGCGCGATTCCAAAGCTGTCCGTACCTGTTGCTGCAACTGTGACAGTATTTCTATTGGCGGACTGAGGCGGTGTACGAGTGATTGGTTCAGGCCTCCTTTGGCTGCTAGTGTCAAATATGGTCTCCATATTGCACTGCCCTCTAAAGTGTTATTGCTACCAACTATGATCCATCCATTGGTCGCCCTTGTCATGGCTACATTGACTCTCGAGGGATCGTTTGTGAATGCTGTTTGATGTATCTTTCCTGTTTTAGCAGTAGAGATGATGACTATTTTGAATTGCAGTCCCTGTGCTGTGTCTGCTGTACCAATGTGCATGCCTTGAATGTCCTTGAGTGTTGCTGCTATTTGCATGATTTTAGCGGCTTGTGCTTTATATGGTGTAATAATAGCAATGTCGGATGCTTTAATCATACTCATGCTATCCGTTGCAGCTGCCTGTGCCACCATGGACCTTAATAGTTTGACACACGTTATCGCCTCTGCAATGTTGTGTGTAGATGTTGAGTCTGGTGCTTTTACTCCTGCGCCCGTAACTACATCAATTAGAGCTACTGGATTGTGTGGATCTTTCCATATTCCCAGATTTTGGTTCTCTGCGGCGCGTTTGTCATTGAGCTCCTTGCTCGTGATTAACTTGCCTCCATAGAATTGCTGGTTGCTTCCAGCTACTGTTACCTCTGTACCTCTCATTTGCTCGATCATCATTGACTGGGTGATGTTTGTCGACTCAGCCAGTCTATTGAATAACGATGTGTGGCATAGTTGTTTCATTCCTACCGCTGAGTATGTTGGTTTCAGTTGCTTCTGATCTCCAATCATTGTGATCTTTTCGGGCATTAATGATAATGGTATCAATATTTCCAGTTCACTGATCATTGCCGCTTCATCTGTGATGAGGTGACCTGCAGCATAGTCTTGTATTATTGTCACTGCTGATGCTTGTGTGGTGCATATAATGATGTCTACATTTTGCATTACTTGTTTTCTGCCCATGCTATACAGCCTTTTGAGTTCTGTCTGGCCTGATGATGACAGAGTCACTTTGGCTTCCATTTCCTTTATTTGCGTGGATATCCTTTGCGGCGTATGCCTTGGCATTGCATCTTTCTGCTTCTCGTAGCTTCCTTGTCTCACTTTTTCATCTAGTGTGAATTGGTGAGCTTTATGCTCTTTATCCAGCTTAGGCGAGTGCGATCTCGATACATGCCATACCATATCGATCTCCTTTACTATGTCATTGTGTGACAGATTTCTGTTAATTTGTTGTATCGCTGTGCCGATGGAGGCCGTTAAGTCCTGCACTGTCGCATTTGTTGGTGCTATGAGTATAACCTTCTTATTGGTTGCCATTGCCCCTGGGATCCTCATATATTTGAATGCCATCGCTGACAGTATCGCCAGTACTGCAGCCATCCTTGTTTTGCCTGTGCCTGGAGGACCCATGATAATAGTGACTGGTTCTTGAAGTGACTTTTGATATGCTTTGCCTTGTTCTTCATTGAGGTACTTTTCGCCCCATGCGTCTGGTACCGTCCTTTCAAACAATGGTCTAATGGTCGCTTCAGCTTCTTGGAAATCACGTGTCTTTTGGTCAGGTTCGATAGCTGTTGTTTTCTGTAGTACACTTCGGATACCTGCTGCTTCTGGCATTGTCTGTATCTTTCTAAGAGCTCTTCGTTGCCTGTCTATGGCGTTACTCCTATGCTGTACCCCTGCTTTGCCACGTGTGATATCCTCATGATTGCTATACATGTGCTCACTATCTCCATTCCTACGTATTTTCACTTTGAATACTGCTTCATATCCTGGCGAGTTGCTGTTACGTGTTAGATCTTCCATTACCTGTCCCTTTACTTGTTGAGTTAGTTTGTCTGTGTCCATATATTCGATGGCTATTTCATCGCCTACTTTAGGAACTTCTCCTATACTTTTGAGTAATTTGCCATCAAAGTATATTGATATTCTGTTATCTCTCTCCCAGTCACCAAATATAAAAGTGCACGGAGTCATCGTGTTTTGCACTTTATCTTGTATTCGTTTTGCCGCTTCTTCTACTGTTATAGCTGCATTAGTCAGTGCTCCATATGATTCCTTGAACCATGGCACTAGATCCCGTTTGAACTTTGCTCTGTATTCATCCAGCACTGTCATACTTTCTGCTGTACTATCCTGAGATAGAGTTCTGATGTGTGCTAGCGCCGTGTGTTCACTGTTTTGCATTAGATCCAAAATGTTGATGTTTTCATTTTGTCCCTGTCCTGAGTCTTGTATAAGCGTCTCACCTGCTCTGATCTGCCTGACAGTATGGATTTCTCCTGTGTCTTTGGATCTACTGATGTTCGTTTTGCTGTCACATCTTTCTGCTTCTTCCAAGTACCATCCTATAGTGTTTGCGTTTATAGGTGTTCTCCAGGCGTTTCCTACCCGTGCCGTCGGAATGCCTCCATGGGCATAGGCCTCCTTTTGTTTGTCATTTATTTCTTTGGTGGCGATCTTGAGACAGTCTATGATTATATTGCCAGGAATGTCTACTCGTGCTATTGCAACAATATATGCTTCTTCTTCCCACGTTGTTAGAGCTCCAATAGCATATTTGGTGTTCACAACATTCACTGTGATCGGGATGGATAATCCCAGCCTGGCTCTGTTTTGTATACACCCTTGTACCATGCGCCGTTCTGTAGCCTCTAAATCCCCCCATTTTGCTTGCAGCACTTTTTGTATGCTCTTCGCATGTTGCTCTGTAGTGGCCATTAGGATTCGCCTCGTGATGCATGTTCCATTGTCTACATCTATGGTCCTATGAATGACGTCTGTGCTGAGTCCTTGTAAGTCCACAACTTTTTCTTTGATATACTCACTATCTGTCAATCTCCTAATAACATTCCATGACTCTGTTTTGGGGTCTTTAGGCTCTTCCCATTCCATCTTTAGTTTATCACATTGCAATATTTTCATTTGCTGCTGCCTGTCGCATTTGATTACTATGATGTGTAGCTCATTACGCTGTGAACCTTTCTTCTTGTGTTGCTGATTCTTTACAGTGCCATCATCTTTATTGTCTTTTGTGACGCCCACTCCCACTTCCTTTTCTTCAGTGTTGTGTTTGTCCTGAGTTTTACTACGATCATCTTTGATTGATTGTGCCACTCCCTTTGTCCATTGCAGCTTTTCCCCTGGCTGTATACTTTTAATGACTTGTATATTGAGCTGATGATCGATCTGTATGTTTGGATCCTCTTGGTCTTGTGTTAACACATGAGGCCAATGTCGTTCGATGTGCCCATCATACGTGTATCCTTCCTCTGCCACTATCATTCGGTGGCTTCCTCTGCTGTCCTCTGCTGCTAGCATTTCTTTCTGTGTTTTGTATATTTCACATCCGTCCTTATAACTGCCAAGAGTCTCTCCTGCATCCAATGCTACTACAGCTTGCACACCTATTCCGTGTGATTTAGTGTCTATCAGCACTAGTTTTCCTTCCATCGAGACTTCTGTCTTTTCTTTCTTGCCGTCTTGTTGCTTATTTGTTGTCCAGAAGTTATCTTGTGTTGACTTCTGCTTTACTTCATTCGCTGTGATTGACCATATCTTATATGTCACTCGTTTTATTGCTGTATATGCTTCTGATATCGAGCTAGCTGACTCTTCACTCATATCTGATCCATCTATGTGACTCTGTATGTGTTTCTTACATACTGATAGTGCTACAGGCAATGGTATCTCTGGCTCAGGGTGTCCCTTGATGCATTCTGTGTCATATACTTGTATGAGCCATTCAATTCCTCTAACCACTCGCTGTAAGCAGTTCTTGTCCGGCTTATGAGTGTTTAGATTCGCTATGTCCATGAAGAAATTCCTTTCTCTCTGTCCTCTGATCTTGAGATATCTATTTCGTTCTCCTTTAGATCCTAGACGCCCTGCGCTGTATGCATGCGGTTCCCAGAGGTTTCTTGTATTATTGCTGAACTCCTCATATGTATGGTGTTCCCTGGCAGTATCGAATGCCATGTCCTTTTCAATGCTTTTCATTTGTGCTTCTATGTGCATTGTTCTTTCTTGACCCGCTTTTTCCAATGCTTTATCCTCCTGACTCCTTACTTCCTCCCCCTCTTTGCTAGTCAGCTGTTGGATTTCTTCTTCAGACTTTTCTTTTTCTTTGTATGCTTGTAATCGTCGGTTGAGTTGGTTGGTTAGACGTTGTGCTTCCACTGCAGCTGCTTTGGCCTGTTGTATATCATTGATGCGGTCCATAATAGTTTCATATCGCTCATCTTCCAGTTCTGACCACTTCTCTTGGCGATCCTGCATTCTATTCCTAGAACAACTAATTTGTTGCAAGTGTCTCATTTTCCTGATTGCACTCCACATGACAACGTTGAGATGTGATGGCGCTAAGTGATGTACTATGACACCCCATACTTTCGTACGATTGAAAGCTTCTACCAGCTTTATTGTATCCTCCGATTGTCGCTTCGTATTTCCTGCATTTAGGCTGTTCGTTACCTCCCTGAAGTCAATACACCATACTGAATTCGCCGGCACTCTGGTCATGATGTCCAATGTTGCCAATAACCGTTTTCTGTCTTTGGTCATGTTACTGGGCTTCGTTCCCTTGATCACTAGTATCTGCAATGGCTGATCTGCTGTCGCGTCTCTGAGCGCCTTTGTCATCTCATTGTTATATATCTCCACAGGATTTGTTGCGGTTCTATTTCTCTGATTGATACATTTCTGTTCTGCAATGTCCAGTTTATTGATTGACTCTGTTGCGTTAGATTCTTTGTTCCATTGTCTGATTTTAAATGCTTCAATTTGTTTAGGTCCAGTTGGTCCTAAATTCTCTGCCTTCTCCCAAGTTCCTTCTTCCTCCCCCGCTTCCGGATGTTCCCATATGACTTTGTACATCTCTTGGATTTTATTGCCTACTTTTTGCATCTTGACATCTGTGATATACTTATATAAGTGCAGTTGCTGTGCGTCTCCCAACATATCTTCTTGGTATAACATAGGCACATCTAGCTTTGGCTTCTTTGTTTTCTTCGTAGCTTGCCTGTGGTGCCTGTCTCTGATGTCTTGTATGCCCAGACTTTCGTATTTGATGCCTGTCTCTTGTACTTTTATGATGGTGTTGTTCGATAGTGGCTTTTCTACGTCTATGTCTGCAAAATATTTCGCATTTAATTCTTTTAAACTCTCTACCATGTTTGACATTTGCATCGTTGTCGGCATCTTATTCCTGGGCAATCCCAGGAATACATCTTTTACGGCCTCCATTATCGATATTTTCCCTGTAGTCGTTGTGACTTTTGATCCTTGCACGTCGACTTTTTCCCTTCCGCTTGGTATTGTTGTTACTTTCTGTGGTTGGGCAGTTTTGGCTGACACTATAACTATCCCTCGCGCTTTGTTATGGCCTTTAAGCGTCGCTTCCATGTTGTGTACATCATAATATTGATCATGTGCTTTTGGGACCACTAGTATGGCTCCTGTGGTACTCAGCGTCTCCGCGATGTCTTGTCTCAGTCCATCGATTACATCTTTAGCTACTTCTTCATCCTCACAGATATTAGCATTTAGCAGCTGTTGCACAGCTGCTTCATCAGATCCTATTTTGTCATCTGCAGTGAATCCTGTCATCGCATTGCTTTCTGTGTCCGTCATAATGCCACCAGTGTCATCATATCTAGCGATGTTGTCATCCTCTAATATGTCTCTTTCTTGTGATGAAGGTTCGACTACATGTATGGCCTTTGTCAGTGGTAAATTGCTCCTATTTTGCTTCTTTAACTTGTGGATCCTTGATATATGTATAGGCTTGCTGCTTCCATGCTTCGCTCCCCTTGGGCGTATAATATATGTATGGTCCGAGTGAGTGGATGTACCAATTACTTCTTGTTCTGTAGTCCATCTTGCTCCCAGCTTCGTGACTGTTTCGCCATTATTCATTGGTTGCACTGGAGTGTGAACCAATACAATGTCTCCTGGCTTCAGTTTTGTCTGTATTCTACTCTTATTTCTAGTATGGTATCTTTCAAACATCTTTCTCTTGTAAGTTTTGTCCATTTCTTCCACCATTTCCCAGTGCCTGTGCATAGTTTGTAAGTTGTCGTTGCGCCACTGTTCTGCTGATACTAAATCTGACTGTATGTATGGTGCAAACATACCATCTATACTCAGTTTGGCCTGTCGCCCTGTCATCATATAGTACGGCGTGCTTCCATTTAATGCTTCTTTCGGCATCTTGTTCCATGCATCACACGCTGCCCTCACATTCTTTCCCCATCCGCCTATTTCTCCATTGCACTTAATAGCAGTTAGGTAATGGGTGAACTTTATCATTCTCTCCACTTTCCCATGGCTCTGTGGGTGATGAGCTGATGACTGTATATGCTGTATGTGATTATCGGCATAGAACTTGCTAGATAGCTCACCTCTGATCTGAGGTCCTCCGTCAGATGTAATATTCGTAGGCATCCCTTGATTGTATATCCAATGTTGCACAGCGTCAATTATTTCTTCTTGTCGGACCCTACTTGCTGGGTACACCATGCAGAATCTAGTGAATGCGTCTTGTATGACGATCCACATTCGATGTGAGCTATCATCTTTTACTGTTTCATTTCCATATGGCCCAGCCACATCTATTAGTATAGTGTGTCTCGGTGCTCCATGAGTCTCAATGCTTTCAATCGGAACTGAGCTGTATGCCGGCTTTGGTGTCTTATACTTTTGGCAGCTGATACAGTCTTGTATTACTCTGACTGCATCTTGATTCATTGATGGCCAATAATATTGCTGTCGCATTACTTTGATGACTGTTGGTGCCTGCATATGTCCCACAGCATGATAGGCTCTGATGAGTCCTGCTTGCATTTTCCTTGGACAGTATAGTTGTAGGACCACCTGGTTGGATATGGTTGCTACTTTATATAGTAAGCCATTGAACATCACATAGTCCGCTGCCGTGTCAATTCTCCCCCTTTCAAGAGGACACGTGGGAACCTCCGCTGTCTCCAGGTATTTTATGATGGTTCGCATTTCCGGCTCATCTCGCTGATCTTGTTTCAGTACTTCCCACTTTTGTTTATCATCCCTGCTTTCTTCTGGCATTTCTAACCCTTCCATTCCATCTTTGATATTTGTCAGCTGTGTTACAGCTTGCTTCACCCCTCGTATGGTCACCACTTTCCCATTGAGCTTTGTTTTGGACTGTTGGTATAGCAGTACCTTCGTGTCGGGTTCCTCCACTAATGTACTCTGTATTATCGGCGTTTCATCTTCTTCCTCCGCATCCTTTATGACATATACCTGGTTTGTCTCTTTTTTCATGTCTGATATGTTGTCATAAGCTCTCTTTTTCTCATTTATACGCAAGTTGTTATCTGCAATATTTGTCTCCCTTTGTACCTCATCCATGAGTTTGAAGACATCTTCAGCTGTAGCTGGCTCTCCTATAGTGTCAAAGAATATGTCTCTTGTCTGCGTCATGGTTGGACCATACTGTGTCCATACTGACTCTCGGCCTGTCTCTTGTGACTGTTTAATTCTTGACCTGATGTGGTTCACCCACCATTCCTCTTCATAGCATATTGCCACTCCTTGTAAGAGTCTCGCTGCCGTCATCGCAGGCACTGCATTCCCTGCTATCCTATATAGAGTTTCATTTGTGATTGTTTCTAAGCCCGGGGAGTAGTTCCAGAATCCATTGATTCCCAGCATCCTATGAGCTACATCGGTGGCTGTTTTAGCGAGGAGGGCATTTTTGTATGTCCCTTGACCATCATCACTGATAGTGATAGGATAATATCCAGTATTACCCAAAGACGTGATCCCTGTTATTGTATTCTGTGAGTCGAATATTCTGGACTGTTGGTCTATTCGACCAAGTGTATTGTCGTCACTTTTATGCGCTAGCTTTCGTGATGGCCCTTTTTGCTCTCCTGTTCCCTTTGATCCGGCCTTATCGTATCCTGCAAGCTTATGCACTTGTAGGCCAATCGGTCTGTTACTTATTTCTTCCTGTAACTTTTCGTATGAATCCGTGTATGGCACATAATCCTTTGCTTTGTTTGTGCTGTCGGGCTCTGGCCATACAAATCCATTGTCCACCAGGAATCCACTTTTCGTTAGTTTTGAGACGGCTGCTAATCTCTCCTGTTGCGCTATCTTGCCTTTTTCTGATGTCAAGTGCGTGTGCAATGTCTTGCATATGGCCATAATGAATATCCTTCTTCTTTGAATTGTCGCTGCATATGCACAACAATCTATAGTACGATATTGTACTATGTACCCACCCTCTGTGAGCTTTTTCTTCAGTGCCGTCAAGAACGTTATCCCTTTTTCTGACTCCATTTTGTCTATATCTGGAACGTTTTCGATCATGATGATGGGTACTTCCGCTGCTATGAGTGGGTCTACTTGTTGAAGGAAAAGGTGTGCTGTGCTACCTCTCTTGCCTGCTTGGTTGCCTGCTCTACTGAAGTTTTCACATGGCGATGATGAAGTGGCCACGAATGTACCCACTAGTTGATCTTTTTCTACTTGTGAGAACTCTCTTACTGGGCTTATTCCATACTCATTTTTCAGCACCCTTCTGGCCTCCTCATTGCTCTCACAGAGTGTGCCTATTCTGAATCCTGTTGTGTTTTCATCGTTCACTTTGATCGTCACACATTGTCCACCTTTTATCCATCCTCCCCCTCCTGTGAAGAGATCCGAGTGTGTGGGCTTGGCAATATCATGTGGTATCCTATCTGCTACTTCTTTGACGTCTGTCATGTATAAGTACTCACATGTGCTCAGGCTTGTGTTTATCTGTTCTATAGTTTGTTGATCTCTTTCCTCAATATGGTTGATGGAATCAAGATCCACTAATTTGCATCCTGTACCAGCGTCTATGTTAGCTTGTATATCCACTTCCGAATGAATCGCTGCTATAAATGCTTGTCCACATCCGTCATCTGGCATTTCCACTGTTGTGTATCCTTCCGAGTCGAACATTTGTTTGAGATCTTCTTGCACCATAGTTTTGAACACTCTGATCGGAGATGCCATCCCTTTGGTGTTCCCCATTAGCTCCTCTTCTGATGTTGCTGTGAATATTACTCTATCTGTGAAATCCTCCCCATATTTTTGTTTTAGATCTTGCATTTCTTTGTCAGCTTTCTCTTCTGTAAACATTGCTATCTTAAACAATTTTTCGAAACCTCCAATTGATTTTACTGCTTTTTCTTCATGCATTTCTCT
>Ga0115001_10002406_pt1 | contig 14329 bp, 21 predicted proteins | sample ArcticOcean_MG_C_12_FD_89869 | JGI IMG/M metagenome (GOLD analysis project Ga0115001, IMG submission 89869) | Marine microbial communities from western Arctic Ocean - ArcticOcean_MG_CB8_130 | ecosystem: Environmental > Aquatic > Marine > Oceanic | place: Arctic Ocean: Canada Basin | collected... | reverse complement strand
TTTTAATACAAGTTTCTCTGTTTTTAGTTTCTTTAACTTGCGATCATCACATGTTAAAGCCTTTGTCATTTCATTAACAATCGTATCAATGTTACGATGTTTGGTCTCAATTGCCTTCAAATGGTTTCGTAAACTATCTATTGACATGTGTTCCTCCTATGAAACTTCCTGCAGAAACTCCTCTGCTTCGTCTTCTTGCTCGGTACTAAATTCACCGATAACATCACTTTGTACTTCTTGTGTTTCAAATAAACTACTGAAACTATCTGCACTAGATGCTAAACTCTTCTTGCCATTAAAGTCTGCTAACATTGGAGCCGCTTCTTCTAACATTTGGTAAGGAGTTTCACTTTTAAACAATTGATCAATAAACTGTGTAATATATAAACAGTTTCTAGGCACCCATGGTGAGAACTGTTCTTCTTTACTAGCACTCTTTAACTTACGCCAATGCTTATGATTAACTGTGTTTATCATATTCGCGGCATCTGTTAGTTCGTTTGCTCTTTGTACTGATTCAATATGTTGGTAAACATTATGTGACATCAACAAGAAGTATGTTAAACTATCCCAACTTGTTTTGCCTTCTTTACCAATCTTATTTAACATACCTGGCTTGTACCAACATACGTCACCCATTGTAAGTCTATCACCTACAGGACTTGACCATGGAAACTGTATTTTGCTTCCTGCTAGACGTTTGTCATCTGTTGCACTATCCATTACATAACCAAATCGATCACTTTTATGGACATGTTGTGTGTACATTTGTCCTTTTGCTGTCGCAATAAATGGACTTGCACAATCAAACATAACTTGTATATCAGGATTAACTGTTTCTCTTAATGCTCTTTGTACTGCCGTTAGTGCTACTGCCCAGTCCAGTTTACTTGTACCTAGGAAGTGCAATACATCACATACACCTTGATCTAGTTTCTTTTCATCTCTTAACTTTAGTAAGTGATGTAGCATAATGTTGATGTCATACTTAGTAGCACCACCAAATGCATAACCTTCAAAGGGTAGATGCTTTACTGCATCAATCCATGTGTCAGCTTCATTTTTGTTACGACCCTGTAGAACATTTAGGTATTTTGTTTTACCCTGTCTGTTCTTTACAAACCAATTACAGTTATGAAGTGTATAATCTAAACACTCACCAAAGTTCTGGATACCTGTCTTTTGTTTGTAAGGCTCACTGGCCGCCATAGTAGGAATATCAAGTATCATACTATAGTCTGCCGTATGTTCTAACCAGTTTAGAATAGTATGACGTAGGCTGTCATCTGTTTTAAAGTTGTCCCAATCACATTGAATAACACCTTTAATAATCTGAAATCCACCTGAATCGCCTAGGATAAAAGTTTTATCTCTATCACGTTTCTGTACCATACTATCATGATCATTAGCTTTCTTAAGATCTAGTTGGGCATGACCTGCTGAATACAAACCCCATTTATATTGGTAGTATGCATCAGTTTTTAGGAAGTCACATCCTTCTAAACCATTTTCAAAGCCTTCAGGGATACGTTCAGGAGGGAAGAAATTATCCCCATCCTGTCTGTACCTACTTAAAGTACGATCATAAAAACTACTGATACTCGGTAAGAATACTGAGTAGTCTTTATTGCGTTCTGTTAAGTTAATTTTATTAGCCATTAATTACACCGTTAGAGCTGGAAGGATATAGTCATATTTGCCAATGCCAGTATCAATACTGATCTGCAGAGCACCACGTTTACTAATTTGGAACACACATGTACCTGTCATTCCTAGTTTTAGGATTGCTAGTACTTGATTAAGTGGCCATGCATAACCTTCGTTAAGCTCACCATCTACATTCTGTGCAAATGTACGTTTACCTGTGAAGCTACCATCTGACGCACCAACAGTAATTTCTAGATTACCATCTAGTGTTTTAACTGTAAAGTTAGGCTCAATGCCACCATAGATACCTGCTACTGCTTGTAGTTCAGCTACCTTTGCCTTAGTAGGTTCGAAAGTAACGTCCCACTCTGTACCTTTAAACTTAACAGTTTGTAAGTTCTGATCAATAATCTCTTTGGACATGAATCTATACTGGTCAGTATTGCCTTCTGCGTCTCTAAACATTAGATGATCTGGTGAACTAACACCATTACGTTCTCTACTTACAACATCGATAGTTGCAGTCTCTTCCTTATAGTTAGGCAATGCACTAACACCGGACAAGAAGCCCAAGTTACCTAAGCCAAACTCGCCTGCAAATTCAGGAAGTGTATTATGTAGTTTTGCCTTAAGGATAACAGTTCTCTCTGTATCCATAGCGTCTAGTGTAGTTTCGGTATCATTACCTGTTACTTTTACTGCGTTAATGAAGCCAAGACCGGCTGTCATTTTAACGATGTCTTGAATGACGTCTTTAGTTGCACTCATGTTAGAGTTCTCCTTTAAATTTGTATTATGTTTTAGTATATGATGTTATTTAGACTTTGTCAACCATTATCTGCTTAAAAGGCAATAAAAATGCACTTTTATTTGAATTGCTCAGCAAATGGATCAAATTCTGTCCCACATTTTTGAGAGCAGACACCCAATTTGCCCTCTTTGATTGAATTTAGTTTCCAACTATGCTGAATGTCTCGCATAATGCCACTATCGAAAACGCCTGCAATGCCATGTATCTTAGCACTGATTCCTTCTTTGCCGCCTGCTCTGTCGATGAAGTCCCAGATCTGTTCTACTTTAGGATCGGGTTGCCACCACTTATACATACGCCCGGCTGTCCAACAACAGGGCATAATTAGGCCTTCTGCTGTCACGAATATACTTTTGTTCTTAGTTACTTTACATGCAATATCACACTTGTTATAATATTCCATCATACTTCCGTATGTTTTCTCTATCTCTTTTTCTTTTTCTATAGCTCTATTTAGATGTTCTTTCTTCTTAGGCTTTGCTAGTGTAGTTGTTTGTACACCTTTACGGTTCACTGCTTGGTGTGTTTCTTTACCTTTGTTTTTAGCACTACTAAAGAATCTACCAGTTTTCTTCTTCATAAAACGTTCGCAACCCCATTCTTTAGCAAGTTGTTCAGCACGTTCTACATCACATTCTGAATGTTCAAATATTAGATAATCCCATCTAGCTCTGCCACCGGCGGCTATGAATGCTTTCATATTGCGTTCTACGAATTCCCATTTAACATTTTGTCTATACAAATGATTAGTTTTCTCAAGTCCATCTACACTAAAGATAACACAACCCATTCTACCAATAGCTCTGGCTACATCACCCCACCACTCAGCACTCTTAGCACCTGCGTTTGTATTCATACTTAACCACATTTGACTATTGTGTTTTCTAAAATACTTAAATATTTCCAATGTATCTCTGGCACTAATAGGATCTCCTAGGTTACCACACATATACATAGTGTTTAGTTGCTCAATAAGATGAGGAGGAAACATCTGCTTAATGTCTTCAAGAGATAGTTCTTTCTCATTACCGCGAATGTGTTGGTTAACTGCTCCACCGTTCTCATTACGATCACACATAGGACAGGCCGCATTACAACGTTGTGTAACTTCCAAATGAACTTCTCTTATATCTTCATAATTATACATTTACAACAAACTCAACTTCAGTACCTGGGCCTATCTCACTTGGCATTCCACCAAACTCCATTACATAGTGTTTGATTACTGCTTTATACCACAAGTGACTATTGTGATAGGCAACTTTGTTAAACTTGTAAATGCTGTCATTGTCAGCAGGGATTACACTGATTGCTCTAGCCGCCTCCCTCTGTAGCTCACGAACTTTTAGAGTATCCAAGTACTCATCAAATTCAGGCATTGTCATTACTACTTCTTCATTCATTAAATTTATCTAATCCTTTAAGTTTGACTAGCAGAGCAATTTCGCTCTTTCTAAAGTAGACTTGTATTTCTTGTTTTCCGTCTGAGTTATGATTTATCTCAGACAATTCCCAATCGGTTCCCTTATATAAGCCACCTCGTGCAAGTTGGCCTGCTATGTTTGCAATTGCATCGTATGTAGCAAAGGAGCCTTCTTTTATATTAGTAAAATCACCTGTTTCGTAGATTATATAATCACCACCAGCCATTACTTCTGTCCAATTAACATAAATCTGTTATATAAGAATGTGTCTATTTCACCTTCGTAATATATCTCTGACATAGGATACTTTACTTTTGCAGCCGCCACATCTTCACAACAATTGATATGTTGTGAATTACTAAAGTAATCATTTGTCTGCAACACCACAGTTTTGCCCTTAGGTAAGTTTTCATACCAACTGTTATCCATATGTTCGCAACTTGTATTAACAACTAGATTAATAGGAATATCATTGAAGTCAAACTTATTTGTATCTTTATATTTGTTTTTTTCTTCTTTGGGTGCTAAATCATCAAAGTTCATCATGTTATTCTTCCATTCAATTTTAGTAACATCAGCATGATAGGAATGAAACTTTCCTTTTGAGTGTTCATGTTGATATAACTTTTTACTGGATTCAACAGTTTCCATATTTAGGTCTAGACTATGGCAGTTATCAACATTAAAGTGTTCGAATAGGAAGTGTGCAAAAAAGTTATACCAACCACCATAGAATACTACGTTACCCATGTCTTCATCAAATATATTTTTAAGCTGATCTGCCATCCATAGTTTACTTTGTACCTGTCCTTTACTTAGGAAGTCGTTTAGGTCTGGTAATTGAGCCGCCTGTGTATCGTCTTCACTAGTAAAGTGGTTAATAAACCTAGCCATACTAACTAACATTGGATCCTCATGCATAAGTTTTCTCATTAGTGTTACCACTAGTTGAGGCTTTATTTGAATTTCCTCTAGATGTTCATGTGCAAGTAAGTTGATCCATGACTTAACATGTGTCGGATTGCTATTATCCATAGCAATAAGTTCCATTAGTATGTCTCTTTTTCTATACCAATTGTTCTGAAACAATGCTTTGTGTATATTGTCCCATCGTTGTGCATGATCAGGACCTTTGTGATTGAAGTATTCACCTAGTCCATACATCCAATGGTATTCTTTTTGGAATTCAGATAGCTCCATTAAATTGCTCCTTTAACCATTTCCAGTCGTTTATTCTTCTTAGTGCTTGAGTATTACCTTTGTAATGTGTTCCGAAGTCACGTCCTTGTTGTGCTCCTAACATTGCATACTCTCCGTATTTACGATTGTCTCCACGAGTACACCATACTTCTAATCTATATTTGTCATCAACTTGTTTATTGTGATCTATAATATTACTTGATAACTTAGTACATTCACGAAAAGCACTTCTCCAACTATTAAAAGGGTCTGTGTTGAACTGTGTAATATTACTTATCTCAAACATAGGCTTAAATTTTGCACCAATGCTTGTAGTCATGTCAACTTTAAATTCTTCTACTTGTAGTAGATTCCTTTTAGGAAATAATTTAACAGCACCATAACCATATATCAAGTCATTAATGGGATTGTGGCTACGATATGTAAACACACATTCTGTTTCCGGCACACCTGGGTATGCTTCTTTCCTATGATCTGGTGTAAACTTAAACGTAAAGTTAGGTTGTAGTACACAGTCTGCATCACACACATAAAAGTATTGAGTATTTGAGGCTTCTGCACAGGCTTTGTGTGCATTTAATAAACCTTCTACACCATCAATGCGTACTGCATGTGGCGCCACAATTTTTAATGATTCGAAGTTTGCGTCTGCGTCTGGCTCACCAAAGGTAAGCATAAAAACGTCTAGCATATTTGATTGTCCTTGGAGTATATAAATATATTTATACTATCTATTATATAGGATTCCCATGTATTTGTCAAGCATTAACTCTAAAAACTTAGAGGCACTACATAAGTTTTTCGATTGGTCCAATCGAACTGGTAGAGCAAAAGTAGTAAAATTTGAATCAAGTGGTAAACAGTTGCGTTCACTGTTTGATGCTGACCCTAAAAGTACTACACACGGAGATATGATACGATTACTGTCCGATAAGATAGACAGATTTCGTAATATGGATCAGAATACAATAGAACATTTTATTAACAATAGTATGCCTAGAGAATGGACAGGAAATACTGATATCTATCTCTGCTACCAACTATTTAAGTTACTATGGTTAAGCAAAGACATTAAAATTAATGGTCAAGAAGCACCCATACAATTGTATAAAAGTGGCAGAGGCTATCAGAGCCATCCGGGAAGTGATAAGAAGTTTATTATCTCATTCCTACAACCACTTGATACTGTATGTTGTTTCTATATATGGTATCCTGAACTGGATAATACTCCCTGGCATTGGACACAACCATATACTGAAGTTGATACCCCTGAAGAATTTTGTGATATGTTTCCACAAATTAAACATAATACATTTGAACTTGAATACTGTGATGTTACTCTTACAAAGGCTGGTGCTGATACAGGTGGCAATAATCACTTTGAACCATTTGCCAGTGGTGCCCATAAGGCATGTGTTAAGTTCAGAAAGGACTTACATACCGACTTTAAACTAGAGCTACCACACCTAAGTTATAGAGATGGTGTACATAGGATGGGAATGTTTGCAGACAAGAGTATCTTTAAGGAAATTAGATTCGAGAATGATAATTTTTATCTAGGAGATTTTAAGTTTATACAGTATAATAACTTATGGTATCCAGAAAAGTACTACAACTTTCCAGAAAGTTTACAGGACACCAACCACGTATATAACAGTAATCGTAGTCTACATTTTAGTAATGCTAGACCATGCATAAGTATTAACAGGCGGAATCAATAATGATATGGAAAGACTTTTTGTTTTGGTATAAACAACAAGGACCTAAATACGGATACATATCTTGTATAGGTCATTGTATTTTCAATGCTCGCCACTTTAAAAGAGACGGCTCGTATAGGATAAAAACAGGCGGAGGGTATGACGAATGAAGATTTACATAGGATGGGATAGCAAACAAAAAGAGGCAAGTGAGGTTTGTGAATATAGTATTCACAAATATGCACGTTATCCTGTTGATGTTATTCATCTAAAACAAGATGAACTTAGAGAGAACAACTTATACTATAGACCTGAAGGTGATCCTGCTAGTACAGAGTTTACCTATACACGGTTTCTAATACCATACCTAGAAGATTATGCAGGTTGGAGTGTGTTTGTAGACAGTGATTTTCTGTTTCGTCATGATATAACAAGTATGTTGGATCACATTGAGAACTCAATGATAGCTAAGAACAGAGCTGTATTTGTATGTAAGCATCATGAATACAAACCCAAGGCAGACAAAAAGTTCTTGGGACAACCTCAATTAACTTTCCCTCGTAAAAATTGGAGCAGTTTAATGGTGTTTAACAATAGCCATCCTAGTTGTAAACTATTGCACCCACTTAGCGTTAGTAACAAGAGTCCACAATGGTTGCACCGTTTTGAATGGTGTCGTGATGACCAGATAGGTGAGATAATGTTATTGTGGAATTGGCTAGTAGGTGAATACGAGTCCGATGTTAAAGGTATCAGAGGATTACATTATACTAATGGCGGTCCTTGGAATGGCGTATGGGGACAAGATTATGAAGATTTGTGGTTAGATATGTATGAAGAAATGATCGGTTATCCATTTCAACATATTAAACGTTAACTATCTTTAATAGCTTTCTGTACTTCAAAGTCCAACCAATATTCATCTGCACGTTTAACATACTTCCTGTTAGCATCCTTTTCCAATATAACTTCAACTTCTGGATCCCAGAATGCAATAGGAAAATCTAAATCATTTGCTATTTTTTCCAAATACATTCCTTTATAAAGATACAACAGTTCTTGACTTATGAAACTTACATTAGTCTGGGCTGAATATATATCTTCTAATTGCTCTAAGAAGAATCCAGTAGTTTCCATACCTCTTACTCGCTTTTGTTGAAACTCCAGTATGTTTGCATCTCTGCCTATTACTGCAACATCAATCTCACAATGTAATAGAGCAGTTTCTATAAATTTGAGATAATCAGGTACTTCTGGTAAGCCGTTTCTAAAATATGGGCAACTAATACTAGTTACATAATAGTCTGATTGGGTCCAATCAAACAAGTGCAGTTCTTTAGGATCTGCCCAACACTTTGCAAAAGGTTCATAATGATGTCCTTCCCAATATGTGTTCAACAGAGTCTTCCAGCCAAATACTTTTTCATGTAGTGCAAATATCTTACTGAATAGATGGTTGCCACTACCTTGAGGGCCTGTTAATATTAACATTCTTTTCATACTATTATTTATGTTAGTATTTAATATTATAAATAGTAATATAGTCCGGGGGGATAAAAATGGAGTTTTTAAAACTAGTTGGTGAAGTAGGATTTCCGATAGCTGGTGCAATAGCATCTGGTATCTTTGTGTTTACAACACTAAAATTTATATTAGGTTCAGTTACAGGTAGTGTAATGGGACTTAAAGGAATTATTACTGCATTGGATAATAGAGTACAAACTATGAACAATGATTTAGTAAAAATAGATACGTTAATGAGTTATGCTCTTAACGTAAAGCCCAATATAGATCGTATAGCGGCTAATGAGGGTAAAGAAGACGCACGGCGAGACTAAGGAGAAAACAATGTACCTAAAAGACTACGATATTATAAAGTTAGAAGATGGTTTTAGATTAGTAAATCAGAAAGCACCTGATGACAAGCATGATGCAATAGATCAAGGCTTATTTAAACCCGGTGATAGATTCACAGTAGGTTATAATGGTTGGTTATCACACAATGGAAATTCGTATGATGATATCAATGAACAAAATATAACTGAAGGCGAGGAGATTGAATCATGATGTGGGTAGATTACAGTATATATCAGGCTGGAACAAACTTTAAAGTTGAAGGCGAATGGGAAGGTGAAGTAATGGGAGTTCAGAAAGATGGAACTGCCAAGGACCATTGGCTTTATAAACCAGGCGAGATCTATCGTGTAACCGAAGACGGTTGGTTACAAAAAATTGGCGAGGAGCCGGAAAAAAGTTCACCAACTGAATACATAGGAAAATATGTAGATGGTTAGTCCACTAGTAGATGCAATTAACCAATACGGATTTCCAATCATTGCGGCAATGGGCTTAGGCTACTTTGTTTATTATGTTTGGAAGTGGGTTACTACGGAAGTTAAGCCAGTCATTGGTGATGCATCAACGACACTGATTGGATTAATTGATCGTATTCGTATGCTGGATAATGATATGATAAGATTAACTCAGAAGCTGAATATGGTATTGGAATTTAAAGAAGAATACGAAAAAGCCACTGGTAAAAAGATAGATATTGATGCAGATGATATCAAGAAGAAAAAGAAGTAACTATTTACTAGTAGCTACATAAACTCCGTCCCAATCAACTGGAGTATTAACAATCATATCTTCACAACGGTTCAACATTACATTATAGTATTCACTTAATGTAGGTGGGCCGTCTTTCTGTAACTTTTTTATCTCAGTTATTGCAAGATCAAAATTACCATTGCGATACTCTATTAGCATCTCATCGTGCCATAATTTCCATTGCTCATCTTCTATGTCTTCCATTAACACAGTAAAGATTCGTATGCCTTCTGTCTTGCCTTTAACAGCAATTAGATCCAATTCAATATAATCAAAATCTAAAGTCATATCCAAACTATCTTCGCCTATTAAGAACGTCAGTCCATATGCTTTAGACTGGCCTTCGAGACGAGCAGCAAGATTAACAGCGTCACCAAGTACGCTATAATCGAACCGCTGCTCACCGCCCATATTTCCAACAACAACAGTACCAGTATTAATACCAATACCAATGCGTAACGGTATAAGTCCTTCATCCTCTAACTCCTTGTTTAGTAAATCTAAACGTTCAAGCATTTGGATGGCTGTTTCTGTTGCAAGCCGTCTCTGATCAGGAACATCCAGTGGTGCGTTCCAAAAAGCCATAAGTGCGTCTCCAATATACTTGTCAACTGTACCCTCATTTTCCATTACAAGAGCAGTCATTGGTGTCATGTACCTATTAATAAGACTTGTTAGACCCTGCGGATCTGTCTTATACTGTTCACTAATTGGTGTAAATCCACGGATATCCGTAAACATAATTGTAAGTTCACGTGTATCGCCTCCTAGTTTTAATAAACTAGGATCTTGTTGCAGTTTCTTAACCATTGCTGGTGCAAGGTAATGTTCAAACTGCTTTTTAATTTGTTGTTTAAGCTGAAACTCTTTTACAAACCTATTGAATACTGCATGTAGTGCCACGAGTACAAGTGTAATTAATGGTATACTTGCATCCAATAGATATAAATGTGTTGTCCAGGCATGCATAACAGCCCATATTAATCCACCGCCTATGGCAACAATTGCCAGAGCTACTATTGTATAGGGTGCAAAGGCGGCTAGTAAAATAACTAGTAATCCAACTATTGCTGTGGCGGCAATTTCACTTAGAAATGCCCAATATGGTCTTTGTATTTGATCTCCATCAAGTACTGTTTGTAGTGTTACTGCGGCTGGTATATAATTATACTTGGGTCCTGTAGGTGAGGCAATAAGTCCACCAAGTCCGTCTGCTGTAATACCAACTAGAACTGTCTTACCTTCTAAACTCCAGAATTGATCATCGTCTGCTAGACTAATAGCATCAAATGTTTTGTTCCAACGTAACCAGATCTGTCCGTTAGGATCCGTGTTGATGATAGGGTAGCCCGGAACACGGATTTTCTCTATTCCACCCTGATTTGCTTTGATCTGATAACTTGGAGCACCTGTTGCTAGTCTAATAACTTCTACTGCAATACTAGGATACGTTTCTTCTCCTACACGCATAATTAATGGAACTCTGCGTACAACACCGTCTATCTCTGGTACAGTATTAAGTACGCCCACTCCGTCTGCGTTATCACCCAGTAGTGGTATAGGTCCTAACATACCAGGCCATTCAAACAAGAAAGGAAGAGGGTCGCCTATTTTGGCAACCCCTCTAGGAACACTATTCTTATTTGCTTGTGTACTTCCTGTCTGTGCACTGATTACACCATTACCAGCTAGGGCTTCTGCAAGTACATTGTCACCACCGAGTCTGTCGTCCTCGCTGAACAGTATTGGCAAGACGATAACGCCTGCTCCTGCTTCACGCAACTTCCAAATAATTTCTGCAAGTACATCACGTTTCCAGGGCCACTGTCCATATTTCTCTATGGCGGCTTCATCTATTTGTACAACAGCGATGTCTTTACTGTGTACTGGTTCATCTGTCTGCTGTATAAGGTCGAAAGTTTTTAATCGTAACGTTTCTACAACATAATTGTCCGTATAGTGGACAAAGATAAGGACAAAAGCTGTTATTAGAGCTGTTGCCCAGTGAGTTAAGTATTTCATCATGTATTTATCTAAGACTTAGCCGGACACTTGCTTTTACAGACACTGATATTATCGAAATTATCCATAATTTTTTGATATCCAGGGCCTGCAATTATCTCATCAATAGTATGATTATACACACTCATACTTGCTAGGTCATCTTCAGTTAATCCAGCTCCACCAACTATACTTTTTTTCTCTGCTCTTGTATAACAACAGGGATAGAATATACCATCACTACCAATAAACTGTGGCCAGTTAGTAACATTGATACATTGTGGATATACCTTTTCAGTGGTATAATATTCATTTTGTGGAACAGCAATATTCCTGTAACCACCTGATGCAACCATAGTCCTAGTGCTTTTTCTTTCAATCTTTCTTCGGTCATCTGAGATGGTCGTCTTACTAACATTAAAGGTGGCTAAGTTTGCTTTAGCCTCATTTACTTTTCTAATTCTTGGGTGTATATCAATTCTTAGTTTGGGTGGTTTGTTTGTGCCTTCTGGGTAATCTTCTTTTTTAAGACCATTAACATAGTCTTCCATTGTATCAAGGGTGGCACTAAATTCACTCAGCTCTACATACTGTCCTTCCTGTGTACGTTTTGTATGGACCAGCGTGAAGAATGTTACACCCAGCTCCCAGGCTTTATCGTAGGCGCCTTTGATATCCTCATATGAACTGTTATACTTGAAAACAATATATTTCCAGCGAAGACGTTTATTTCTGTTAGTCAGAATACGGATGCCACGTTCAATACTTGGCCAGTGGCCATTTACTCTGTATGTTGTAAAGTTATCTGGAGGTCCATCTATGCTAAAAATAAATGTATCTTTATATGAAATGTGATCAGCAACACGTTCCCATACTTCATCCTTAACGTAACTGCCATTTGTATCGAAGGAATATGGAATATTTTTATCGTTTAACGATTTAAGAATTTTGTCTACTTCAGGATGATATATTGCATCACCATATGCACCACATACAATTATGTTTTTTATCTTATCGTCGATTGCTTGAATGACAGTATCAGTATCTATGTTACCATTGTCCCAATAATCCTTATCTTTTGCCTGCCTTGTTCTGGGACAATGAGGACAGGCTAGTGTACACTTGCTGGTTATCTCTAACTCAACAGTATTGGATCTTTTAAATTGTGGCATGTTCGTTCCTTACATTATGTAAGTACTTATCACTTCATTTTTTCGACAGCGGCATCGTAGTCTTCTTGGCTTACTATGCCTTCAGAGAGCAAACGTGTTCTGTTTGTCATATGTGCAGCCATTGTATCGTCTTTACTTCCACCAAAATAAGGAACACAATGTCCTTCAGCTTCCATATCTCAGTTACTTTTTTCATTTCACCGTTATAGTCTACTTTGAAATCTCCGAGGATACGTCCGAATTTGCCTTTCATATCTTCGCCCTTGCGATCTTCAGTAGTAATAAGTTTGCCGCCATTAATCATAAGCTCTTTAAGTCTTGCTTTAGCTGCCTCGCCAAATAAGTCTTCTACTTTGTCTCTTGTTCTTGATTCTGGTGTATCAATACCCATGATTCTAACTCTTTCATCAGTTAGTGTTACTCCAAATCCTAGATCAATGTCTACATCTACTGTGTCGCCGTCAACGACTTTAATTACTTTGACATCATATTCGTTTGTATTCATAATTATCTCCCCCCGGTTTATATTATGTACTAGTATTTAGTTGTTATTAGTAAATCTTTGTTTTTGCTGAGTCTACTAGTCTGGGTTCACAGACTGCTACATACTTTCTGCTTTTTGGTACGCCCTCACCTGCAGTACGATTTGGAACAGCTGGTTGCTTAGTTATACGTTCTGCAAAATACTTACACTTATCAATGTCAGCAAAGTACATATCTTGGGATACTACTTTCTGACCCAGGTATACCATTAATAAAAAGGCGTGTATCATTCCTGCTCCATCAGTTTTTCTATTGCAATTTTTAAATTAAACTTGTCGTCTGGAGCATATTCTATTTTCATATTTCCCATACACTTATCACTCTTGCCAGTAAATATAGTCTCATTTGAATTTCCGGCACCAACATAAATGCATACAAGAGATTCGTTTAGTATTTTTCTCCAAGCAAGTCTGCCTGTTGTTAGTGGTATCTCTTCTCGTTCACCACGTCTTATTTGTTGTTCACGACTATATGGTTTAGTTGCACCATAGTTCTTTCCGGCTGAATAAGCAGGCTGTGACAACACAAGTAATAACATAAGAAATATCTTCATCGTCTGCTCTGGGACAATGAATTAGATATGGCATCTGTTGCAGTCTTTGGTTCCTCTGGTTTAAATCTAGGCTTTTCACGTTGCTCTAACTGGGCTCTAAATTTATCCATTACTTCCGGAGCGTTGTCGCTAAGCCTTATAAACTGGAGTATTGCTTTGTAGCCATCTCCCATAAATATTAGTCTGTCATCTTTATATAGTCGTGCCTTGTTACTACTACCCGTATCAAGAATTAAGTTATCGTATGCAATCCTGGACATCTACCAAGTTCTCGGATGTCCGAACGTATCAACTGCAATCATACTTCCACCAATAAATAAAGCACAAATAATTCCTATTAGAAATACTATGCCTACAATGTTTAGAATCTCTCGTTGACGTTCTGCTTGTGCATATATTAACTTCTGTCTATCCTTGCGGATCTTAGCCTGTAGTGCTACAATTTCATTCCAACTATTTGGTCCATGAACCATATTAACATACGTTCTAAGTTCCTGCTCCATCGCTTCTGCTTTTTTCTGAGCCGCAAAAATATTCATAGCTTCTTCCTCAATAGAAGAACCTGCAAATATCTTTTTAAACAATGGAGGGTTTTTATTCATTTTGCCAGCTTGGTCAATATCTGAGACTGCGCCCATCCACCTACCTACATCACTGTACATAGATTCAAT
>Ga0115001_10002402_pt1 | contig 14345 bp, 8 predicted proteins | sample ArcticOcean_MG_C_12_FD_89869 | JGI IMG/M metagenome (GOLD analysis project Ga0115001, IMG submission 89869) | Marine microbial communities from western Arctic Ocean - ArcticOcean_MG_CB8_130 | ecosystem: Environmental > Aquatic > Marine > Oceanic | place: Arctic Ocean: Canada Basin | collected... | reverse complement strand
GTTCATCAAATAATAACAGGTCACTGGTAAATTATTGAGGAAACTCGAGAACTCAGACCGAGCGAATGGCTCGCAATTTGCTTCTTCTTCTTCTTCTTCTTCTCCTCCTCTCACTCCCACTTCTACTAATGTAACGACTACTAATAAAAACAACACACAGACGATGATGAATAAAAAGATGAGTGTGGACCAGTTTTTCTTACAAAAACATCCAGAGCTTACGCAATTATTACGAAGCGCATCGAAATATAACGACGCTCTGTTGAAACACGAACAAAACGAGATTGATAATTTAGCTAAATATATAAGTGAGATTGAACACGTAGAGAAGAATCCGTACGAGGAGAATCATGCGAACAAGGACAAACGCGATAAACTCGCAAAGTTAAAGAGCGAGTGCGAAACTCAAGCGAAACTAGTGAAGCAATGCTTTGAAAATAGTAATGGAGGAGTTGGATCTTTAGCGAGCAGGTGTAAAGGTGTCGTTCAGTCGTACGAAAAATGCGGACAAGTTGCGTTAGAAGCGTTCGTCGATAGCAGAGCGACTCTTACATAAGTCGGAATAGCAGGAAAAATTTAGCCAACTTATCTTCATCATTTCATCATCATCCATCAATGTTCTTCATTTTGTAAAATATCTTTTCTTTTTCGATGATAATAATAAACTAAAAAGGATGTACGAGTATAATAATTAAGAAACTCTTAATAATAATGCAAAGAGATGCAGTCGTTGCAGTGTCATTTTTCGCGTTCTCCGTTCTCTGGTCTCACTGTATCAACCATCGAAGAAGAAGACGAAGGATTATTTTTGATTCTCGTTATGGAGCGACTTTATATAAACCATCACCTCAACGTAAGAGGAATAATGATGATGATGATAATAGTAAAATAAAAAGAACAGTATTTAGAAGAAGAAGGAGTAGAGGAAGGAGGAAATTAGAATACGATTATGACGATGACGATGATGATGACGATGAATTGTATTACGATGTTTTAGATTATAGCGTTTCCGATTTCGAGGAGGAGGAAAATGATGTAAGCTTTGATTCTGATTTCAACGACGACGACGACGACGAGGATTTCTTCGACACACGATCTCGGCTAACTTCAAGATCATTATCATCGATTGCTGCATCATCATCGGCGTCGAAAAGAGTAAAAAATCGAAGGGTGCTCGGCGAGTTACCGGACGAATCGATGTACAATTTTTGGTCAACGAACGCACTTCTTCATTCGTCTTGTTTACCTTATTGTACGTGGCGTCTCAACGACGATACAGATAAAGCTGGAAATGGTGGACGCGATATCTTACTCGTAAGAATGGGAGCAGCGAACTCTGAGCTTTCTCACGAGAATAAACAGAAAATGGACCAAGTCATGGTGAGCACCATTTATCACGGTATTAAGACGCGTTTGATAGATCGAGATTACCGAACTTGTCGAGGTCAAATCGATGTCCTTATTGACATGAAAGGGTGTAGTTTGACTAATCCGCCGCCATTTGATGTCATCGCGAGAGGATTATCTTCAATTGGAGGTTTATTCTACGAACGCGCTAAAGTGCATAGGATTGGAAATCCACCGCGCGGCACGCAAATTCTAATAAACGCGGTGATGATTTTAATCTCGAAAGACTTGCGCGATTCGGTTCAAATCGAGGTTTTAAGAAATAAAGAAAGCGACGATGCGATTCGGAACGCTTATGAAGCCCCTTGCTTAGTTTGTGATAGCATGAAGTAGATTTAGGTAAAGAAATAGCATATATATATAGTACGCGGGGTCAAAAGAGGCCATCACTAAATAAACAACAACATAAACACGCGCGCGTCCCCATAAACTTTAAAATATATATACAAAAATAATAATGATCATGCTTTCGAATACATCAAGAGGAAGAAGAACTTCTAAATCAACTTCTTTATTCTTTTCATTAAAAAACATTAACGTCGTTCTTTCCTTCATCATATCATTATCGTTATCGTTAACATTAAACGACTCAGGTGAAAACGCGCCTGAGATTTTTGTCTCGTGCTCTGGCCACGGGAACTCAGCGCTCTATCACGAATTGAAGAGGACGTACGGTTTCGGCGATAAAGAACCGGACGCAGTGCACGATAAACCGCCTGAACCAGAGATTAGAAAACCAGCGAATTTACACGACGTCGGTAAGGATTTAAATCACGAAAAGCTGAAGGAAGAGTTTGAGCTATTCCCAGACCATCATAAGATCGATAACGCAATACATTGGTCTGGCATAACTGCCTTAAAACAAGGTATAAAATTAGGGAATTTGACTTACGTGAAGACGACTTTAGAATTGGGCGCGAACGTAAACGCGACGTTGAAAGGGTCGAGACCGATTCATTTCAGTGCCGCGCATTGTCCATTTCGAGAGCAAGTCGACATTGCAAAGTTATTGGTTGAGAACGGCGCCTCAGTCACGGACTTGAACGTAGACGGATATCAAGCTATTCACTTCGCATCGAGATTATGGCAACCTTTGTGCACGCAGTTTGTCGAGTGGTTGTTATCAAACGAGAACGTTCACGTTGACCAAAGACGTACGATGGGGAACGAAACGACACCGTTACACGAGGCGGCTTTGCGTTCGTCGTTGAAAATGGTAGAGTTGTTAGTCGAGAAAGGAGCCGAGGTCGATGCGCTGGACACCGAGGGCGATACTCCCTTACATAAAGCCGTAAAAGGAGATCATTTGCCTGCGATGCATCATTTGTTGAAAAATGGTGCGAATCCGCACTTGAAAAACAAGCGAAACATATCACCGCTCGAGCTGGCTCAAAAAATGAAGAAGGACTACGACACGATGCAAGTTTTCAAAAAAGATTATGGTTTCTCCCATAGCAGTGGTGTCGCCACACATACAGAGCTTTGAAAAGTATTTATTGACTTGTTTTAATTTATATCAATACATATTTGTACTACTATTATTAACTAATAATGAAATTGCTACTCGTGTGCTAATTAAAATCTACCAATGTTCTTCGGCAGTTCAAATGCAAGATTCGGATGCGTAGAAGGAGTCGCGTCGGGATCTGGTTTATACATCTTAATCGTTTTATCCGCTTCGCACGAAATCAATCTCTCACCAGTCTTGTCAAAACTCAACGCATATATACCAGCCTCTGCTTCCATTGAACCTGGTTGGACTTGCGTTTGCATCGATTGGAAGCAATGTCCAGTTTTATAGTCCCAGAATCGCACACTACCGTTGTCACCCCCAGAAACCATAACGTCGTCTTCGTTGAGCGCCATAGCATTGACGATGGCGTTTTGTTTTGATAACATGTTATGCTTAAAATCACCATCGGGTAAATTAAATTTTTTAATATTATCCGCCGAGGCGGAACAAAATTCCCAGAATCTGCTATGCATTACCATTGCACGAACCCCTTTCTTGTGATGCGTCAAAGTCTTCATGCACTTACCTGCAGCTAAATCCCACGTTTTTATTGTCGAATCGTAACTCCCCGTGATGATTTGGGGATCTACATTTTCTGTAATGATGGATCCAACGGTAGACTCGTGACCAGATAAGACAAAAACTTGCGCTTTAGTGCGTATATCCCAAACTCTGCAGCACGAATCTCGACCGCCGGTCATCAAAATATCCAAATCAGGATGCAAAGAACATGAATACACGCCACTCAAGTGACCATGGTAGTTTCTAATGACCTTGTTATATTCCATGTCCCAACACTTCACCTTTTTATCCAAACCGACTGAAAACATGTACGGATTCTTTTCCGAGAGAGCCAATCCCATGACTTGCTCTATGTGACCAGTTAGCGTCAATTTCAAAGATCCCGTGGCTAAATCCCAAATTTTTATGCACCTATCTCCCGAACCCGTGGCAAAAAACTCGTTAGACTTATCAACGGCAACGGAGCGAACCCATCCTTGGTGTCCAGAAATAACTCTGTATAACTTCCAAGGCTTTCTCCATTCTGGCTTTGGCCATTTCGAAGCCAAGTTCGCGCTCACTAGAGCGTTTGATTTCATGTTTTCGTTCACGCCAAACACGGACGGTTTCGCGTTCTTCCCTTCGCCGCCGATATTATTGAATTGCACAATCGCGTTATTATTATTAGTTCCCTCTTGAGTTTTGAATTTCGCTAGGATACCTCCAGATATTTTCGCTTCCATCTCCTCGCGAACTGGTTCATCAATCGAATCAATTAAAGACGCTAAATCTGTCTTCATATCGACGTTGTTGTTGTTGTTGTTCTTTTCTGAAGATGACGTTAATTTTCTCTTGGCCGCATTTGCTTCGGCTAAACCGGGAAGAGCTCTTTCGTGGCGACGACCACTTGTACTTGGATCATAATCTACTACCGTTTTAGCCTTCTCCATGTTATTATTATTATTATTATTATTATTCTGTTGTTTATTACCGTTGATTTCAGGCGGTTGCATATATCTCACTTGCGCATAGTCATCCTTGATTTTCATGCTCATCTTCCTCTCGATCGATTTTCGGTGATGATGATGATGAGCAGTAGATTTAGTATTGTTGTCAGTATCATCTGCGTCATTGTTTGAGAATAAAGCTTTCGCGCGCTTCACGGAAAGTTCGGCTAGTTCACGCGCGTCCGGTCTTTGTACTGTTTTTGTCATTTTAATGAGAACAAGTTCGATGATACCTTTCTTTTGTTTATAGTCGCGAGTAGAAACGTGAAATAATCAATAATGCCGCTCTTGCTATGTACGTTAGTGGTGTGATAAAAAACGTACAAGTACTGCATTTGGGCATTTTAACAAACGAACAAAAAGAGTATAATAATATGAAAAATATGAAAAATATGTTTAGCGTTTTTCCAACTCACTATGACGTGCTATATTTAACTCTCTCTATGTACTATGTATGAACGAATAGACTCTCACTGACTCGATCTAATCATCGTCGTCTCTTACCATTCGTATTTTGCTCGCATTTCTGACCAACCATTGAGCGAATTCGGGCGATTGCGCTAACGACGTTAAGGCACTTTCAGTGCGTTGCAAAGCTTGTTCATCCGCTTCTTCGCTCGTTAAAAATCTTCCTTTCGAGGCACATGCCAAAGAACTTGGCGGCGATCGCACTTTTGTTTTTTTCTCAGCCGAAGATGATTTTGTTGCAGAAAACGGAGGCGGCGATTTCTTCTTTTTATTAATTTCGTCACTATTATTAGTTGCGCTCGTTGTGCGTTGAGGCGACGATAAAGATTTATCGTCAACATTTTTACTACTCTCTGCCCCACCATTTTTGGTATTATTATTAATAATATTATTATTAAACGGATTTAAACGTTTCACGAGAGAAAAAGGAGAGAGCGACAAACGCTCTTTCGCATTTTCATTTTCGTTCGTTTTTAGAGGCGTTTGAAATCGCGATGGTGCAACGCGCGGCTCTGGGTCCATCGAACTCGGTAACCTTCGAAGAAACTCTACTTCAGTTTCATCGTCCTCCTCGTCGTCGCTATGAATCTCATCGTCCATTTCTTTCTTTTTCAACAAATTAAACGTAAACGCATGAAAGGCGAGACGTAAAGTTCTTTTCAAGTCTTTAGCGAACGCGGCGGCGGGACCAACTATGATTGTACTTCCAGCGAGAAACGCGAGCGTATTTCCACTGCGAGGATCTCGCGTACAAAATTTGAGCAAAATCACGCCGTAGAAAGAAATCGCAAAGCTCGTGAACGATTTCCAACTTTTATAGACTTTACCAGTTCTGTCATCCACTACATATTTCTTGACAAACATGATCCCTAAACCCGAAGATAATAAGAAAAATGCAACGATAAAAATGGCAACGTAAAGCGTCTTTGGTTCCTCGGTATCTACATTTTTCACGACATTCCATGAAGCTCTAACTGGCATCGATGCGCCTTTCCAAAAATATTCTACAACAATTTTCCACTTATCAAGTGGCACAAAATGATATGCAATCGTCGTCGCGAGCGTTGAACCGATGCCAAAAACTGCTCTCGTTGCTCTCGCCCTTGGCGATAGTCTCGTCAATTGCAAAACGAAGAAACTCAACAACATCGCAGTCGATAACGATATAGCAGCTACATAAAAGCACCAAGGTGAAGTTGCAATGACTGGTGCCAAAAGCATTAAACACACGCCGGCAAGAAATCTTCCGAATAAATCTGAATCAAAGTAGTATCTGATACCTATTTCGTAACTTATTTGTTTGTTATTATTCTTCCAAGATAAGTTGTTAGTCGTCGTACTACTGCCGCCGCCGCTGCCGTCGCATTGCAAAACGTATGTCGTTTTTTCTTGAAACGGATTTAGCTGCGCGACTAATGTCGTTCTCTTTTTATTATCACCATCTTCAGCATCATCGCGATGATCACCTTTTTGTTTCATTTTCACTTTCCGATATATTGCCAAAGGTGCCTTCTTCTGTTTCTTTGAGCTCGAAGTCGTCTTTATTGCATCATCAACACCTGCTACTTCCAAGTTTCCTTCTTCTTCTTCTTCTTCTTCGTCTGTTTGAGCAGTTTTCAAAGCGCACGCGTGTGCTTTCAATGATCCATTAAAATCTATCAATTCCATTTCGATCGAATGAAACGTCCTCCATATCGCAAATCTCGGAAACAATGAAAGAGTGAACTTACTCGAACGCTCTATTGCCTCTAAACTCGTTCGTCGTTCTCTCGAAATTCTTCCTCTCTTTTCTGTTTTCAACTCATTATGGGTTATCACTTCATTCCTATTAATATCGCTTAAATCGTCTCCGTCCTTGTTACTATTGTCTAGCGCTAACGAGAAAGAATTACTAGTAATAGCTATTACGATGATGATTGAGATCATGAGTGAGTAAGAATACTTCCTCATTTTAGAGTATTTGCGTGGATGTATGTATATGGGGAGTATGGAGTCGTCGTGTCCGTCGTCTGTCGTCGTCGTTGACTCGTTGGAGAAAGAATACTAAAGTGTGTGTTTGATATGTACACTTGTTGTAAACATGAAACAAAGCTTTGCCGTGTTTGCTGCTATGCTGTGGCTGCTGTGCAGAGAATTTAGAATTTACAATTTAGTAGGCAGAGAATTTTGTGGCAGCAGCAGCAGTAGAGGGACGACCAAATCTATCCACACAAAACGGATTAAACCGAAAACAGCAGAGCGCACGAATATCTGTAGTATTACGCCCTTGATATATTCGTGTAGGGTACGTTCTGTGATTAAATAAAGAACTAAAGAGCGATTTCCAATACTAAGAAACACACGCACACACACACACACACTACGCACGCGTACGATATATATAAAAGTATCGCGCGCGATGAGTACGCCGACGGTGATGATGATGAAGATGAATAAATCGATCTCTTGTTCAACAAATAGTAATACTAATAATACTAATACTACTACTAATAAAAATAAAATAACGCGACGACGAGAACGAACGAACCCGACTATAGCAGAGAAAATCAACGACTACGCTAAAGATATATCTATTGCAGCTGTATCTTCCGCTGTCGCAATGACAGCTTCACCAGCGTTCGCGGATGCTTTAAGCGACTATGAGAAGATGTCTCAAGGCGGAAAGCAAATGGCAAAGAGTATACCGAAGGATAAAGATTTGACAACGTTTGATTTCAGTGGATTCAAAGCTCCTGAAGTGCCTTCGATGCCTTCTATGCCTTCTGTGCCGAAATTTGAAGCGCCAGCAGTTAAAGAAATCCCTTCGATCCCTTCGTTCGAAGCCGCGAGACGAGAAGTACCAAAGCCTTCAGTTAGTGTTCCAGTGCCGAGACCGAGAGCTGTACCGTCGTCATCGTCAATGCCAGATATTCCGACGCCGAAGCCACGCGTGGTTTCGCCTGCGGTTGAAGTGCCAGCACCAAAGATTCCAGAACCTCAAACGACGACACTTTCTGCGCCGGCAACAACGGATTCTTCGTTTTCTGTGCCTGATATTAAAGTGCCAGAAATGAAGATGCCAGAGATGAAAGCGCCGGAAATGCCTGCTATGCCAGAAATGCCTGCTATGCCAGAAATGCCCGCTATGCCGAAAGTTGATCTTGGTGGATTTGCATCGAAGTTTAAAGATATCAAAGTCCCAGCTATTGACATGTCTGCGCTCGATGAGTTGAAGAAAAAGGCCAGTTCTGCAATTGATGATTTCGACCCGAACTCGCTCCAGGATCAACTCCAATCGAAAGTTTCTGAACTCAAAGAATCGATCCCGCAAATGCCAGTTGTTTCTGTCGAAGAAGTTGCTCCAGCACCACCTCCACCAGCACAGGTCGTTATTGTTGAATCTGTTCCAGTTGCACCGGTTGTTGTTGAGTTCGTTCCGGAACCTGTTGCCATCACAGTTACTATTGAAACTCCAGCCGCATCTGTAGAAGTTCCTTCGATGCCCGCTATGCCAGAAATGCCCGCTATGCCCGCTATGCCCACTATGCCAGAAATGCCAGAGATGCCAGAAATGCCGTCCTTGCCTGATGTTCCACAGATTGACACCGAGGCATTGACAAGTGCTATTACTAGCTTTCTATCTGGTTTGCCGATCCCAGAAGACCTTCAGCCTCTGGTGGAAGCCATCAAAGAAAATCCAGACACGGGAATTGCTTTGATCGCTCTCATTCTTGGGTCTCCTATTTTACTTGGAATTTTCGTTGGCTTTTTGCGTGGATACGATGGAGAAGTGCGCCCAAAAGCGTGCTACGCGGCGCTCGAGAAGAATGGAAACGCCAAGATTATCGATACGCGCTCGGAAGAAGCAATCAGAAACGAAGGTGTTCCAGATTTAAGAGGTTCTGCGAGAAACAAGGGCGAAATCGTTCAAGTTGAAAAGTTGAAAGAAAGCGATCGAAAGCAAACGAGCAACCCAAGGCAAGTCGAGCTCACGATAGCAGCTGAAAAGGTCAAAAAGTTGTCTTCGTTTGGCTCAAAGTTATACTTCATTGGTCCCGATGCAAAAGATTTGGCTAAAATAGTAAAGAAAGAAACGTTCGCTCGCAACTGTTATCTCATCTCTGGTGGATTCGATGGTTACCGTTCGTCTGGTTTGAAACTAAAAAAGGGTGGCTATAAGAAGAATATTGCTGAAATTGCCGCTGAAGAAGCGTCCGAGATTGGAACCAAGGCAACGAGGATTGTAACAGACAGCGTTGGCACCGTTTCCACCACTGTAAAAGATGCTGACGATCCAACCAAGGTCCTATACGCTCTCCTCGCCGTTGGTATTGTGGTTGGAGCAATTGAATACGAAAAGACTTTGCAATACATTGGCGTTCTTGGCATCGAGCTTACGTTGCTTAACAAATTCCTGTCGTACGATTCTCCCCTCGACGCGCTCGGCGCGGTTGGAGAATTCGTTTCTCCAGTGACGAAACCAATAACTGGTGCAATTGGTGCAAAGGTTGACGAAATCGCTGGTGAAGCAATCACCAGTGTTAAGGAAAGTGTGAAGAATGCCGTTCCAGATGTTGATTTGTCTTCCATTCCGGGCGGTGAAGGATTAAAGCGTTCGCTCGAGAAGAGAAAGATTGCTAAATCGGCAGACGAAGGAGACGAAGACGAAGAATAAAAACGATGAAAGGACAACATACACACACATACACACATATAATATAGAAAAAGAGAGAGAGAGAATGATTTATTAATTTTTCGATGACTTTATTATGCTACCTGCGATTCATAAAACATGAAACACCTAACAATATAAATATTCTTCTATAAGAGCGCAATAGGTAAAAAGTATAGTATCATAAGTTTTATTCCATCAAATTTACATTTTATCATCCGTCACCAGAAAATGCCATTTCATCGAATCATAAAAAAAGAATTCACAAACATAATAAATGTTTAATTAAATTAAATCCGCTCACACAAAAGAAGAAAGAAAGAAAGAAAGAAAGAGGGCGAAGAACGACAGGTGCTGATATGATTTATCACCTTCGTTCGCGTCAGCTCTTCTTTCTATGCTTCCTTTTTGTTTTCTTCTCAATAGCGCTTTCGCTGCAAAACTTCAACGAAGATGAGCAACCTCCACAGTCTGCATCTTTCGAGGCACCGGATGAAATGATCGAGTACGAAACCGAGCTCGTAGAGGAGCGACTAGACGTCGAAGCCGATGCGTTAGATGAGCTCTTCGTAACAAACGAAGAGACTGGAGAAATAGATGAGCAGAGGGAAAGCATTCTAAACGAAGTCGATGAGATTTACGCAAAGTTCGAGGACCTGAAAGGTATGTTGTTCTCGAATTATTCAACAAGAGTGAGACCGATCTCGAAAGCCTTAGATTTATTCATTGACGAAGGAAAGTTAGCGTTTGAATATGCGAAACAGAACGACGTAAGGTTTGACGATCGAACGAGCTTTGAAATCAGCTCGACGTTACCGGATGAGCAGGAGAATCAAGTCGAATTCGCGCAACTGCACGTTTCCGCGGAGGCTTTGTTCATACTAGCAGCTATGTTTGAAACGGGCACGCTGCACGTGCAAATGTTGTCCGATTCTCAGCGGAATATGTTTTACGAGGAAGGTCCAGGAGGTCCAGACAATTTATGGACGCTGAGAGCTTTGAAGGCGTCTAATTTTGCTGGAAATGAAGCTGCTGCGGCCGCGTTGGCTGATCGGGCATTGGTAGGACGAGGAGGCGTAATGGCGAATTGTCAAAAGTCAGTCGAATTACTAGAACCTCTCGCTGTGAAACGAGAATTAGAAATTCAGAAAGCGGGCGCTTCCTCAATTTCAGGTTTACCTGCACAAGCAACTTGGTTAAGAGACCGCGAGCGCGACGCGTCGTGGCATGCAAATATGAAAGAGGAAAGTCTAGCAGAAGAACATCAGAAGAATTTCATTGGCAGCAGCGATGATTCGTCCGAGTTTACTCCTAATTCTGGAACGGCCGAGAGTACGAGAATAGAAGGGTATAGAAGGTTAATGGGAACCGACGGACGCGAGAGAGATGAAATTGGAGCGTTAGAGCGATTTGAGAATGCAGCAGCTCGAGGTGACCAGTTAGCTGCATTCAACGCCGGATTTATGTATATGCGCGGCCACACCGGTGTACCGGTGAACTTGACTGCCGCTGAGTTGTATTTCAAGAAAGCGGGTGATGCAAATGGAGCTGGAGCGTATAATGGAATTGGCGTAATTTATTATAATAAAAGAGACTTCGTCACCGCCAGACATTGGTTTGAGAAAGCAATCGCTGCGAAGAACAACCCGGATGCATATTATAATCTTGGAACGTTGTATATACACGGTTTAGGAGATCTGACCAAAAACGCTACTGAAGGATTCTTGAATTACGAAAAAGCTAGTAAAAACGGGCATTGGCGTGCGCCTTTCGAATTAGCTAAGATGCATTTGAACGGAGTCGGTACACCTGTAAATTGCACGAGAGCAGCACGCTTGTTTAGAATTTTCTACGACGAGCGAACGGGTTGGGCGGATGAATTAGAAATTGCGTTGCACACACTCGATGGCGTAGATGAAAATAGGAAAAAAATAAAGAATATTCATCCTTTCGGAGCGTTGATTTCATATTCTCTCTTTGCGGAACAAGGTTCGGAAGTGGCTATTCAAAATGTTGCCTTCATGCTCCGGAAGAATCTCACGGGGGATATTGAGATTCCAAATAGATTCGAAATCGCTGGAAATTTATTACGGAGAGTCACACGATCACCAGGTGTATCGCCTGAAGCAAATATTGATTTAGGATACATGCTTTGGAAGAAACAAATTCAAGTGAATCGAGCAGATTTTGCGCTAAGCGATGACGAAGAACGATCGCTTATATCTGATGACGAAATGTCAAGTATGATGTTCAAAACATTCTCGAATGAAAAAAATGACCCCTCCTCCAGTGAATTTAGTGAGAATTATCGGGCGGCAATTACTCGATATAGGAGAGCGACAGAGGGAGAATTACCCCTACCAGAAGCGTTCGTTTCGTTAGCGTGGGCACATTTTACCGAAAAAGGAGGCTTGACGAAGAACAATACAGCTGTTCTAGAATATATTAATAAAGCTCTTGATTCCGCGAGATTTGAAGCCGAAATGTTTCCAACATTATTATTTTACGGGTATGTTAAGTTTGTAGAATTTTTTGGTAGTAGAGCGTATCTGTTCATTTCGAATAAATACATTCCAAGCTTGTTTATAGCACTCGTTATAGAACGCATCATTACAAATAGAAGAAGAAATAGAAGATGATGATATAAAATCAGGTTTTCCTAATAGTAATACAATAGATATTAGTCCGCCGCGCAATAAACTCTCCACTATGATGTAAACTCTTCGTCGGGGAAGCTAGGTTTCCCCTTTTCGTTACCGTCATCAAAAGCTAAATAATCAGGTGGCGCGTCGATTGTCACCCGTTCAGGCCGCGCTAATTGAATTTTTGTCTTTTTCATTGCTTGAACAAAAGATAACCATAATTCAGAACGAATGCCGAGGAACTGATCTTTGTTGATTGCTTCAACGTAGAACGAAAACTCTATGATGATCCCGTCTGGAGTGATTTCTTCGATGAACACGCGCCTGTGCAAAGTTTTCAAAACGCGTGGATCGTTTTTAATCATCGTTCTGTACGTACTAAGTAGACTCGAAAGTTCAGCAGCATCTTTCAATCGGACAGTCATGTTCTCATTAAATCGAAACTCTCGTCCACGCCGAGAAACGTTAATGATTGACATCGAACCCAATTCCGAATTTGGTATTAAAATTACTTCTCTCTCTAATGTTTTCACTGCGGTACGGAATAATCCTATGTCGATGATTTGACCCTCCGCGTAATTAAGCTCTTTCCCTTCTTTTGGAAATTTTACCGTATCGCCAATAATGAATGGCGTCGTTGTGTATAGCAAAACGCCCATGAGCGCGTTTTCGAGAACCTGCTTCGAGGCTAAACCGATTGCAATACCCGAAACGCCCCCAACGGTCACTAATGCACCTAAGTTTAGTCCCACGCATTTACAACAGAAAATAGCTGTAACAATCCACGTTACTATTTCTACAACGCGCTCTGCTCCATTAACTCTCGCCAAAGTCGCGGGCGCAGCTCCTTTCTGTTCTAACCTTGACCACGTGCTCTCGAAAAATTTCTTCTCCCATGAAAATGCTGCTGCAACGATCCCGCTTAAAATACATAGATACGTAATCGCTTGAACTGCGTATGAAATTCGAGAGATTTCAAAAAGTGAAGTTTGAATTAACAAAGCTCCAATACCGCGGCTCCCTGCTGCTACGATTAAACCTCTCTCTAAGGCGCCGGCGATGTCTTTTAATAGTTCTTGAACTCTTTCTTTGAAACGAAAAAGACCGGAAAAGAGAGATAATCTTACGACAGAGCCAAGGAAAAAGAGCAAAGCGGCGTCTTCGAGATATACTCTTATGATTTTCTCCGGACTCGGCGCTGGAGTTAACCCAAACAATCTTCCAAACGCCTCGATTATGAACTGCGTGAATATCGCAACAGTAATCTCTGCAGACTCGCGCGTGTTTATTGCTAAAAATGCCAAATAAAATGACGCAGCTCCAACTAATAAAGTAATTAACTTTGTCATGTTCGAATCTGTTTGTGACAGTATTGGCACTCCAGGCAATAGAGTCTTTGGCGAGTTCTTTAGCTCTTCGACTTTTACTGATGGTGTTGTTTGATAGTCATCCATTAAGTCCATCGATGTCTTCGATGAGTCATTTTCCATCGTACTACTACTACTACTACTACTACTTATTATTATTATCGTCTTCTTCTTCTTCAACAATCGATTATTATTACTAACCAGTACTACTTTTCTTTTACTTCTACTGCTAAATGTTGATATCATTGTCGTTGAAGGTTTGTTCTCTCCTTGAACTTTTCGATGATGATGATGATGATGATGATGATGATGATGATGAGAAGTACATCGTAATTTTGTAGTAGTTGTTGTTTTCATTGATGTTGCTGTTGATGATGAGCTACTCATATACGAGAGTGATCGCAGTGCCATCATCATCGTTATCGTTATTATCGTTATTATCGTTATTAAATACTATACTATTTCTTTTTCTTTTTCTGTTTTTGAGGTTTCTTTCTCGCAAAGCGCGAGATATTTTTATTGATTTTATTTTTCTGCTGATGGAATTTTTCGCCTACATTTGCCTACAAGTTTAGCAGCCTGACATGACTGAGAGACTGCTGCTGATTGCTGATATGGGCTCTCTGTCATTATTGTCATTTCCATTTCCAATCAAGATTTCGACCAAATTTTCGTTCGCTTCGTCGTCACCGCTTTTTTCGTTGATATAAATAAAAAAATATGTTTACTACCGTGCAGACGACGAATAGAATGATATCTTCTTTCACTACTACTTCATCTGCTTCATCT
>Ga0115001_10002390_pt1 | contig 14369 bp, 7 predicted proteins | sample ArcticOcean_MG_C_12_FD_89869 | JGI IMG/M metagenome (GOLD analysis project Ga0115001, IMG submission 89869) | Marine microbial communities from western Arctic Ocean - ArcticOcean_MG_CB8_130 | ecosystem: Environmental > Aquatic > Marine > Oceanic | place: Arctic Ocean: Canada Basin | collected... | reverse complement strand
TTTTGGGCGGCATAAATCGATTTTAGATACTTAATTGAAGCCGCTTGCAGCGCTTTTTTAGAAAGGGAACAAGAAATATACATATTTACGATGCGCGGAGTTTTCTAGGGCAATCGTCAGTCGTTATCCGTGTTACCGTTCATATCGTTGTCTCCGCGCGTCGCGTTTGGCGAGGGAACAAAACTAGTTTTATGGATATCGTAAACTGAACGAATCAAATCCTTGGACGTCGATGTGGCAGTGTATGTTGTCTTGAACTTAAAACGAGAAAGTTTACGAGTGTAGGAGTACGAATTCTCTCTCTCATTCGCTCAACGGTCTCGCGTTGAAGTTTTTGTTTATTAAGGAGAGGGCAATAATAGTCAAGCGCACGTCAGTGTTTTATACTTCGGCATATATTATTACATTCGCGTTTTGTCGTTAAAGGGAAGATAGATATAAAAAAATGGGATGCGCGCAGAGCTCAACGGCGAATGGAGGAGGAGGACAAACTGAATCAATGCGCGACGGAAGTTGGTATAAGAAACACGTACAAGAGCAATCATCATCAGGCGCACCGATGTTTTTTGATCGCATCGCTTCGCAAGATTGGAAGATCGTGAAGAAAATAGGAAGCGGCATGCAAGGCTCTGTCTATTTAGCGAAGAACAAAGAGAACGAAGAAGAAGAAGTCGCGGTGAAAGAGACGCATATTGGAACAATGAATTCATCCGGAGATCGTAGACGCGAGGCGTATGCGGAATTAGAGGCTTTGTCGAGGATGAGGCATCCGAACATTGTTAGATTGATTTCGGCGTATCAAACGAGCTCGGAGTTACAGTTAGTGATGGAGAAAATCGAAGGGAAGAGCTTGATTAGTTATTTAGTCGAGTGCGATTTGAAATTAGAACGAAAATTGCAAACTGAAAAAGAGCAAAGAGAGGAAAAGTTTCAGATCATGAGACAGTTATGTGATGCAGTTGCGCACGTACACGCGAGGAACGTCTGTTTTAGAGATTTACAACCCGATAACGTCATGATTACTAATAAAGAGCCGAGACAAGTGAAACTTATTGATTTCGGTAGAGCTGTCGTTTTGAAGAGAGAGGCTATGATGGAAAGTAATTTACAGCCAATGGGAACGAGTTTATTTCAAGCGCCAGAGGTTGAGAAACGAGCGCAGTATGGACAAGCCAGTGATATGTGGGCAGTTGGCGTTTTCTTATATCTTTTGATCAGTAACAAGATGCCTTTCTCGAGAACGGTTGAAGGCGTATATGCCGTCTTGCGAGCAGCATACGAACCCTTCGATGATACGTTTAATAAGCAAGCGAGAGATTTGATTTCAAAAATATTAGTCGTTAACCCAGCCGTGCGCATGAACGCCGCCCAAGTAAATCAACACAAATATTTAAGAAAGTTCGATAAAGATTTGAAGGAAAAATATCAAAAATCTATAACAAACGTTTCGAGAGAACGCGATATATTGGTTCAATCAGAGTTTCAAAAAGACGTCATCGAAAGATCTTTGAAATCTTTGGAAGAAAAAAAAGACATAATCGATCAGTGTTGCACAATTTTGTGCGATTTGACTCCGCAAGACGTCGCCACTTTACGAAGATGGTTGAACATGTCCTCGGAGAAGAGCGTGCACGAAGGTAAATTTGGAATCGCTTCAAGTAAACAACAACAACAACAACAACGCAGAGCAGAAGAAGATGATAAAGAAGGCAAGAACATCAATAATAGTGATAATAATAGTGATAATAATTCTCACAAAAGCAGCGATTTCTCATGGAACGACGATTCAACACATCGAGGTGGCGTAGGTTTAGCGCACTTGGGAAACTCGTTCCGAAAAAGTTTAGACGAAGACGGAGAAGAGCGCAGTTTCATTGGTTTAGCACACGAGCAAGGTTTGTGTTCGCTCGATGAACTCATCACCGCGTGCGTTGCTTCGAGCTTTTTTACCACGGCTGACCAACTCGTTGAAATCGAGGCGAAAGTATTGTCGAAAAGAAATAAAGTTGTAGCCGGTGATGTGAGTCAAATCACGCACTCTAAAAACGCTCAAGAAGCTATCCGAAACACGGTTCTTATACGACATTCGGATTTGCTCAGATTAGTTGAAACGACACAGCTCGAGCGCATGAAAGAAGAGTCGTTTCATGGGGGAATGAATCATTTTAATCATGATGATAATAATCATCGAAGCTCGCCTCCTGAAGCGAAGACGAAGAAGAAGACGAATTCTTCACAAGATAATATGGTTCGAAATGCGAGCCACAACTCTCTCGAAGGATCTCTACGCGGAGGTAATTCGTTCAAGCCAAGAGGTCATATGCCCTCGGTTGTTTTGAACAAAAAATTAGAAGACGTGCGAGGAAAAAGCGAAGAAGCTGCGGCTATGGTGAGAACCGCTTCGAGCGGATCGTTATTACAAGACGTTTCGAGGGACTATTGATATAGAGATTAGTTTTACGATGATGATTTTTAAATAAATAGATGAGTAGCATTTAAATATATATATACATTCTGTGTGTGTGTGTGTGTGTTGTTGTTGTTGTTGTTGTTTTGTTATTTGCTGATATTTATTATGGTGCGGCTGGATTGCCTTCGCCGCCCCAGCCCCATAACAATTCGCCGCCAGCTTTTTCAGCCATTTGCTGCATCCATCCGCCAGGCGTCGGTCCAGCAATCGTTGCGTGTTCCATTTTAACGCCACCGCTCGGATCTTTGTGTATGCGAACGCGATACCACGGGTTGTTCAACATACCCATGACGTTCCATGTCGGTCTTTCCGGCATGAAGTTTTGCGATTGGTCCACGGCTCTGAATACGATTTCTTTGCACTTTTCGTCGAACAAAACCGACGTATCGATTTCGTATTCCCACATGCACCAACACCAATGTCTGGCCTTATCACCGGACGAACCGGCGGCCCATCTCGGTGTTTCGCGAACATTGATATCCGCAAGTTTCCAAGATAAACCTTGATCGAACGAAACTTCGCATCTGATGACTTTACGCCCTCCTCCAGAATACGCGTATCCTTTCATTATATATTTTTTCTCCGCAGTAGGTTTAATAACTTCTTCATGCGCTGGATATGCAATAGCGCCATTAATGTTCAACTGATTAATGATATATTCCTCTTTAAACCACCATTTATCTTTTGTTGCGAGTTCAGCATCGACAGTTGGCGGTAAAACTCTATTATCGTTGAAATGATAAAAGTTATTCGATTCTCTATCCGTGACCGTGATTTCGGCCAAGAACTTAATCATCCTTCCGCCGATATAGCCGGGAATAATAATTCTCACTGGATACCCATGATCCGGGTGTAATCTCTCCCCATTTTGTTCGTAGGCAACGATCACGTCGCACGTTGGATCTAAAGCGGTCTCTATATCAATCGAAGTCCCGTACGACCCAGGTCCTCCGTCTTGGCCGTCGTACGATTTCGGCAGTTCGTCTTGTGGGCCGTTTAAGCAAACAAACCGTCGCCCGGGTCCGGCTTTGAAAATACCAGCCTTGTTCAACAAAACCCTCAACGGCACGCCTTTCCAATACGTGTTCCCAACAGCGCACGGCCCCCAATTAAACCCAATCGAAGATTTCACCATATTCTGTTCTTTCCTCCTATTCCCTGCGCAAACGACTAAACACGGAAACTGTTCGTACGGCATTTCAGAGAGTTCATCCATCCCAATCTCGAACGGGTTCTTACAGTTCCCATTGACTTTAATCTTATGCGTCTCCCATGTCAATTTCGGTACCGCGCCATGGTTTCTGACTATATGTAAGTTCACCGGCGAAATGAACCCGTAATCGAATAACTCTGGCAACGAAGCCTCGCAATTGAATGGATGTTTCCCAGTCAATCGTATTAACGCCGGGTGCCTCTTCACCCAATTGTCCGGTGTCTTCAAATCTCTTTCGTCGATTTCTGGGAACTCTCGCGCTAAGTATTTCGCGCGCCTTACCTGTTCATCGTGCGAAACGTTCATCGTTTGATCGATTGAGATTTTGATCCCTTTTTCTCGCCAAGCGTCGCCTTCTGCGTAATCATCCATTTCTTCATCGTCAGATCCGTTCTTCTTCTTTTGTTGATGCTCGAGAACTTTTGAGCCAACGATGCCGGCCGCTGCGCCTACGATTACGCCTAAAACCATCACTTTAGTGTACTTTTTATTGAAAGAAGACGCGCGTGTTTTATTATATATCTATGAATGAAGAAGTTGATACGTGCATATCCAAAACCACTATCAACGAGACTGCGTGTATCAAAAAGTGTTCACATTATTAGTATTTCTTTTTTCTCGAAAAAGACGCGACTGAAGGACAAAACTTCGGTCAAAGGACTCGAAAATGATATGTTTATGGTTTTAATGACACGCGTCTATTCATTTTATGTACTTTAAGAAAACAGGCCCTCGATCAGAAGAAGAAGAAGAAGAGGAAGAAGACGCGCGAGGGAAAATATGTACACGCGCGTTCGCAGGTGCGCGCATCTTTTCTCGCGATTACGATTGATTTGTTCTCACGAGCGCGCTTTAAGAGAGAGAGAGAGAGTACTAAAAAAGTACTCGCGAAATTGATCATCGATGAGAGAGATTTTGTGTTATTTAAATTTTCGCTTCCTTTTTCTTTGTTTTTATTTTGGTCCTTTTTGGAAACGAATGCGACAGACTTTTTCTTACCTCTGCGCCGATAAAGAGAGAGAGAGAGATAAGAAGAGAGAAAAAAGAACACGCGCAGATCTGTATCTTCTGTTTATTTATTTACTCACTCGCGCGCGCGGTTGTTCTGATATTCACAGAGCGAGAGAGAAGTTTTATTATTGAACGAGTATAGGGGAGATTCTATTTGCCCAAAAGTCCGTCCTACTGTCCTTTGCTTCGCGAATTTTCCAAATCAATACAGAGAAGAGCAGAGTGTATATTGAATAATAATAATAATAATGGGAGCGAGAAAAGAAAAGGAAACGACGAAGACGATTACTGCTAAAGAAGCATATGAAATGACCGAAATGGATAAGGAAGAGTTATTTGATTTAGTGCAACGAAACGGTGGTGATATTGCAAAAATCCAAAAATTCGATAAAGAATGTCGACGAGTGAATAGACAAGATATCAACACGCCGGACTGTTGGATTCGAAGACATGATAAATTAGTTAGATTGACTGGGCAGCATCCGTTCAACTCAGAACCAGAGTTAAGTTCATTAGAAGAGTGTGGTATGATTACGAGTTCGAGTTTACATTTCGTGAGGAATCATGGCGCCGTACCGGAGTTGCGGTGGGATACGCACGCGATTACACTCGCTGAAGATTTAAATAAGAAGAAGAATAAGATAAAAACGTTTAAGATGGATGATATTGCGAAAATGCCAAGAGTGACGAAGGCTGTTTTGTTAGTGTGCGCCGGTAATAGGAGGAAAGAACAGAACATGAAAAGGAAGACGATTGGATTTAATTGGGGCGCAGCCGGCGTATCGAATAGTTTATGGACCGGAGTTCCTTTAAGAGAATTGTTGAGAAGATTTGGATATACTGCACAGAATTTAGAGTCTTCGTCATCAGAAAATTTATTCGTTTGTTTTGAAGGACCTGAAGAAGAGCTTCCGAAAGGTGATAAGGGAACGTACGGCACGTCTATTCCTTTACATAAAGCTTTAGATCCTTCGCAAGATATCATGATCGCGTACATGCAAAACGGTGAAAAATTGAAACCAGACCATGGATATCCAGTTAGATTAATCATTCCAGGCTATATCGGTGGCCGCATGATTAAATGGTTAACGAAGATTACAATTACGAATAAAGAGAGCGATAACTTTTATCATTTTAGAGATAATAGGATTTTGCCTTCGCACGTGGACGAAAAAATTGCTGATCAAGAGAATTGGTGGGAGAAACCAGAATATATTTTCAACGAGTTGAACATTAATTCGGCAATCACGAAACCAGCTCACGATGAGTTCATTTCTGCAAACTACGAAGAAAATTCAAACGAAAAAGAATATGAAATAAAAGGGTACGCGTATACCGGCGGCGGTCGAAAAATTACCAGGTGCGAGATATCTCTCAACGGTGGATATGATTGGGAATTGTGCGAAATTATAAGACCAACGAAGGCGACGAAATATGGAAAGCATTGGACGTGGGTAAAATTTTCGAAAGTTGTCCAAATATCGCGTTTGGTAGATTCTCCAGAAGTCGTTTGTAGAGCGTGGGACGAAGCGAATAATACGCAACCGAGAGATTTGACTTGGAATTTAATGGGCATGGGGAACAATCCTCAGTTTCGAGTGAAGACGAAAGAAATTGCTTTCAATGGCAAGCGTTTCGTGAAGTGCGAACATCCAACGGAGCCAGGGACGTTGAAGGGTGGTTGGATGGGCCATACCGCCGGCGAATGGGAACCAGTTATTGAACAAATCGAAGGGCAGCGCGCTGGCGATCCGATCGATCCGCAACTGGCGTATATGAAAAAACAAGCTTCTGCTGTTGTTACCACCGTCGAATCACGAAAAGCGTCGTCTGTATTTTCCGCTCCAGCCGTAGAAGCAGATCCAAGAAAAGGGCAAAACATAGAATCGCCAAAATCTGTAGTTCCGGCAAATGCAAAATATTACACCGAAGAAGAAGTCGCAAAGCATAACTCTGAAGATGATTGTTGGATTATCGTGAAAGGTAAAGTATACGATACGAACGCGTATTTGAAGGAAGGTTCGCATCCGGGCGGTAACGCTTCGATTACGATGAACGCTGGCGAAGATACGACGGAAGATTTCGAAGCCGTACATTCGGCGAAGGCGTGGAAACAACTCGAACCGTATTACATTGGCGAAGTCGGCGTGAAACCCTCTGATTCTTCTTCTTCTTCTTCTTCTTCAGAGAATGCATTGTTGACGAGGAGCAAAGAAGAAGAAGAAGAAAAAGAGACGACGACGGAATCTATTATTACGAAGACGAAAGTATTATACCCGCCGACGCCAACTGTAGGTAACGTAGACTTGGTAAAATATTATAGAGAGAATAAAGAAATATACGGAGATATTGTTTTAGGCGAAGAAGCCGAAGCGTTAGCGTTCGATCGTATGTGGGCAGGAGCTTCAAACCCTGTCGATAATGCAAAGAACCCGCTCGGATGTAGTCCAAAGAAATGGATACCTTTGAAAATTGAAAAGAAGGTGCCGTTATCGCACGATTGCATTTTGCTCAGGTTACAGTTGGAATCTCCAGAGCACCAAGTCGGCATGCCAGTTGGACAACATTTATATTTACGAGGTGAATGGAAGGGGAAAAAAGTCATGCGTGCGTATACGCCTTCATCTTTAAACGGTACTCTAGGCGCGATTGAGTTTGTCATTAAGATATACTTCTCGGGCGCAAACGCGAGTTACCCTGGCGGTGGCGCTTTGACGCAATTCTTGAACCAATTGAACGAGGGCGATACGATTGACGTCAAAGGCCCAGTCGGTCACATTGTTTACGAAAACGGTGGAAAGTTAATTATTGATAAAAAATTACGTCCGAATAACGTGAAGAAGATGACTTTGATGGGCGGCGGCACCGGCGTCGCGCCGATGTTACAACTCATCGTTGCTATTTTGAGCGACCCGAGGGATGAAACAGAAATCGTGTTCATTTACGCGAACAAAAGTGAAAAAGATGTTTTGTTGAAGTATACGTTAGATCGATTAGAGCGTGAACATCCCGCAAGATTTCGCATTCATTATTTGATTTCAAACGCTCTCGATAATAGCTACTCTGAGGATATCGCGAAAGGCCGAATGCAAGTTGGACGTATATCGCAGAGAATCATAGCTTTACATGGATTCGATGCGTCGAACGATGGAACGTCTGTAGCGATCATGTGCGGTCCACCGGCGTTTGAAGAAGATACGTGCATGCCTGCTTTGAAAGAACTTTCGTTTCCAGACGAGGACATTATTCGATATTAACAAAAAATGATTACAATACTTATTAGTTAACGTACTACCAAGTATGATTATTTATTATTATGTACATAAGTAAACACATACATATGAAACTAAAATTAAATATACCAGAATATCACTTCTTTTGCGTGCCGTATGCGATGTAATGCACTCCAGCAACGAACACGGCTGCGCCGACGGTGTTCCCTAAAGTCACAGGTAAAATATTACCAAACATCATTTGCGCGATTGAAACGTTCGCTCCGTATAACATCCCGTGCGGAATCAAGAACATGTTCGCGATAGAGTGTTCAAAGCCCATGGCAACGAATGCCGAAATTGGCCAGAAAATAGCCAATAACTTCCCAGCAACCGACGTCGTCGCCATCGTCCCCCATACGGCCAAACAGACTAACCAATTACACAAAACGCCCCTCGTAAACGCCACGGCGAACGGCAACGAAGCTTTCATTTGCGCAATTTGTATAGCAGGTTGTGGATTCGCAGCCGATGTCATCGCAAAATATGCCATATATGCCATGAAAACACTCCCAACAAAATTCGCTCCGTAAGATATAACCCAATTCTTAATCAACTGCTCTTTCGTCACTCTCTTCTCGAGTACGCCGCTAATCATCACGAACACGTTCCCGGTGAACAACTCCGCCCCGGTCAAAATAACCATGGATAAACCGAACGGTAGGCCAATAGCGCCTTTCAAAAAACTGCATAAACCTGCGTTCGTTTGCGCTAACGAAGCCGACTGTGCGCCGACTTGCGTGAGTAATAAGCCCCCTAAACCGATCAACGCCCCGGCCGTGATCCCTAACGCAAAGGTCTGCCTAGGTAACATCTTCGCCTTCTTCTCCGAGGTCGCTAAAGCCGTTTCGAACGTCTCTTGCGGTGTCTTTGCATCTTGCGCTTTAATCAACAGCTTCGATGATTTAGTCCTGTTTGAACTATTGCTCGTCTTTCTGGTAAGAGTGCTACGCTCATAACATTTCTCAATCGATGATTGTGATAACGATGATGATGTTGATGATTTTGGACTCGTCACAAAAGCGTGTTTCCTCTTCCTCGAATGCGGACTAACCGCGCCTACACAAACCGAACCCGATAAAACAGTACGCATCGCTCTACGAAAAGCTGAAGGCGATTGCTTGTTAATGCAGACTGTCGGTCGGTCGCTTATACTCGCTGAGATTGTTCTTTTTCGGATAGAAATAAAGAATTGAGTTCCACGTGTTTCCCCAATTTTCTCTCTTTGAGTCTTTTTGTGCTGCTGATGCTGATGCTCACAATCTCAAAATCAATTACTAACGACTCTCTCTTTTAATGAACATCAAAAGCAGTTCTTTCGATGCGCCGATGATGAACGAGAAAAAGAAAACAAAAGTAGCGCAGCAGAACGTACTGATTATCTCGCAGTTAGTCAAACGAGAGAATCGGGTGCAGTAAAATGTCCACGCTAACCTAATCTAGGCTTTGGAACGAGTGCTACACCGATATGCCGTTTGGTCTATTTTTTGAAACAGCCAAATGGCAAATTTTTGGAAAAAGGCCGATCAAAGGACGCAAAAATATCCAAAAAATGTGGGCACACAACAACCTCTTTTATTTTATTCTACTAATAAGAGCATCAAACGACGCAAACGCGAGGTCCATGAAGAGAGGAACCGATTTCGAAAACGCTCATGCTTGGACTGAGTTTGGTTGCTGTGGTGCCTAAATTCGTTTCGAACGACCAAACGATGCGCACTCGACGAAGGAGCAAAAATCACTTTAAAAAAAGCGTATCATAGTAGTAAGCGAAAACGGAACTCGAGTCACAGAAACGAACTTTCGCGTTATTTTATTGTATCGCATCTTTAAATAATTAATACTTACGCGTACGTATACATACACACACATACACACACATAAACATAAATGAGTGCTAGTGCTGGACATTTAAGGACAACGAGCGCTCGATCGGCGTTCATGAACGCGGCTACGAACGATCGAGCTCGTCAAGAACGACCAAAAGATACATCGCAGACCAGGAAGGCCAAGGTCATGCGCAAGAATACGAACAGTAACAATGGCAACGTACTAACGCAAATAGCGTTAAAGAGTACGGGGGCTACTACTGCTGCTGCCGCGTATTCTTCTTCTTCTTCTTTGATTGGTTCTGTAGTATTCGGTAGTGCTATTGCAATCGCTACTTGTGGAGCTGCGTATGTTAGGAGGCGAAAAACAGGGGCAGTGGCAACTTCTGCGAATGACGAGACCGAAACGATCGAGGTCGTGATGAAACACGTCTCGGAATCAACCGAAAAATTATCAGCGCATAACGAAAAGACGCGCGAGATGTTCTATCCGTTCCCGGACGTTCAAAAAGAGGACGCGCACGTGTACAGAGATAAGGACGGCTATTACGTCGTTAAGGAGGCGTATCAGAAACCGACGAACCCGTTTGAGAAGTTGAAATTGCAAAAGGATGCGATGAAGACTATCGTAGCCCTGGATGAGATCAAACGACTTGGCGAAAAGTCAGGGAGGACGAAGGAAGAGTTCGAGAAGTTTGAAGAAGAATTAGGTGATCAAGACGAGATCGATCATCGCCTAAAATGGGCCGGCCTGTTTCATAGAAGGAAAGGGCATTACGGGAGGTTTATGATGAGGTTGAAGTTACCAGGGGGAATCGTAAGTACTGAGCAATTGAAATATTTAGCGAAAGTAGTCATCGATTGTGGAGATGATGGATGCTGTGATATTACGACGAGGCAAAACATACAAATGCGCGGCATACAATTAATAGACGCGCACAATATTTTGGAAAACTTGGAAAGATTGGAGATGTGCTCTTTACAATCTGGTTTGGATAACGCGAGGAACGCTACTGGGTCGCCAATAGCTGGCATCGATCCTCTCGAAATCATCGATACGAGACCGTTTACGTATAAAATTCAAGATTACGTCACTGGAGGCGGTCGCGGAAACCCGGAAATTTCAAATCTTGGAAGAAAGTGGAACGTTTGCGTCGTCGGATCTTCGGACTACTTTGAACATCCAGAGTTGAACGACTTAGCATTCGTTCCAGCAAGAAACGATGAAACGAATGAAATGGGCTTCAACGTATTAGTCGGTGGTTTAATCACGTCTTCCAGGGCGGCGGAAGCGATTCCGTTAGATGCATGGGTTCACGAAGACGATGTCGTCGCGATGACGCATGCGATATTAACAGCCTTTCGAGATTACGGTCACAGAGGTAATCGTCAAAAAGCGCGCATGATGTGGCTCATTGACGAAATGGGTTTAGACGTCTTCCGCACGGAAGTTGAATCGAGAATGCCCAAAGGCGTAAACTCTTTATCCAGAGCGATGAAGAAAGATTTGATCGATCGCACACAACCGCGCAGAAACGTTCTCGGCGTACATGACCAGAAACAGGAAGGTTTACAATGGGTCGGCGCGAACGTCGTCGGCGGTCGTTTACAAGGCGACGACATGATGAGAATTGCCGAATTGGCCGAGAAATACGGCTCTGGTCAAATTCGTTTAACCGTCGAGCAAAATTTCATAATTCCAAACGTTCCAAAAGGAAAAGTCGAAGAGATGCTTAAAGATGAACTGTTTTCGAGATATTCCACGAAACCGGGCAAAATTGTTGGCAACATCGTCGCATGTACTGGGCAACAATTTTGTGGTTTCGCGCAAATTGAAACGAAGCAAAATGCGTACAAGTTAGCCGAACACTTGGAATCCGTTCTCGATTTTCCAAAAGATGTGAGAATGATTTGGACGGGTTGCCCGAATTCGTGCGCTCCAGTTCAAGTCGCCGACGTCGGTTTAATGGGCGCGCAAGTGAAAGATCCTTCGGGCGCAAAAGGTATGGTTCCAGGCGTGAACATCTTCATCGGAGGAACGGTTGGACCGACCGGACATTTGAAAGAAAAAGCAGAGATTGAGAAAGTTGCGATGACCGAGTTAAACGCAGTCGTTGAAAACGTCATGATTGAAAAGTTTGGCGCAACGAGAAAAACGGCGCCGAGTGAAAATCCAAACCACGCCTCGCGTTGGAAAATAAACAAATCCGCTCAATACACCAAAGGTGTTCCAAAGGCGTTAGGTAAACAAACACACATTTGCACTGGTTGCGGATATATTTATTCGGAAGAGAAAGCGTTTGACTCTTTGCCTAGTGATTACGTCTGTCCATCGTGCTCGGCGCCGAAATCAAAGTTTGAAAAGATGAAGGGCGAAGAAGGCGCTGTGAAATCGGCACGCCCGGTGACAGAATACCCCGAAGGCACTTTAGTCACTTTAAAAAATAATGGCGAGAAGATTATGTTAAAGTTGATTGAGAAACAAGACGTTTCTTCAAATACGAGACGATTTAGATTCGAGTTGCCGTCGAAAGAGCATATTCTCGGCTTACCAGTCGGTCAACACGTCATGATTTCCTGCGACGGCGGTAAGACTTCTCGTCCTTACACGCCTATTACGAACGATCAAGCGAAAGGCTTTGTTGATTTAATGGTGAAGATTTACGATAAAGGTTTAGTGACGCAACAGCTCGATAAATTAATCGTCGGTGAAGACTTATGTCAGTTTGAAGGACCGAACGGTTTCATTCGATATACGGCGAGAGGCGAGTTTTCTGTCGCGAAAAATGCAGTTTCTGCGGAAGTTTCGAAAAAATCTAATATCAAATCGATTTCGATGATTTGCGGTGGTACTGGCATTACCCCAATGCTTCAAATCGCTCGTCAAATCTTTAGCGACGTCGGTGATACGACCAAAGTGAACATGATTTTTGCGAACCAGTCGCCGAATGATATTCTTTGCAAAGCCGAGTTGGACGAGTTAGCTTTGAAAGATAAAAATTTCACGGTTCATTACACGGTCGATACGCCGAGTTTAGAGTTATATGCAAAAGATAACAAATGGACTGGCAGTGTTGGTTTTGTGAATCAGGACATGATTAAAGCAAACTTGCCCAGCGCGAGCGAGGAAAATATTGTCTTGTTATGCGGTCCTCCGATGATGGTTCAGAGTTTGGAGAAGAACTTAAAAGTTTTGGGCTTTGATTGCGAGAAGAATGTTTTGAAATTCTAAATTTATATATATATTTGTCATCATACATGTGTAATTAATTCATTTTTATTATAATATTATTATTACGTACGTGTGTATTATTATTTTTATTATTATCATTAGGTATTGGTTATTATTTACTGATGTTGATCTTTCGAGGGAAGGCGCGTGTGGAATTACATTATCAGGGGTTCACATCATACATCATATAAATACTTATATACACAAAAAATTGTTTCATTTAATTTAGATTATTACTTTATTATTTCTTGATGAGAACTCGCACACACACACACACACACACACACACACACGCTTATGCCACATTTTTATATATAATAATTATAAAAAAATTATTGCGCCCATTGCGAGGCGATTGAGTTTTGCTTCTTTACGTCGTACATCCAAACCCCGCCAGCGAAGATCAAAGAAAATGCCATGAAGAAGCCCATCGTCCCTTGAAGAGACAAAGGTCTTCTGTCGTAACTCTCAATAGTGTACTTGCACTCAGTCGTGAGAGAGTCGCCCCAGGCTGAATAAACACCCGCGGCGTCGATGGCCAAAACTTGAATCGTATACGTCGTCGGCGCCGTGTTCATTGGAATCTTCACGTCAGTGCTTCCAGATAAAGCAGTCGAGTCAAACGCGGAAACCAAAAACTTCTGCACGTCCGCAGTTTGTTTGCACTGGTTGTTATCGTTAATTCCATCCTTCTTCTTTCTCCACGCCCTATCGACGATTTGATCTGACGTGTAGCATAACTTCACGGCGATCTTCGCCGGTGCGACGGTAATGTTTGACCAAGAAACGGTCACAGTAGTATCGCCAGCTTTGAATTTCTGTCACATGTTTTATTTTGTTGTGGAGGAAAGAAGTAAATCGTGTGAGTGTTAATTAATTCGCGTATTATTTCTATTCTATTATTCGTGCTCAGATTTTGTGTCCTTTGCTCCAAAAGTTCTTTTGAATGAAGATTTTTATGAACTAAAGGACGTAATTCTGGAATTCGGAAAAAAAGTATAGCAAAGACTAACATAAACATTGCATCAGACAGACAAGCGCGATCATCAAACGTAAACAAATCACCCAAAATTGAATACAAAGAATATTTCTTCGTTCAATTCAATAGATTTGCGCGTTCGATATATATCGCCTTCGCGTTTGTTCCTCGTCCGCCGAATTGTTTCAAAAAAAGAAATTCCCGTTAAAAAAAATAAGCGCGTACCGGTGAATCACACGTTGCTCCGGCGCCGACGCCGGTGACGGCGACGACGATCTCTTTAGTCGTCGTAGAGTACGCCATTGAGGCATACGCTTGGTTTACGAGCGCACAGAGTGCTAAAACGGCAAGTAAGAACTTCGT
>Ga0115001_10002383_pt1 | contig 14400 bp, 8 predicted proteins | sample ArcticOcean_MG_C_12_FD_89869 | JGI IMG/M metagenome (GOLD analysis project Ga0115001, IMG submission 89869) | Marine microbial communities from western Arctic Ocean - ArcticOcean_MG_CB8_130 | ecosystem: Environmental > Aquatic > Marine > Oceanic | place: Arctic Ocean: Canada Basin | collected... | reverse complement strand
TCGCCTCGTTGGCGTTGGTGGCGCCGCTGCTCGAGTAGTAGCGCGAGCCGCACATGCAGAAGAGGTCGACGAAGCGCGACTCGTACCAGCTGGTCGGGTCGGTGGTCGCGTCGTTGTTGCACTCGGCGTGCGCCGGCACGCACGAGTCGTCGAAGCCGTTGCGGCGCTCGAGCAGGCAGCGCGCCGCGCAGCCCGACGTCGTGCTCGCAAACGTCGACGCGTCGTACGAGACCTGGTGGCGCGCGAGGCAGCACTCGTCCGAGCTGGCCTGCTCGCAGTTGGGGTACGGCCCGCCCGTCGGCATGAGCTCCTCGCGCGTCGAGTCGAGGCGCGAGCGCGGGTTGAACATGCGGAAGGTCTCGCGCACTATGGTGCGCGTGACGGAGCTCACGCCGGTGCACTCGGTGCTCGACTCGTACTGGTTGCGGTGCGCGACCTCGGGCGGCCACGTGTCGGCGCCGTCGGTCGCGGTGACCCACTGCCAGCACTTGGAGTTGGTGGGCGAGAGCGCCTGCAGCTCCGAGTTGAAGAGCGGCAGCTTGGAGTCCATGCAGTGCATCGGCGGCGGCGGCGGCGGGCGCGGCGGGCTGGGCGGCTCGGGCGGCGGCGGGCTGGGCGGCGGGTAGTGCACGCCCGACGCCGTGAGCGTTCCCACCAGTTTCATCGGCGTCAGCACGTTGCTCAGGTCGTGCACCGGGTAGCAGCCGTAGACGTCGTCGTCAAACTCGGCCCAGTAGGCGCAGACGGTCGACGAGGCGCCGCACGCCGTCTCGTCGCTGGGAACGCGCGTGGTCGTCGCGTCGGGCGGTCGGAAGTGCGAGAGCCGCGTGAGGTGCGCGTTCCACGTCGCGGCGCTCGTCCACAGCGTCGTCTGCAGCGGCGAGCGCGTCGCGCGGTACGTGAGGCAGGTGCCCGTGCCGTCGTTGGCGACGCCGTCGCGCACCCACAGCGCGAGCGGGCCGTAGGCGAGCGCACCCGCCGTCACCTGCGGGTCGACGAGCTTGGCGCCGCACGCGCTGTGCGTGACCGCGAGCTCGACGTCGGTCGGCGAGAGCGTCGTCATGCCGGCGGGCGACTCGGCGTCGACGTAGGCGCCCGGCACGTCGCGGAAGCGCAGCCCGGCAAAGCCGACGCCCGAGAGCACGGCGTCGGCGTCAAACTCGTCGAGCGCCTGGTCGACGAGCGTCGGCCAGCACTCCCACGGACAGATGCTGCCGTCGAACGCGCGGCGCTGCCGCAGCTCGCGCGCGAGCTGCAGCACGCTCAGGTACTCGCCCGTGAAGATGGGCAGCGCGTCGGACGCGCACGAGTCGGGCGCGCCGCACGTGATCGAGTAGTCGCCATTGGCGTCGGGGTCGACGCCGCCGTCGCCGTCGCCGTCGGGCGACCAGGTGCGGAAGCGCTCTCCGTCCTCGGCGAGCGGGTAGTTGGGCGGCAGCGGCGAGTGCGGCGGCGGCGGGCTCGGCGGCGCCGACGGCGGCAGCGGCGGCGGCGACGGGTGCAGCAGCGGCGCGCCGACGACGTCGCTCCACGCGGTCGCGAGCACCTCGGCGATCTCGCACGTCGGCGTCGTGTCGCACGCGCGCTTGCACGCGAGCGCGACGTCCTCGTGCTGCTGGTGCACCTCGCCGCCAAGGACCGCCTCGCCCATGCGCGTCGCGACGCGGCCCGGGCACCACGTGCCCGTGTCGTTGTGGTAGACGTACGCGCCGTCGTTGGAGTCGGGGCGCACGTGCTGGCACCAGTAGGCCGCGTACAGCTGCGTGGTCGCCGGCGCCGCGACGACGATCGCGCGGTTGTGCAGCGCGAGCGGGTCGCGCGTCGCGCACGCGCACGCCGACCGCGCGGCGTCGTGCGCCACACCGGCGACGTTGGCGCCGCCGAGCGCGACGACGCAGTTCTCGACGCAGCCGTCGAGCGTCGCGCTGGGCGTCACGGCGCTCAGCTGGTCGCCGCGCATCGTGGCGCCCGCCGAGAAGGCGCCCGCGTGGTAGAGCGTGCCGCCCTGCTCCTGCAAAAAGGTCGAGCCCCACGCGGGCGGCCCGACCGAGTAGACGTGCACGTTGCCGCCGACGACGTGCCCGCCGTTGTGGCTCACCCAGTGGCTGACGGCGGCGTTGTCGGGCGGCTCGGGCGTCGTCGTCGACGCCCAGCAGTCGCAGGCGTCGCTGTCGATGTCGACCTGCGCGTAGTGCAGCATGTGCAGCGGCGTGCGCTCGGCGCAGACCGAGACGCAGCGCGGGCCCCAGTCGGCGACGTCCGTCGACGCGTTGGGCAGCCGCGTCCAGTCGTCGGCCCACGGCATCGGATCGACGAGCGCGTCGCCCGAGCCGGGCGCGTAGCACGCGTCGCACATGTCGCAGAGCGTGTGCGTGCTGGACGGGATGTACGAGTGGCGGCTGCACTCGCTCGCCTCCGTGTAGCCGCTGCAGCGCTTCTCGTAGCACTCGGCGGGCGTGGCGTCCTCGGCGCACGGGTCGCTCAGCCGCGTCGTGCAGTGGAACCGGTAGTTCATGCGGCTGCACAGCCCGCCGTCGTCGAGCGCCGCCTCGCTCGCCCACGTGTAGTCCTCGAGGCTGCTGCGCGTGCACGCGGCGAGGTAGCTGCCCGGCACGGTCGTGATGCGCCCGAGCGGCTCGCTCGCGTCGGGCGCGAGCGTGATGCGCCAGTTGTCGGTCAGGTGCGCGACGGGCAGCGAGAGCGCCGGCGAGTCGAGGAAGCGGCTGACGGCGTCGTTCTCGCCCGTCACCCACACGCTGCCGGTCCAGCGCTGCTCGGCGCCGCGCTCGATCGCCGCCTTGGCGATGTAGAGCCGCGTGTTCTCGCTCGGCCCGGCCATCGCCACCAGCGCCATCTCGCTCCACTCGCCGTCGGCGTTGCTGTGGTCCTGGATGGCGCTGGTGCACGCGCACGCGCAGTGGTCGAAGACGCGCGGCGGCGGCAGGAACGGCGGCGGCGGCGGCGGGTTGGGCGGCGGCGGCGGGTTGGGCGGGCGCGGCGGCTTGGCGAAGACGTTGGTCAGGTCGGGCGTGTCGAGCACCTCCTCGCCGCGCGCGGGCGGGTCGACGGGGTCGCCGCACTTGGCGCGGCAGCGGCTCGGGTCCTGGTAGTACTCCATGCACAGCCGCGCGCACTCGAGCCACTCGTTGTACGTCGCGATCGTCACGTCGGGGTACTCGCCCGCCACCTGGCGCACGGCGCGCGGGCCGCAGTCGCCCGTGTCGGTGCCGTAGCCGGCGCTGCCGCTCGCGACCGTGTCCTCGCACAGCCCGTTGCGCGCGCAGCCCGAGCCGTCGTTGAGCGTGCACGAGTCGGACGCGATCAGCAGCTCGTCGCGCCGCGTGCCGCACTGCGAGCACTGCGCAAAACGACGGCGGGGCAACGGGTGTCGAACGGGCGCCAACGACAGGGGCTATGGACAGCGGGGGTTCGCAACGGTTCTGGGCAACGCACCTGCGTGCCGTAGTCGCACTTGAACTCGCGCACGCTGTCCGTCCTGACGAGGTGCGCGCCCGCGCCGCCGTCGGAGCACAGCGTCGTGTAGCCGCACGTGTCGACGCACGACGCAAACGTGTACGCCGGCGGCGGCGGCGGCGGCGACGAGGGCGGGCTCGGCGGCGGGTGCGGCAGCGGCGGGTGCGGCTGCCCCGGGTAGGCGTACGAGAGCGGCCCGAGCGACTGCAGCGTGCGCAGTCCGCCGATTGGCTCGCAGTCGGTGCGGTCGGTGGCGTAGCCGCACGCGGCCGCCTGGTACTCGAAGCCGTTGGCGTCGACGTCGGTGTAGAAGGACGATCCGACGCCGCCGTCCTCGCACTGGCCGTTGTTGGCGTAGATGCAGCGGTCGTCGCCGATGATCTCGCCGTTGTTGTGGTAGGGCCGCGCGCCGCACTTGGTGTACTGCGCAAGAAAGGGAGCGTGACGCGAGCGGGTCAGGGTTTGAGTCGTGCAGCGTGGGTTCGAATGCAAAACATGCCTGCGAGCCGTAGTCGCCGTAGTGCGGGTAGACCGAGCCGACGCCGCCGTCGCGGCACTCGGCGCCGTGGTACAGCCCCGAGTTGGTGCACGCGTCGCTCGCGCCGTTGAACTGGAAGCCGTACGGCGGCAGCGGCGCGGGCGGAGGCGAGGGCGGCTGCGGCGGCGCGCCGGGCGAGGGCGGCGGCGGCGGCGCCAGCAGCCCCGTCACCTGGAAGGCGGCGAGGTTGTCGCCCAGCTCGTCGGAGCAGTGCCGCGCGCACTCGAGCCCGCCCGTCTCGGCGCCGGGGCACGCGTAGTCGACGGGGTGCGACTGGAAGTCGCTCGGCATCGCGACGTCGGTCGCGACGTGCTTGAAGAAGGCGCTGGCGTGGCCGGTGTAGTCGAACGCCGTGCCCGTGCCCGCGTAGATCCAGTCGGTCTCGTCCTTGCGCGTGGGCGGCGGCGGCGGCGGCGGGCTGGGCGAGGCGCACAGGCAGTACTCGTGGTCGGCCGCGGCGCAGCGGTACGAGTTGTACTCGCCAAAGAGCGCGAGCTTCTCGGGCGTGAGAAAGGTGTAGAGCGCCGGCGCGCCGTCGGAGGCGCCGAGCGTGCAGCCGATGAAGCAGCCGCTCAGGTCGTTGCCGTGCCCCTCGCACGCGACCATGCTGATCGTGATGGCCTCGGAGAGCCCCTTGGCGCGGCCGATGTCGATGCTCGCGAGTCGGCACGCCTCGTACGAGACGGGGACGCAGTCCGGGTCGGAGTCGCGCTCGCTGCCCGCCTCGCGCAGCGTGCCGTAGCCGGCGCCGATGGGCGGCGGCGCGTACGGCGGCGGCGGCGGTCTGGGGCTGGGCGAGGCGGCGGGCGGTGGGCTGGGCACGCCCATGCTGCACGCGCTCTCGTTGTACCGCTGCAGCACCGCGTGCGTCTCGTACGGGCACTCCCTGCGCGCGCACAGGGGGCGACGTGCGGTGAGATCCAGTGCATCAGGGTGTGCCGGAAAGGTGTTCGAGGTGCGTTTGCGTACATCATCAGGAAGTCGATGCACGGCGTGTCGGCGCACGACGGGTCGCGGCAGTTGTGGAAGCCGTCGCGGTCCTGGTTGGACGTGCCGGCGCAGCTGTGCCAGCAGACGGGCTGGCACAGCGGCATGAAGGTCGACACGAGCCCGGCGCGCGCCGGCTTGCCCAGCTGCTCGACGAACGCGTAGCAGAGCGTCGCGACGTCGCGGTCGACGAGCCCGGCGAGGCACACCGCCTGCGTGCGCGGCAGGATCTCCTTGCGCGTGTACCACGAGAGCGACGCCTGCACGTGGATGGGCGGCGGCGGCGGCGGCGGCGAGATGCCGCCCTTGCCGCCCGGCGGCGGCGGAGCTGCGCACACGGAGGGGCAGTGTCGGTGTCAGCGGTGGCACGATCCCGGCGGGGGTTCGAAGTGCATTTTTGCGCACGGTAGGCCTGCGCCGACTCGCAGATGACGCCGTCGGCGAGGCGCGCCTTGCACGAGTGCAGCTCGGCGAACATGTGCCCGTGCGTGTCGGTCGAGACGGTCGAGACGAGGACGCACCGCTTGTTGCCCAGCGGCACGACGAAGGGCAGGCCGTCGTCGCCCGTCCAGACCATCTCACCGCCCTCGGCGGGCGAGGCGGACCAGAAGGCGGTGATGCCGTGCTCGCGCGCGTAGCCGAGCATGCTGAAGGCCTGCCAACGGAAATTGTGTTTCGTACGTTTCCGGGAGGTAGGCAAGTGTGCGGGAGTAGGTGCAAGGTTTGAAAGGCAGCGCGTACCTCGAGCACCGTCTTGGGCCACGCGACCGCCGGACGGCCGCGGCCCTGCCGGCACGACTGCTCGGCCGAGGCGTAGTCGAGCACGCGCAGGTCGGAGCGATCGGGCGAAAGCTGGACGCACAGCGGGTTGTCGTACGCGGTGGGCGTGCTGCAGCTGTCGGTGTCGCGCCGCGAGAAGACGGCGCCCGCAAACGTGGCGGCCGAGCATCCGCCCAAATCACGAAGTAAGATGCACTGGCGCAGCGTGAGGTCGCGCGGGTTGGCACCGTCGGCGCGCGCGAACGCGATGGCCTTGCACGCGCCGACGGTGGCGTTGTCTATGGCCGCGCAGAGCGACTCGCACTCGGCGGCGGTGACGCCGACGATCGGCGCCGTGCCAAACGCCACCGTCTGCAGGATGTTGTCGACGAGGCTGTGGCTGGGCGCGTCGTCGGTGCGCTGCCAGAGCCGGCGGCCGGCGGCCGAGTGCACGGTGGCGCGGATGTTCTTGAGCGCGCTGCCGAGCTGCGGGTTGCTCTCGGCGAGCGCGTCGAGGAAGCTCAGCTGCGACGCGAGCTGCGTCTCCGACTCGCGCGCGTACTCGTCGGTGTTGCCGACGCTGGCCGCGGCCGTCGCGCCGCTGCTGCCGCCGCGGCGCACCTGCCGCTGCAGCAGCGCCGTCTTGAGCGCGGCGAGCCCGGCGCGACTGACGGGCGGCGGCGGCGGCGGGCTGGGCGAGATGCTGCCGAAGCACTTGCTCGCGCGCACGCGCTCGTTGGCGATCGCGCGCACGTAGACGCAGACGGCGCGCTCGAGGCCGTCGGCGACGTCGAGCTCGTTCTCGGCCGCCGTGCTGATCGGGAAGCACGTCTCGGCGTGCGCGTACCACGGCGGCGGCGGGCTTGGAACCGGCGGGTGCGGCGGCGGCGGCGGCGTCTGTGGCGCGCACACATACAAGGCGGGTCAGTAGCGAGTGAGCTAAGAGCGCGTGTTGCCTGGGCGCTCACCTGGTAGAGCACGTAGAGCGGCGGCGGCATCGGCGGCGGGGGCGGCGCCGGCGAGGCGATGGAGTGAGCGGGCTGAAACCGGCCGTTGACGAACGTCAGCGTCGGGTCCTGCGCGCCACAACGACCCGAGTGAGACCAGCAGGCGGCATTGTTGCCGAGGGGCTGGTTGGCGCACCCGCTCCAACACGCGCTGTACCGCCGCACACGCCTTGGGGTGCTCCGCGCACGCGCGCGCGTCAATGGCTGCGCACAGGGAGGGGGGAGGTCAGTGGCCGTCTGGGCTAGGTGTGGGCGCTGGTGCGTGCTAGAGATCCTCGCACCCGTGAAGCCGCCCCGCACGCGCAGCCGCGACGCGTACAGGATGAACTGCTCGCCGAGCGCGCCAGCAAACAGATCGACGTGGAAGGTGTGGCTCTTGACGCTGCAGTTGGCGCGACCGCGCGCGATCTTCTCCGTACCAAGCACGCGCTCGCTCAGCTCGGCCTTGCTTGCAAACGTCATGAAGTCCTGCTTGAGCGCGGTCGCGTTGCCACCGCACGAGCCGAGGCACAGCTCGCGGTCGCGACGGCACTGCGGCATGTCGAAACTGTGCACCAAATGGATCAGTGCGTTGGTTCCCATCGTAGAGTTCGTAGCCATGCCGTGAGGGTTTAAGCGTGGGTTCGAATGGTGCAATCTTACAGGCAGTTCTCGAGCTCGTAGACGCCGCCGACGATATCCTGCGCGAACGGGTTGGAACACCTGCACAGAGGAGGAGTGCGTGGCTGAGCGTTGCGCCGGTAGGAAAACGACGGGTGCGGGCACGTGCGTACATCTCGAAGCCCTTGTCCATCTGGCACGACTGATACAGAAAGTCGCCGACCAGGTAGGGCATCGTGTTCTTGCTGTAGTTGGAGAAGCCCGGGCCGATGTCAATCTCGGACTCGATGCGCATCTGCCTGCACACGACGCGAAAGAAGTTCCCCGCCTGATCCTCGCCAAGCGCGACGTCGCGCTTGAACCACGCGTCGGCGATGCGCTGCGCCGAATATCCGTTGGAGCCGCCGCCGTCGTCCTTGGCGAGCTGCTCAAACTTGCCGGCAAAGCTCTGCACGCGCCCCGCGTCAAAGTTGCGGTGCGCCGTGTACGTGGCGCGCCACTCGGCGTTGCTCATGTACAGCGCGCTGCCCGTGCGCGGGCCGCACGCCTCCTCGGCGTAGTAACCTCCCGAGTCGAGGCAGTGCTGCTCCATGCGGCCCGGGAAGCGCGCCTCGTCCTTGACGCAGCCGACGGTCATCGCGACCTGCCACATGTAACGCGCGGCACGTTGCACGCTTAGAGTGTGCAGTTCTTGGTTTGAGTATGCATTGCTTACCAGCAGCCAGATGGCGCGCAGCTCGGGAATTGTGCACGAAAAGCACGCGCCGCACGTCGACGCCGCGGCGCTGCCCAGGTTGCCGGCGTCGACCTCGGGAGTCTCGGAGCCGCCGCTCGCCTCGCCGCCAAAGCGACGACCGGTGCTTGGGTTGAGCAGCGCCTCCACCGCCGCGCCGATCTGCTTGGCGACGACCGGGATGCTCGAGAACGTGGTGAAGATCTCGGCGCCCAGGTCGCCGCTCTCCTGGAAGCACGTTTGCTCGACTGCGCAACGGACCGCACGCGGTCAGCATGTCCGGTGGGTGGTTGGGGGGAGGGAGTAAAGAGAGGGGGTGAGCAGGGCATGGAGGCGCTCACTGCACTGCAGCTGCAGCGCCCACGTGCCGGGCTGCATCAAGTTTATCAGGCACATGATCGCGTCGAGGATGGCAAAGAGCATGGGCAGCGCCACGTTGAACAGCAGCACCATCAGCAGATCGATGCCCATTTTGAGCAGGCTCTGCAGCAGCCCGCTCTGCACGAGCTGCATCACCGCGCCCGCGAGCGCCTTGATCACCACCTGCACGATGTTGAAGATGAGCACGGCGAGCTCGGTCAGGATCGTGTACGCGACGTGCCAGAAGACGTCGGCTATCTGCGAACCGACCGTCACGGCGATGCCGACGATGTCGTGCACGGCGTCGAGGATCGGCTGGATCGGCAGGATGCCGACGAGCGACTTGCCCGACGACAGCGCCTGCAGCCGGCGCGCGGCGCCGGTGCTGAGCAGCAGCGTCGTGCCGTTGCCGCCGACGTTGCTGCCCGTCGACTCGACCGTGCCGAGCTCGGCGGCGTACGCGTTGGCATCGGCGCAGTACTGCGCCGCCTCGGAGCCGTCGGGGTTGGTGCCGCACTTGTAGCCCTCGTACGGCACGCTGTCCGGGAAGACGCCCGTGTGTGAGCGCCCGAGGAAGACGAGGCTCACGACCTCCATCCCCGTCCAGACGGCCGGCTCGAGCACGTGCTTGGCCGCGGCGTTCCACGCGGGGATCGCCTCGCGCTGCAGGTCGACCGCGACGTTCTTGAGCGAGCCGTACGTGTTGTACCCGGTGCTCGCGTAGCCCACGACGACCTTGGCGTTGTGGAAGGCGCGCTCCGGATCGGCGCTCAGCCACACGGTCAGCGTGTGCACGGCGTAGAGCGCCACGAGCGCCACGCACACGCCGACCAACCAGAGGCCCCCGCTGGTGCCAAAGGTGATCAGCGTGTCGTAGATCTCGTACAGCGCGTCCTCCAGCACCGAGGGCTCTTCGCTGATCGAAGGCATGGCGGAAACGCGTGGACGCCACTTGATAAACGCACACCCTACGCAACGTTATTCGCGGCTAGCGTCACAATTACGGCTCCTGCGGCAGGAGCGTGTGTCCTCGCGGACGCACGAGCGTGCCGGCAACGTCAACGCGTGTGCGGAGCCCGCGCAGCTTCCGCCGCTGCGTGAGCGCGCCCTTGAAGCGCAGCTGCCGCAGGCCGACCGGGTCGGCCAACCGGCCCGCATCGATGTTGGCCAGCAGCACCTCGTGGATCGCGTCCTCGTACGCGCGCATCCTGCGGTTGCCGCCGCGCCAGAAGCGCGTGCACCGAACGCAGAACGTGCCGCACACGCCGGAGCACGTCGCAAAGATGCTCAGGAAGACGAGCGTGACGGCGAGCCACAGCACGCCGCCAAACTGCGCAAAGCCGCACACGACCGACGCGGCGCGGTCCGACTCGGTGTAGCCCGCGTCGAGGTTGGCGCCGGCCAGATTGCGGATCGAGTCGATCCCTTCGGCGATGCGCAGCATCGATCCGTACGGCGCCGCGATGAAGCCGACGGCCGACAGCCCACCCATCATTGGCCCGATGAGCGCCCTGACCGTGCCCGAGTCGCACAGCTCCTTGTACTCGAGCGTGTCCCAGTCGTAGTCCTCGGGAAGCGAGAAGAGCTCGTTGAACGTGCCCATGCGCGCCGGAGCAAACGGCACCATCGGGAAGCACATGCGGTCGCTGTAGTGCACCTGCATCCCCGTGCCGTCGCCAAAGTTGGGGTCGGCCTCGTTGGTCGACGCGCCCGGCGGGTCGTACAGGTAGCACATACCGACGTCGTACACGATGTACCGCACGAAGCTGGTGACGCTGTCCTCGGTCTGCCCAATCGGCAGCCCGAACGTGTTGGTCGGCTGCACGGGCACCTGATTGGCAAAGCTGAGCGGCTCGGGCCAGCTGCCGAGCGTCGTGACGCCCGTCGAGACCGGCGCGACAAACTCGACGGCGCCGCCCAGAAAGCCGTCGCTCAGCCGCCGCGCGCGCGTCCGGTGCTCGTTGCGCTGCAGAGCGTTCCACCCCGCAGCAAACGCGTCGCCGCCGCCGACGGCCGCGTCGACCATCGACCCCAGCACCGAGCGCGGCGCGTCGCCCGCCGCGTCCTCGACGCCGGCGCGCGGCATGTCGTACAGCGCCTGCCGGTGGCCCTCGCCGAGCCGCCGCTGCCGACCGTTGCTCGAGATGTGCCGGAGCCCGCGCAGCCACTCGCCCATGCGGCTCGGTGGCACGTTCACGTCGAGCCAGTCCAACCCGGTGACGTGCTCGTCGCGCACCGACCCGGACGGAAGCGTGCCCGTGCTGGCCGCGTGGGCGTACATGGCGTCGTGCCGGTCCTCGAGCACGCGCGCGACGCGCTTGGCTTCGGCAAAGTGCGTCGCCCAGTCGACGCTCTCGGCGATCCAGCCCCAGTCGCGCAAGTGCGCCTCAGGCACCGACAGCCCGACGTCGGTGCGGCCCACCCGCCGGTCGATCGCGTCGTACGCGTCGTGCTCGTGGCCGTGCAACTGCCGGCGTCCGGCCCACGGCGTGGCGGGCGGCGCCGCCGCGCGCGCGTTGTACTCGTCCCGGAACTCCTGCACGCGGTCGGCGATGCGCGCCGCGCCCGACAGCACCGTGCGCGTGCGGCCGACGAGCGAACCGTCGGTCGAGATTGACGCGTCCCACGCCGAGCCGAGGATGCGCCCCGCCGTGAGCCCCTTGCCGCCCATGTTGGCCGCGCCCAGATTGGCCTTGCGCAGGATGGCCTTGGCGTGCAGCGAGTGGTTGCGCACCGCCGCGTCGACATGCCGCTGCATCAGGTCGGTGCGCCCCGTCGGCTCGACGCCGACGCGCACGAGGACGTTGCCGTTGCCGTCGTCCTCCGACAGCATGCGGCCGTCGACCGACGAGCGCGCGACCCACCCTCCGCGCGGCCCGCGCGGCTTCGGCCGCTGCGGCGCCGTCGGAGCCTCGCGCTCCTCGGCGCGGCGTCGCGCGCGGGCGCGGCGCCGCGACGCACCCTCCTCGGCGGCGCGCGGGTCGCTGCGGTACTTGGCCGTGCGCTCCTCGCGCGTCTTGGGGTCGGCGTGGTGCTCGAGGTGCGCCGTCAGCATGCTCGCGATCGACGTGCCGTACACGCTCAGCTTGTCGTCGAGCGACGTGGCGTCGAGCCCGTGCTTCTTGGCGAGGTGCGACGTGAGCGACGAGGCGAGGCACTCCATGTCGCCGTGCCGCTGCCGCTTGTGCACGTCGCGGCAGCGCTCGTCGGCGTGCAGGTGCGGCGCGAGCATGTCGGTCGCCACGAGCTGCGGCACGTTGAGCTCGGTCGGGCCCTCGCGCTCGTGCATGCGCCGCAGCGTGTGCGCCATGCGCGCGTCGGCCTTGGACTTGAACGCGCGCTTGCAGTAGTGCTCGCCGCACTGCTTGTGCCCCGTCTTGAGGTTGACCTTGCAGCAGCTCTTGCCGAGCGCCTCGCGCATGATGCGGATGCGCTCGTCGCTCCGCGCCTTGACCTCCTCCATGATGCGCCGCTTCTTGCGCGCGCGCGCCTCCTCGACGCTCTCGAAGTCGGACTTGAGCCCGTGCAGCTGCGTGAACCACGCGGTGCAGTTGCCCGGCACGCCCGTCGCGCAGCTAACGCACCCGACGAGCGACTCGCGCTCGCCAAGCTCGGCCCACAGCTGCGCCGCGCCGACGCGCGAGTCGCGCGCCTGCTGCGGCCAGTCGGTGGCGTTGGCGCACACGTCGGCCGTCAGGTTGCGCATCACCCACACGCGCCCCCAGCTGAAGCGGTCGGCGCCGTCGACCGGCTGCGGCGTCGGCTGCTGCGCCCTTTCCTCCTCCTCGAGCCGGCGCACCGGCTGCGGGGTCGTCTCGGGCAGCGCGAACAGCTCGAGCCCGTCGATTCGCAGCCGGCGGTCCGAGTCGAACGAGCGCAGGTAGACGTACCGCCCGTCGGCGAGCGTCTCGTCGCCCTCGGTGAGCCGCACGGTGATCTCCCTCCCCTCCATCGCGCTCGTGTCGATCGTGGCGGCGCGCGTGCCGTAGAGCGCGAGCGAGCGCGACACCCAGATCTCGAGGTGGCCCGGCTTGTCGTACACCGGCGCCGTCGGCAGGTGGCTGAGCCGGCGGCCCACGCCGCAGCCGCGCGCGCCGCAGTCGGTCTTGTCGGCGCCAAACTCGCACTTGCTGCTCACCGAGTCGGCGCCGCCGTCCTCGCACAGCCCGTTGTTCGTGTAGTCGACAAAGCCGAACGAGCAGTCGTCGCGATCGGAGTTGCCCTTGCACAGCGCGTCCAGGTCGGGCGGCGGCGGCTGCGGCGGCGGCGGCGGACTTGGCGAGGCCGACGGCGGCGGCGGCGGCGGCGGGTGCGGCGGCGGGTGCGGCGGTGGGCTCGGCGGCGGCGCCGGCGGCTCGGGCGGTGCGGGCGGCAGCAGCGTGAGCCGCGCGCTGTACAGCCGGTCGTTCTGCTCGCCAATGTCGAACATGATCCACTGCGAGCGTGACAGGGCACAGAACCACGGGTCGGTGTCGCTAAAGGGGTTCGATGGAATGGGTTTGTGTGAGAGTGTGTGAGATTGAGGGGGTGCGATTTTACCGGGTGCTCGTTGCCGTAGGCGATGCACGGCGTGCCGGCGTCGTCGGTGCAGTCGTTGAGCGGGTCGACGGTCGTCTCGAGCCGACGGCCCGCGTCGGGAAAGACCGTCATCGGGTCGGGCACGCGGATCTCGAGCGCCTCGTACCGCCACTCACCGCCATTGCCGCACACCCCCGCGTGCGTGAAGATGCCAAACGGGTTGGCCGGGTCGACGCGCTTGTGGCTCGTCACGTAGACGCTCGTGTGGTCGAGACCGCCGCCGCAGTACTTCCACCAGTGCGAAGTGCACAGGCCGTCGTTGCTGCTGTCGCAAATGGCGGGTTCGAACGCGCTCGCGCCGAGCGCCATGCGCTCGACGACGTACTCGGCAACGTCGTGGTTGACGGCCGTCGGGATGGACGTGCCGACGTAGGTCTGCCCGAGCGAGCCAAAGCAGTCGCTCGTCGTCGAGAAAATCTGGCGGTACCGCAGCTCGCTCGCGTAGCCGAGCTTGCCACCCACCTCGGTGCCGTCGACGACCCAGCCGCTGCTGCATCCGCAGCTGTGGTCGCAGGTGCTCGAGGCGCACCCGGCGGAGGTGTAGTCGTTGGTGTGCGCCTCGCTGAGCACCGCGACGCCGTTGGCGTCGTCCACGCACACGGGTGTCTGGCACTCGGTGTCGCCGGCGCCGATGACCTGCCGGAGCATCGCGCAGCTGACGGGTACCCAGCCCATTGGCGTCGGCGGCGGCGGCGAGGGCGGCGAGGGTGGCGATTTTGGCGGCAGCGGCGAGGGCGGCGGCGGAGGCGGCGGCCTGGGCGGCGGCGGTGGTGGGAGCGGCGGCGAGGGCGGCGGGTTGGAGTCGAACCCGCCCGACGCGCGCACGTCGACGATGGTCACGGCCTCGAGCGAGGCGTCGGGCAGCGTGGGCGGCGGCGGCGACGACGGCGGCAGGTCGAGCAGCTGAACGATCTGCGTGTCCTCGAAGCCTGCGCACGTTCCGGGACCGGGGAGGGCGCGAACCGTCAAGCGCTAGTCACACACAAGGGTTAGAAAGCGTGCAGGCGTACCGCAAAGGTTTGCGTAGAAGGTGCCGCACGGCATGTTCTGCCCCGCCTCTGGGTGCGACCCGCCGTCGGTGAGGTCGGCAACGCTCCAGCTGACGCACGAGGCGTGGCACACGGGCTCGTTGAGGTACTGCGTGCTGGTGGGCGCGCGTGGCGGGTTGGGCGGTGGGCTCGGCGGGTCGGGCGGGAGCGGCGGAAGGCTCGGCGGGTCGCCCGGTGGCGGCGGCGCGTACGGGGGCGGTGGCGGCGGGCTGGGCGGCGGCGGCGGCGGGCTCGGCGCGGGCTTGGGCGGTGGCGCGGGCGGCTGCGGCGGCGAGGGAGTGTCGGGCGGCAGCGGCGGCGGCGAGGCCGTCGCGT
>Ga0115001_10002380_pt1 | contig 14406 bp, 16 predicted proteins | sample ArcticOcean_MG_C_12_FD_89869 | JGI IMG/M metagenome (GOLD analysis project Ga0115001, IMG submission 89869) | Marine microbial communities from western Arctic Ocean - ArcticOcean_MG_CB8_130 | ecosystem: Environmental > Aquatic > Marine > Oceanic | place: Arctic Ocean: Canada Basin | collected... | reverse complement strand
TTTTAGCTCCTGCATTTTTAACTAATTTTACTTTGAAGATCAAATATATGCAAGCCTCTAATAAAAAAGGAATTCTAATTTTACGGGAAGAGTATATAGATCGGTGGGTAGAATACTTCTTTGGCGAGGTAAAGGTCACCTACTTGATTCGGATTGTAGATACCGGATTTATTTTTTTTTTTTTATTAAAATAAAAATTATTGATAAAGCTGAAGCGACTAAAACATCATAAAGAGGAGATGCTTTAGGGTAACTGTAGTTCCACAAAATTACTAATATAAACCAAATAATCCAATGAATAATATTTTTATTAAATTTTTTTATATTCATTTAAATTATGCAGCCAGTATCGTTACAATTTTTATTGGACTCTATCATTTTATGGTAGTCAATTGCTTTTAGACTGCTAGCCATTAATAATTTATAAACATTTAAATATCCATTTAAACTTTTTGACAATTCTTTAGCTTCATTTTTCATTCCTAATCTTGAAAAATTTAACAACATAATAGAATTACCATTAGGAATATTATTATCACTAATATCTATAGGTCTATGAAAAAGGTCATTTTTAGTAATTATATTCTTCTGAAAAATAGATTTTTCTTTTACAAAAAAAAGTTCAATAGTTTTTTTGCATAGATCTTTAGCTTTAAATAAATAATTTGGTTTTAGAGTTTGGTCCGAAAGGTCTAGCAACATTGCTATAGCGTATGCATAGTCCTCCAAAAAAACTGAAGATTTTGAATTAGTATGAAAAAGTGTGTCTTCTTTAAAAAATAATTTTTCTAAATTATTATAAAATTTTTCTGCTGTTTGTAAATAATTTCTATTGGGTAAAATTTTTTCTGCAGAAATTAAAGCACTAGCCCAGAGACAATTGAGATCAAGCTGAACTTTATTATCAAAAAATGGCTTATTTTTTTCTTTTCTCAACTCTTTTAATTTAACAGTAATCATGTCTGGGGGAGTCTTAATTTCTCTTAAAATTATTTTATTTTCCCAGTTTCCCTCTGGATTTATATCAAAATATTGCTCAATATCTTTTATTTCTTTCAATTCATTATAATTATAAACGTAATATTTTCCTTCTTCGCCATCGCTGTCAGCGTCATAGGCTGAGCCTAGCAAATTATACTTGGAGTTTAAGAAATTCTTATTTATAAATTCAATAGTTTGAATAATTTTTTTTTCAAAATATTTGTTTTCGTTAATTTTAATAAATTTAGAAATTAAAAAAATGAATTGAGCATTATCGTAAAGCATTTTTTCAAAATGTGGGATTAGCCAATTCTCATCTACAGTATACCTTGATATACCACCTTCTACGTGATCATAAATTCCTTGAGAACAAAGTTGCTTTAGAATTAACTCTACGGGTTTTAAATAATTTAAATTTTTTGTTTTAGTGTAAAAGTACAAAAGTGTATCGTAAATGTTAAATATTGGAAATTTAGGAGCTCCTTTGTAACCTCCTTTTTCTTTGTCTAAATTATCAATAATGTTTTGTAAAATATTTCCTAAGTCTTGATCTAGAACAGATGATTTTCTTAATTCTAAACTCTTAGAAATAATCGAAGATTGTTTAATTATTTCCTCTCTTTGTTTTTTATATGTTTGTCCCACTCTAATAATGACTTCTTTAAAAGAAGGTAGGCCGTGAGAAGTTATTTTTGGAAAGTAAGTTCCAGCCATAAAAGGCACACCATTTTCATCAAGAAACATAGTTAGAGGCCAGCCGCCACCCGACTGGTTGAAAAGCTGAAAAGAACTTTGAAAGATATAATCTATATCCGGTCGTTCTTCCCGATCTACTTTAATGTTTAAAAAATACTTATTCATAAGATCGGCTGTTTCTTTATCTTCAAAACTTTCGTGTGCCATAACATGACACCAATGACAACTTGCATACCCAATACTAAGAAGTATTGGAATTTTTCTTTCTTTAGCAATATCAAAAACTTCTTTCGACCATACTTGCCAATTAACAGGATTTTCTTTGTGTTGTTGAAGGTAGGGACTTTGATCTGTTGATAAATTATTTTTATTTATTACTGACATTAAAAATATATTTTTGAATTGCTAAAGACATAAAAATAAAAACTACAAAAGATATTATTGGAATATAAATTTCACTTGAAAGCAATAAGTCTATAAAACTAAAATTATTTGATAATTTTATAAACTGATTTATTCCAGATCCAATTGTATTCCAAATAAAAAAAACAGGTATAAAACCTAACAAAGTTGCAAAAAAATAATTTATTTTTTTTATATTAAAAATAACAGGTAAAGTATTTTGAAAAACAAAGGGAAGGGATAGACCTCCCGTGAGTCTGAAAATAAAAAAATAAAAAAATTCATTTTTATTAAAAAGAACAATATATTTCGAAAATTTTTTTTCTAAAAGTTTATTAATTAAATCCCTAAAAAAAAAATTGGAGATTGAATATAACAATAAAGCACCGGCAGAAACAGAAACAACTGAAATTAGGGTACCAATCCATTTGCCAAATAAAATTCCTGAGACTAATAATATAGGAGTTCCAAATCCAAGTAGAGAAATCCAAACCACGCAAAATAAGAAGAAAATTAATAAGTTTATATAAAGATTATCGCCAATATATCTCTCTAGATTTACTTGAGTTTCTTTATAGTATGAAAAATCATTTAGCCTACTTATTTCAACCTGCAAAAAAATAAAATATAAAAATATAGATACAATAAGTAAATAAGAAATTCCTAAAAATATTTTAAGTTTTTTACTCATTATTTACATGTACAATACAAATTAATTAGATTATATAACTTTAAATATTTATGAAAAGAACTTATCAACCCAGCAACTTAGTGAGAAAAAGAAGACATGGTTTTAGAGCTAGGATGGCTACTAAAGGTGGTCGAAAGTTAATTGCCAGAAGAAGAGCTAAAGGACGAAAAACTATCTCAACTTAATTTTAAATGATTAAGCTTGAAAGTCTAAAAAAAAACATTCACTTTAAATTAGCACTAAAAGAAAAAAGAATTCATACAGATTTTTTTTCTATTTTTGCTGCAAAAAATTTTATTCCAATTAAAAATAAAAATTTATTACATATTAGTTTTGTGATGAAAAAAAAAATTGGAAACGCTGCAAAAAGAAACAGGATTAGACGTAAATTAAAAGCTATAGTGCACAAACTTTTAAAAATAAAGGGTGCAATTAATTCTAATTATACTTATATAGTTTTCGGAAAATCAAAAGCATATGAAAAAGACCATAAAATATTATTTTCAGCAATGCAAAAAAGCTTTGAGAAATTTTAAATCTATGATTGAGGATGTTTTAATTTTTATAATGATAGGCTTAATAAAATTTTATAATTATTTTATATCCCCTGTGCTTGGAATTAAATGTAGATTTTTACCAACCTGCTCTGAATATTGTCAAGTGTCACTAAATAGACATGGTTTGGCGAAAGGGAGTTATTATTTCTTAAAAAGAATTTTAAAGTGCCATCCCTTTAAAATTTTAGGTGCTGGAGATGGAATAGATTTTGTTCCAGTAAAAAATATCAAGTCTAAGGAATTAAATTAATGGATAATAAAAATGTTTTTATTGCAGTAGCTTTGTCTATGTCGGTTTTGTTATTTTGGTCTGCTTTTGTTGATCCTCCCAACCCTAATGAAAACCAAAATAAAATAGTTAAAAATGAGTTGGTAAAAAATAAAGTATTAGATGGTGGGCTTGTACCAAGTATTAATGATTCAAAGATAGAACAAAAAATCTCAAGGGAGGATTCTTTAAAAAAAACTAATCGTGTTTTATTGGAAAATAATAAAATCAAAGGATCTATCTCTCTGGAAGGGGCAGTAATTGACGATCTATCTTTTAAAAATTACCGTGAAGATCTTGTATCTAATAAAAGTGTGATATTTTTAAATCCTAAAGAAACTGAGGATGGATATTTTATTGAGTCTGGTTGGGCAAGCATAGGTAATAAGATTGAAGTACCAAATAATAAAAGCAATTGGAGTGTCAAGGGTAATAATATTTTAACAAATAATAGTCCTATCATTTTAGAATGGGACAATGGTTCTGGTCTTATATTTAGAAAAAAAATAACTTTAGATGACAGCTATCTTTTTAAAGTAAACCAAGAAGTTGAGAACAAATCATCTAAAAAAGTTGAATTATATCCGTATGCTCAAGTAACTAGAAATAAAAAACCAAAAGATTTGCAAGACTTTTTTATCTTGCACGAGGGTTTTGTTGGGGTTTTAGATGAAGAGCTGAAAGAAGATGGCTACAAAGATATAGAGGAAAAAAAAATAACAAGGGAAGCCAGTAAAGGATGGATTGGAATAACTGATAAGTATTGGATGACAGCGTTGGTGCCTGAGTATGGTGAAAATTTTAAATCCACTTTTTTGTATCAAGATGCTTATAAAGCTAATTTTTTACTAAATAAGCCAAAAGTTATTAAACCTTCCTCAAAAACTAATACTGAAATAAAAATATTTGTAGCTGCAAAAGAAGTTCAAACAATAGATGCTTATGCGAAAAATGAAAAAATAGAAAAATTAGATTTAATTATCGACTGGGGTTGGTTTTACTTCTTTACAAAGCCACTCTTTTTTGTAGCTGATTATTTCTTCAAATTATCTGGCAATTTTGGTGTTGCGATCATTATAATCACTATGATTATAAGATTAACTTTTTTTCCACTTGCGAATTATTCTTTTAAATCAATGGCAAAAATGAAGGCTGTTCAGCCCGAGATGACGAGACTTAAAGACTTACATAAAGACGACAAAGTTAAGATGCAGCAAGCAATTATGGCTTTATATAAAAAAGAACAAATTAATCCTGCCTCAGGATGTTTGCCTGTTTTAATTCAAATTCCCTTTTTCTTTGCAATTTATAAAATGCTTTTTATCTCTTTGGAAATGCGTCACCAGCCATTTTTTGGTTGGATAAAAGATTTATCCGCACCAGACCCCACTTCTTTATTCAATTTATTTGGCCTAATACCTTGGGATCCTCCGAGTTTTTTAGTTATTGGTATTTGGCCAATACTAATGGGCTTAACTATGTTCATTCAGCAAAAATTAAACCCAGCACCAACAGACCCTATACAGGCAAAAATTTTTATGTTTTTTCCAGTTTTCTTAACGGTAATTTTAGCCTCTTTTCCATCTGGGCTAGTTTTATACTGGACTGTAAATAATATTTTAACTATCGCCCAACAATGGTTCATTATGAAAAGAACAAAAGTTAAAACAAATTAGATGGGTGCCAAAGAGGAAAATTTAGAGAATTTAAAATCATTTTGGCCTAAAAATGCACCTGATATTTCCCAGGTATCTAAATATGTAGATAAATATAAAAAAGAAAAGATAGTTATAAAATGTGGGGGGAAGGTTTTAGTAGACCCAGATTTATTTGACAAATTTATAGAGGACGTATCTGTACTTCATAAATTAGGTTTAAAAGTTATTATTATTCATGGTGGAGGGCCAAGAATAAAAATAGAATTGGCAAAATTAAATATTGAAAGTGAGTTTATTAATGGTCTCAGAGTTACTGATAAAAAAACTATGGAAATTGTTGAGAAAGCTTTAGTAGATTTTAATTCTGAAATTATTGAAAAATTAGAAAAAAAAAATTGTAAATCTGAAGGCCTGAATGTTACCACAAATAATACTATTGTTGTTGAGCAAGAAAATAAAAGTCTTGGATTTGTAGGAAGGCCAAAAAAAGTATTTAATGAAAAAATTAATGCTGTTATTGATAAAAATGTAATACCTGTTTTGTCGCCTATGGGTAAAGATGATAGCCATCAAAAATATAATATTAACGCCGACACTGCAGCGGCTGCTGTGGCAAAAAGTTTAAAATCTAGAAGATTGCTTCTTATGACAGATGTCGAGGGAGTTTATAATGAAAATAAAAAATTGATTAGCGAAATCAACCCGGGTGAAGCAAAAAATTTAATTGATAAAAAAATAGTTCAGGGTGGAATGATTCCAAAACTTTTAAACTCGATAGATGCTATTGAAAATGGAGTAAGAGGTGTGGTCATTATTGATGGAAGAAAACTACATTCTATACTTTTTGAAATTTTTTCTGATGAAGGAGCAGGTACTCTTATAAGAAAATGAATGAATTAAAAAAAATAAAATACTGGCTTTTTGATTTAGATAATACCCTTTACTCAGGAGATACTAAAGTATTTGATCAAGTAGATAAAAAAATGTCTCTTTTTATATCTGAAAAATTAAATGTAAGTATTAAAGAAGCAAAAAAAATTCAAAAAAATTATTTCCATGAATATAATACAACACTTAATGGAATGATTAAAAACCATAAAATTAATGCTGAAGAATTTCTTGAATTTGTTCATGATGTAGATTTAAATTTCCTTAAAAAGGATTTAGATTTACACAAAGGATTGGCTAACTTAATAGGTAAAAAATACATATTTACTAATGGTTCTAAAGCACACGCAAGTAATGTTACTAAAAGAATAGGTGTAGAAAATCTTTTTGATGGAGTCTTTGATATAGTTGACTCGGATTTTATCCCTAAGCCATCAATTGAGCCTTACAAAAAAATTATTCAAAAATATGGATTAGATCCAGAATATTGTATATTCATAGAAGATATTGCGAGAAATTTAAAACCTGCTTATGAATTAGGAATGAAAACAGTGTGGATTAAAAATGATGAACCTTGGGCAGCAGAGTTTTCTAATGAGAATTTTATTAACTATAAAATTGACAATTTGTCAGATTTTTTAAGGAGAATAAATGAATAATAAAGAAATTGAAAAGATTATAGATGAAGCTTGGAATAAAAAAGAGAAGATTAATAAAAATTCAGATCAAAAAATTATTGATGTAATTAATCAGTTAATCAAAGATTTGGACTCTGGGACAGTTAGAGTGGCAGAAAAGATTGATGGTAAATGGATTACACATCAGTATTTAAAAAAAGCGATAATGTTAAGTTTTAGAATTTATGAGATGGAAGCTTTAAGCGGTCCTTATAGTAGCTGGTACGATAAATCTCATTTACTTAAAGGAAAAACTTCTGGGTGGACAAAAGAGGATCATGTCAAAGCTGGTTTTAGAATGGTTCCAAATTCCCCAGTCAGAAAAGGATCTTTTGTAGGAAAAAATGTTGTGCTTATGCCATGCTTTATAAATATAGGTGCTTATATTGATGAAGGAACAATGATGGATACTTTTTCAAGAGCAGGTAGCTGTTGTCAAATAGGTAAAAACTGTCATATATCCGCTGGATCTGGTGTGGGTGGCGTTTTAGAGCCAGCTCAAGCTTTGCCAACAGTCATCGAAGACAATGTTTTTCTCGGAGCTATGTCCGAAGTAGTGGAAGGAATAATTGTTGGAGAAGGTTCCGTTATTAGTATGGGAATGTTTATTGGACAGTCAACAAAAATTGTTAATAGACAGACTGGAGACATTACTTATGGTAAAATTCCTCCTTACTCAGTTGTTGTACCTGGTTCTTTACCAGATAAAAAAAACCCTAATGCGCCATCATTAAGTTGTGCTGTTATAATTAAGCAGGTTGATGAGAAAACTAGAAGTAAAACTTCAATTAATGATTTACTAAGAGATTAATGAAAAACTTTAACGAATTACAATTATCAAAAGACCTGATAAGATTCCCAAGTATAGCTCCTGCTGATGCTGGAGCTATAAATTATTTAGCAAAAAAACTTAAAAAACTTGGATTTAATTGTAGGGTTTTAGAATTTAAAGACAAAAAAAATCCATCCATAAAAAATCTTTACGCAAGGTTGGGAAATAAACAACCGAATTTATGCTATGCGGGCCATACAGATGTTGTGCCGCCTGGTAACATAAATGACTGGAGTGTTGATCCTTTTAATCCAAAAGTTAAAAATAATCACTTAATTGGCAGAGGAGCTAATGACATGAAAAGTTCTATTGCTTGTTTTGTGGCTGCTGTTAGTAATTTTTTAGAGAAAAATAAAAAAATAGATGGATCCATTAGTTTTTTGATTACAGGAGATGAAGAAGCACAGGCTGTTAATGGTACAAAAAAAGTAGTTGATTACCTAATAAAAAAAAAAGAAAAAATTGATTTTTGTATTGTGGGAGAACCAACGAATCCAAAAAAATTAGGAGAAATGATCAAAATAGGAAGAAGAGGTAGTCTATCATGTAAATTAGAGATTTATGGCACCCAAGGTCACGTTGCTTATCCTCATCTCTCGGAGAATCCAATTAATAGTTTGATTGCTATATGCAAAAAACTTAAACAAAAACCTCTAGACAAAGGAAACAAACATTTTCAAGCTTCTAATCTAGAATTTACAGCTATAAATGTAGATAACAAAGCTCATAACGTTATCCCAGCTAGAGCACAAACTCAATTTAATATTAGATACAATAATTATCATACGTCTGTAAGTTTAAAAAAAAAAATAACTTCAATTATTCAATTAATTTGCAAAAAAAATAAAACAAAATTTAAAATAGACTTTTTGGCTACAGGAGACTCTTTTTTAACTCAGCCAGGACCGACTATACAAATGGCTAGAAAAATAATTAAAAAAATTACAAAAATTAATCCTGTTTTTTCAACAACAGGAGGAACATCGGATGCACGCTTTATTAAAAAAATTTCTCCGTGTCTCGAATTTGGTTTAGTAAATAAAACAATGCACCGTGTAGATGAATGTGTCTCTTTAAAAGATCTCAAAAACTTAGTAAAAATTTACGAAAATATCATTGCAGAATATTTTAAAAAAATAATTTAATTGTGAAAAAAATTCTTTTTGTAACCACTGCTTCTTTGGGGTTAGGTGACTATACTGGAGATGTCATTAGAGCTCAAAATATTATAAAATATTTAAGAAAAAAAAATAAAGTTGATATTGTTTGTACTACTAAAAATAATGAATATAAAAAAACAGTAAAAAACGGAAAAATATTTTTTTTTAAAAAAAGTAATTTTTTATTAAGGCTAGCCTATACATCTATGGCTTTGTTAAAATTAAAACCTTTGCAGTTAGGTTATTTTTATTGCAAAAAAATTGATCAATTTTTGCAAAACAAATATAAAAATTACGATTCAATAGTATTTCATTTAGTTCGTTCCGCTCAATATTTACCAAAAAAATTTAAAGGAAAAAAAATTTTAGAGATGACAGATGTTATGTCAAATAATTATAGCCAGACCAAAAAAAACTTGAATATATTAAACTTCTTTTATTATATTTATTTTTTAGAAAGTTTCTTAGTTAAAAAATATGAAAAATTATGTTCAAAGATTTTTGATAAGATTGTAATTGTATCAAGAAAAGATTTAAGCAATTTAGATAAACAATTCAATAAAAAAGTAATAGAAATTACTAATGGTGTAAAAAAAGAAAATAAGACTTTTAAGTTTCATAAAAAAAATTTTAAGATTCTTTTTATTGGAAATATAAATTATTTACCTAACCGATATGCTTGTTATGATTTTGCTAAAAATATTTTACCAAAAATCAATTTAGTATACCCTAATATAGAGTTTCACATAATTGGTAAAATTAATATCTTAGATAGAATTAAGTTATATTTTTTTAAAAATGTAAAAGTATTAGGTAAGATTAATTTTTTAAAAAAAAATATACGTTCTTCTATCTGTGGAGTTTCAAACCTGCAAATAGCTACAGGTGTACAAAATAAAATTTATACATACGTGTCTTATGCTTTACCTGCAGTGGTAAGTTCAAAATCAGCCTCTGGCATAAAAAATCTTCTGATTAACCAAGATTTTCTTGTGTATCAAGATGAGAAAAAATTTGTAAATCAAATCCTACAGCTCAAAGATGATAAAATATTGGCTGAAAAAATTTCAAAAAATTCCCATATTAAAATAAAAAACCTATCATGGGAAAAAACTTTAAAAAATTATAATAAAATAATTTAATATTTTATTTTGCTTAAATACAGACCGCATGCTGGGGCAGGTGGTGCACAACTAGCTCTTTTTTTCGATTTGATAATATTATTAAATTGTTTCAAATTCCACTTGCCTTCTCCAACATATTTTAAAGACCCTACCATTGAACGAACTTGTTGTTGCAGGAAAGATTTTGATTTAAATAGAATGATTATTCTATCGCCTGATTTGGTTATTTTAACCTCATCTAAAGTTTTAATAGGTGATCTGGCATTACAAGAGGAAGACCTGAATGTAGAAAAATCTTTTTTACCTTTTAATAAATTTCCTGCTTTTTTCATTAATTCAAAATTTAAATTTGATTTAACGTGCCATGCTCTATTAAAATCTAGAGATAATGGTGCCATACGATTCACTATTATATATTTATACTTTCTTTGTTTTGCACTAAATCTTGCGTGAAAGTTTTTTTTTCTCTCATTTACTTTTAAAATTGATATTTTTTTTTTATTTAAAAAAAAATTAATTGAGTTCAAGAATAGAAACTTATTATTTATTTTAGAGTTAGTGCTAAAATGAGCTGATTGATATTCGGCGTGAACGCCTGAGTCTGTCCTGCCAGAGCCATAAATTATAATTTTTTTTTTTAAAATTTTAGTTAAAATTTTTTCTATTTTTTGTTGAACTGATAACCCATTTTTTTGTTTTTGCCAGCCTATAAAATTGACGCCATCATATTCAATTATAATTTGGTAATTAAACATTATTCAACTAAATCACCAACATTAGAATTCATTCCTAGCAAAAAATCTTTTAACAATAATTTTTTTTTACCTTCTCTTTGTATCTCTTTAATTTTTATAGACTTATCTTTACAAGCTATTGTAAAATTATTATCTATAATAGTGCCCGCTGTTCCTTTTTTTTCAAGTATTGAAGCTTGCCATATTTTGTACCTTGTTTTTTTATACTCGAACCATGCTCCAGGATCTGGGTTCAAACCATTAATTTTACCAATAATATTTTCTGCCTTCTCTTCCCAATCTATTTTTCCTTCACCTTTTTTAATTTTTTTTGCGTAAGTCACGAGGGCATGATCTTGTTCAATAAATTTAGCTTTATTGTCAAAAATTTCTTCTAAAGCCTGGATAATATGCTCAGAACTAATCTTAGATAATTTTTTTGATATTTCCTCACTAGTATCAGAAGAGCTTATGCCTATCTTAATTTTTTTCATAACGGGCCCAGTGTCTAGTTTCTCTTCAATTTTCATTATACTTATACCGGTCTCTTTATCTAAATTCATAATTGATCTTTGTATAGGTGCTGCCCCGCGCCATCGAGGAAGTAATGAGGCATGAATATTTATAAATCCTTTTTTAGGTATACTAAGAAATCCTTTTGGAATCATTTGTCCATAAGCAACTACAACCACAATATCTGGACTCAATTCTTTAAAAAATTCTAGCTCTTTGCTGGAGTTTAAACTATCAGGTCTACGTATAATTAAATTTAAATTTTCAGCACTTTTTTGAATTGGTGATGAATTAAATTTATGACCCCTATTAGATGCTTTTGGAGGTTGAGTGTAAACTTGAGAGATTTTATATGGAGAACTTGCTAACACTTCTAAAGGTAGAACTGAGAACTGAGGAGTTCCCATAAAAATAATTTTATGTGGCATTAATTTAATTAATTTAAACCACTATTCTTTCTAACACTTTTTTTTGTTTTGAAAGCTTTTTAACAATAAAATTTTTTTTTAGCTTTGATAGATAATCAATAAATAAAATTCCCTCTAGATGGTCCATTTCATGTTGTATACATGTTGCTAAAAGTCCTTCTGCTTTTAATTCTTTTTTTTGGCCATTATAATCTAAATAACTGATATGACATTGATCAGGTCTATCAACTTCTGCGAATTGACCTGGCACAGATAGGCAACCCTCCTCATAAGTTGAGTTGTTTTCAGATTTTTTGATTATTCTTGGATTTACAAAGTAAAATGGTTTTTTTTCATCTCCTTTTGACAAATCAATTACAATGACTCTTTTTGGAACTCCAATCTGAATAGCTGCTAATCCTATACCTGGAGCAACATACATTGTCTCCAGCATATCATCCATTAATTTTCTTAATTCATTATCAACTTTTTCAACGTCTTGTGATACTTGTCTCAAGAAAGGATCTGGTTCAACTAAAATTTTTCTAATCGCCATTTAAAATATTATATTAGATTTTACCTCTTTCGGGTAGTGTTGTTGTTAAAATTTTGTTGCTTATTTTTTTTAAACCTGACTTGATTAATAAATGATTAATAAAATAAATAGTTTGTTGGTCTAGATCTAGAATTTCATCTTCACCTACTAGCTCCACTATTCTCAACAAAAGCATTCCAATTTCATTATTTTTTCCGAAATTTAATAGCTCTACTGGAGGTGAGTTATTTTTGATAATTTCTTTATCAAGAAGATCTGATGGGACCGTTATACCATCGTTTTGTAATGTCTCAAAAAGCATAACGTCTTTTATAGTAATTTTATATTTTTTATTTTTTTTAATTTTTTTATGAATATTCTTAATTTCTTTTTCCACTTTGTTTTTAGAGATATTATTTTCTGTATAAAAAGTTAAAATTTTAGAAGTATGGTAATTTTTATTATTGTACTTAATTTTCCCAAGTTCAATTTTTTTTTCCAATATTATATTTTGAGCTACTAATAATTCATAGCTAGGAGGTATTTTGTCTGAGTTTAAAGATTTTAATTCTTTGTCTAGATATTCTTTAGAAATATTTAATAATTTATCCTTTTTAAATAAATTGTTTAATGAAAAAATATATTTTAATTTTGTTTCAACATTGTCTGATAATAAAATTTTTTGAAAAACTAAGGCTCTAGCGCTTACAGCATCAAGTTTAGGAAATACCTCATCGGTATTTAAAAAATCATTAAAATTAAATTTTACATTTTTATAAATTTCAAAAATGTATGAAATAGGCAGAGAACCATTGTTAGCTGCAATTTCAAGTTCTTTAATTTGATTTTTATTTTCAAGGTTATCGATCTTAAATAAATTTGCAGCTATTAAGTACTGCCATATATTTTTATTAGTCTTTTTATTTGGCGAGTAGGTAAAATCTGGAATAGTAATTGAGGACAAATAAAAATTTAGTAGGTTAGTGTCATTAATTTTATCGTCTAATTTCTCTTCTAAACCCAGAAGATAATTAATTTTTTTATCAAAAAATTTATTTGATAGTTTTTGTTCTCTAAGTAAATCAAGTGTGAGCTGAGCTTCATTTTTTTTATTACTTTTAATTAAACAAATAATTTTAAATTGCTCTAAATATGAATCTTTAATATCTTTATTTATCAGCGTTATGTTCTGGCAAGCTTCGGATAGATTTGCTTTTGCAATATTTTCATCAACTAAATATTTAATAATTTTTTGTTTATTTGGAAATTCATTATTTCTATTTAGAAAGTTAGCTATAAGGTCGTTTCTTTTATTTTTTATTAGCCAGTCAAATTTATAATCTATAAACTCTTTATCAGTCATATTTTGACCTGGTAATTGAGCAACTGTAAATAATGTATTAACAAGTAAATCTTCTGCAAAAGAAGAAAGTTTAATTTTATTAATTCTTTCTATCGTATCTTTAACTCTAGTTCCTTCCGAGTTAACCCACATATCTATATTTAAATTATTTTCTTCCGGATCGAATATTCCATAAATTAAATTGTTACTAACATCTAAAGTATTAGAGTTGATGTTAATTTTTTTTGTTTGTTCTAAATTAATCTTTATTTTTGACTCAGGGCTTGTAACTGGGGTGTCTATGGGCTTGCTTGTATTTATTTTTAAATTTTCTTTTTTCCAAATATCAACACTGTCTTCAGAATGAATTGGGGTAAAAAAAATAAATATAATTAATGAATAAAAAAGCTTTTTATTTAAGTTTAATAATTTCATTAGTAATATTTTTTTTAATATCTTGTTTTGGAGCTGGAAAATTAAATTTACTCAGTAAAAATAAAACTAATAAGAAAGCTAGAATATATATAAAAAAATTAAATATTTTTTTTTTAGTTGAAACTCTAGCGCTAAAACGATTATTGTAATTAAATTGCATGATAATTAAATATATTTAAACTGAATAAATAAGACAATTTTATGATAAATCAAATTATAAATCAGGAAATTAATTGAAAAAAAACCTTACTTTAACTGGAATGATGGGTGTTGGTAAGTCAGCCATCGGCAAAGCTCTTTCGAAACACTTATTAATGGAATTTATCGATATTGATAGAGTCATTGAAAAAAAAACTAAACTAACGATCAACAAAATTTTTGAACAAAAAGGAGAGTCTTTTTCTAGAATTTTGGAAGAAAAGATTACACTCGAAGAAGTAAGAAAAAAAAATAAAGTTATATCTTTAGGTGGTGGGGCTTTTATGAATAAAAAAATTAGAGATCAC
>Ga0115001_10002378_pt1 | contig 14422 bp, 10 predicted proteins | sample ArcticOcean_MG_C_12_FD_89869 | JGI IMG/M metagenome (GOLD analysis project Ga0115001, IMG submission 89869) | Marine microbial communities from western Arctic Ocean - ArcticOcean_MG_CB8_130 | ecosystem: Environmental > Aquatic > Marine > Oceanic | place: Arctic Ocean: Canada Basin | collected... | reverse complement strand
GCGCGCTCTCGGACGCGTCGAAAGTGAGATGAAAAAACAGTCAGCTTCTGACAGCTGGGCACCCCCTCAAAGAACTGAAGAGTTAACTCAAGAAAGAGGAGCGCAAAACGCGTATGGAGAATGTCAACTTTATCTCAAAAAGTGCTTCTATTGTACTTTGGGTTGCTTTTCGCGTCGGTTCGTCGGCGTCTTTCGCCATCTCTCACTACCGCGGCCTCCCTTGATTCCCAAGGGTTACGTACGCACGTAACCCATATCACACCCCGTTTCCACGCATCTCCCGTCGCGGCACCGGGTCGTCGGCGCGTTTCGCCAACCTCTCTTCTCGTGTTTTCACAAGACGTATTGCTGCGTCACAACCACCCCCTCACACCCCCTGTCTCTGCATCTCGTGCTGCGGCACCGGGTGCATCGTTTGTACGAACCCCCCCGCGCCGCCGAGTTCGCCGCCGTATTTGCTCAGCGAATCTTGTTTGTAGTCCACGCCGAGTCCTGTTGTTTCAATCACTTCCTCCACGTCCTCCGCCGCGTCCAAGTGCCTTAAACTCGACGCGGGGAACAGCTTCACTAAACCGTACGTGCGCAACGGCACCAGGGCCATGATTAGCAACGGAAACGCGATCCCGTACACACCCGCCCACGTCACCTCGTACACCGCGCCGAGCGCGCCGAGCTGCGTCGCGGTGAACAAGTGCGTGTCTTTTATCGGGACGATTTTGGGATCCGCGTACGTGGGTTGCGTCTCGCCGGCTTTGTTGTAAAAGAAAAGTGTCAGTCTTGTATGGTCAAGCAGGGAGGCGGGATTTGGAAACGCCCAAGGCCGTACCTTTGTACGACGACAGGTCCACCACGAACAACGTAATGCGGTGAATGAACTGGTTCCCAGGGAAGCTCTCGATGGCCATGAACAGGAAATACCCCCACAGCACCGCTCGCGGGAGCAGTTTTATTACCGGCGACAGGAACAAGGTGAGCGCGATTAAGGCCGATTGAATCAAGTTGCTCATCCGTTGCTCCAGGACTTTGTTTTTTTTGTTAGGGTCGTTCCTGTCCTGGCCCACGCCCATCAACGAACGGGTGTGCATCGGAGCCTGCGGAAGCACGCCGTTGGTGGGTGGTAGGCCTAGCAAACCCAGCAGTAACGTGTTCAGCCCCTGAAGCAGAAAATCGTAGTGGTACGCGGGTGGTTTTTCAAGCCCGAAGTCCTCGGTTTGCGCTAACTGCGCGCTGACGTTGTGGTCGAAGAAAAAAAGCACGGTGATTATGAGCGCGGGGACGATGGCCGCCGCGATTTGCGCGCCCGGGACGTCGAAAAGCGACCCGGTTGTTTTCCACGTGTCCGTCACCGATGCGTGGTAAATCTGCACGCACTCCACTCGGGTTGGAATGGACCAATCCGTGTCTTGCGGCGCGCGCACCTGGCCCGATTAACAAGAAAGTGTCAGCCTCTCGTAATGTGTATTGCATAAACAGTCAGAGGGAATAGTCCCTTCTGGAACGAGTATGGGCAATCAGGCAGGCGGTGTGTGGTGATTGGGGAAATACTTACCAGGTACGAAATCGCAGTAGTGATGACCACCGCAATAGTAGCTCCGTAATCCGCGGTGAAGTTCCGGATACCCAGCGTCCCCACGTGCCACGTTCGGGCGTTCATGAGCCACATGGCGAGTAGCACCAAAAATAGCGCCAGGAAAACGCTCCAGATCCCGTTGACGATTTGGTACCCCGCGGGCGCCGCGCTTGGTGATTCGAACTGGCACGATGAACGCCGAAAGTGTCAGTCTCGTCTGGTCTGACGGTCTGCGGAATGTGGTAAATGGGAAAGCCCCGTACCTCGTGTTTTAAGCCCTTCACCGCGGCTTGCGCGAACAGCAGCGCGATTAAGGTTCCGAAGGTTTCCCCAGAAAACCGCGTGAAGGCGTGGATGTACTCGCTGGCGTTCACGGCGGCGAGCACGAAGTGCATCAACGCGGTCAGAATAAGCACCCACGCGCAAAACGGCCGGAAAAGCGCCAACCCGATTTCGTCCGTATCCTCGCAGTACTTGAATATGTAGTAGTACACCAGCACGATGGGTTCGGCGACGCCCACGATTAGCAGTGGCTGGCCTCCACACACCGACTGCAGCACCCCCGCGATGGCGGTGGCGCACAAGATGTGGGGAATGGAAAAAAGCCCAGCGGTTTCATCTCTAAACTGCTCCCCGAACGCCAGCGCGGGTAACACGGAGGCGAAGAAGATGTACGTGGCTGGGGCGAAGATGTGCCGGCCCACGGATAATCCCTGTCGCCAGTCGTCAAAGTACAACGGCCACCGCGCCCTGATGTCCTTGGAAACCCCAGACCCAAGGTTGACGCAGCACTTGATCTCGACATCATCGGCGTTGGTCGCGACGGCGACCGTGACTTGCTTGGTGTCGGCCATCATCGCGACCTCTCTTAGGCGTCGTGATGCGACCCGTCGGTGGTGTGTCTTGGACTTGACCGCACGGTGAGGACGCACGATACACACGAAAGGACCTACGATGCAAACCCTCGTGTCCTGGCCGCGGTGCGCGGAGTTTTGACGAGCACTCACACGTGGCTCATTTGTTTGTGATAGCGTTGCAGGTGCAGAGTTTTGGGCAGAGTTTGGCAATGAAAATGATGGGGTAACATGAACACGGAAGCGCGAAGCGGACGTGCAGACACTCGGCTTTTTGACACGCGGAGACACGAAAGCCGGGAAAAAACGCGTTGCTAGTAGTGCTAGTAGCGATTACTAGCACTGCTAGTAGCGGCTACTAGCACTGCTAGTACCCGCTACTACTATTTACGTTTGCTGAAAGATTCTTTCCATGAAAACCGCTCAGCCCCCCACTCTACTAAGCTCTACCGTTGCCATTACTTGGCGAGAGCCTTCGCTGAGCGACCGGCGCGCGCGACCGCGGAGATCTTCTTCAAAGCAGTAACCTGTGTATGGGCAAACAGTTTGGGTGAGGTTAGCGGAGTGTCGGGTGGGTATTTGCGTGTGGGAGAGGTACACGGGCGCTCGGCTAAAATCTAAAAGCACATTTGCGTAAAAAAACACCCGGGTGAAAGATGAATGGATGATTCCCTCGACGTACCGTGAGGTCCGGGCGGGACGCCGCGCAGAGCTTCGCGACCGTCTTCGCCTGCTGCTGGAAGATACCCTTGACGGACGTGGAGACGTCGCCGACGGTCATGACCGCGGCGGTGGGGTTCTTGTCCGCGACACCCTTGATGCCGACGCCGGCGCACGCGATGCCTGGGGACGGGAAATGTGGGGAAACGTGAGTTTTGCGCGATGGAAATATTTCTTAGGGTTTCTCGGGGTCCGGTGTCGGTACGCCCGATGCGAGCGTGGCATGACACTCGGCACGACGGTTTCGGATGCCCGAAGGTGTCGGGAAACCAGTGTGTCTTTCCCGAATCCGGCAAGGCACGCACCGCTGTGTTTGTAGGAATGGAGCGAAGCCAGGTTGTTCGTCTCCGATGAGAAAGAGCGGAAGGTCTTCTGGCGCGTCGCGCTGCGCGAGCGGCGCACGAAGACGTTCTGCTTCTGGATCAACAACCAGGTTAGGTCGCTGGAGCACTCGACGTGAGCTTTAACCATGGTTCCTGTGTGTAACGTGCGTCGACGCGCGTATACGAAAGGGAAGCGCTGGACGATGGCGCGGGGAAACGTAGTCATTACGAGGTAGGCGCTCGGCGCGTCCAAGACTTTTCTTTTGCAAAATTGCTTTTTGGCCTTTTCCAGGAACAGCTTCTCGCCCCCACAACGATGCGCGCACGCCACCCTCCACGATGTTGAGCACCGCCGGGCCGTCGGGTCGGGAAACGAGGGCGACGTCGCGTAGACGGAAACGAGACGAAAGCCCGCAAGACGCCCTGCCCGGCCTTCCCGAGCACGTCGTTTGTCACCTTCTGGGAAGCATCGAAGACCCGATAGATTTGGCGCGTCTCAAAGCGGTGAGCCACGCGATGCGCGACGCGGTGGCGGCGACGGGGCGTGAGATACCGAAACTTGATAGTAAGACCGCCGTGTGGAAGGGATGCTTAAGCACGCTGCAGCACCTGCAGCGGAAAGGTCGCCTGGAAAAAAAACACCTTTGCGCCTACGCGGCGCTTGGCGGGCACCTCGAGGTGCTGCAGTGGGCGCGCGCGAACGGCTGCCCGTGGAACGAACAGACGTGATACTGGGCGGCGTGGGGCGGGCAACTCGAGGTGCTGCAGTGGGCGCGCGCGAACGGCTGCCCGTGGGACAGTTATACGTGTCATTGTGCGGCTGAGAATGGGCATCTCGAGGTGCTACAGTGGGCGCATTCGAACGGCTGCCCGTGGGACGCGCAAACGACGGTGTGCGCGGCGAAGGGCGGGCACCTCAAGTGTTTGAAGTACGCCCGAACAAACGGGTGTCCGTGGGACTTTGACGCGTGCGTTTCGTTCCTTTGCGGAGACAAGGCGGGCCACGACGCGCGGGTCGCGTGGTGTACCGCGAACGGAATCCTGGTGACGTAGGTGGGATTCGTGACGAGAAGAAGTCGGGACGAGACGATGGACGAGACATAAGGGAAGGATGGGTAACGTGTAAGGGATGGAGAGACGAGGGATGTATAACGTGTAAGGGATGGAAGACGAGGGATGCAAACGTCAACTTTTTTTTGCCACTGACCAAGCGATTTCAAACTTGATCGATTTTAACGAAACGCTTTTCTCGGACGCCTCGACGCACAACGGCGCGCACGCGACTCCCTTCACATGTCCTCCGACGCAGCGCACATCGACATGACTGCCACGAGCGGTGATGTCGCGACCGTCACTACTCCCGCGAGCCCCACCGACGCGGGCGAGGCCTTCCCCCGCCTCCCCGACCACCTCGTGGTCACTCTTATCCTCAGATCTGAGCATTTCGACGACCCAGCAGATCTCGCACGGCTCCCAGCGGTGAGCCGTGGGATGCGCGCCGCGGTGGCGGCGACGGGGCTGCGGTTTGAGGAGCTTGGTGAACATCGTGCCGCGGAGCTCGGATGTTTAAGCGCGGTGCAGCGCCGGCAACGACGCGTCAAGAACTCCTTTGTCAGGCAGCGGCGAGAAGCGGACAGCTCGAAGAGTTGAAGGTGTTGCCCTCGAACGGCTGCCAATGGGGCAAGGAAACGTGCGCAGGTGCGGCGAGGGGCGGGCACCTCGAGATGCTGCAGTGGTTGCGCGCAAACGGCTGCCCGTGGGGCAAGGGAACGTGCTCGGGGGCGGCGAGGGGCGGGCATCTCGAGGTGTTGCTGTGGGCGAGTGCGAACAGGTGCCCGTGGGGCAAGGGAACGTGCTCGGGGGCGGCAAGGGGCGGGCATCTCGAGATGCTGCAGTGGTTGCGCGCGAACAGTTGCCCGTGGGGCGAGTGGACGTGCACGCGGGCGGCGAATGGCGGGCACCTCGAGATGCTGCAGTGGGCGCGTGCGAACGGCTACCCTTGGGACAAATACACGTGCCAGTTCGCGGCGTACGGCGGGCACCTCGAGGTGCTGTGGTGGGCGCGCGCTAACGGCTGCCCGTGGGACGAGGACACGTGCGAGAGGGCGGCGGAGGGCGGACACATTAAGGTGCTGCAATGGGCGCGCGAAAACGGCTGCCCGTGGGACGTAGACACGTGCAATATGGCGGCGTACGGCGGGCAACTCGAGGTGCTGAAGTGGTTGCACGAAAACGGCTGCCCTTGGAACGAGGCGACATGCGAGGCGGCGGCGTACGGCGGGCATCTCAGGGTGCTCCAGTGGGTGCTCTCGAACGGCTGCCCGTGGGACGAAGAGCAGCTGCACATCGCCGCTGGAGGCGGCAAAGTGGCGGTGGTGCGGGTGATGATCGAAGCGGGCGCGGACGTCAACAGGGCGAGAGATAAGGGCAGGACGCCACTGTTCTACGCCGCTCAAAAAGGTCACGAGGCGGTCGTGCGGGCGCTGATCGAGTTGGGCGCGGACATCAACATGACTACCGATGACGGCGTGACCCCACTGTACAACGCCGCTCGTGACGGCCACGAGGCGGTCGTGCGGGCGCTGATCGAGTTGGGCGCGGACATCAACATGACTACTGATGACGGCGTGACCCCACTGTACAACGCCGCTCGTAACGGCCACGAGGCGATGGTGCGGGCGCTGATCGAGTCGGGCGCGGACGTCAACAAGGCGAGAAATAACGGCGTGACGCCGCTGTTCATGGCCGCGGAAAAGGGCCATGGGGCGATTTTGCGGGTGCTGATCGAGGCGGATGCGGACGTCATCAAGGGGAAGACGATGTATGACGGCGCGACGCCGCTGTGCATCGGCGCTCAAAAAGGCCACGAGGCGGTCGTGCGGGCGCTGATCGAGGCGGGCACGGACGTTAACAAGACTATGGATGACGGCGTGACACCACTGTACATTGCTGCCCATAATGGCCACGCGGCGGTGGTGCGGGCGCTGATCGAGTTAGGCGCGGACGTCATCAGGGCGACCGATGACGGCGCGACGGCGCTGTTCATGGCCGCTCAAATGGGCCACGAGGCGGTGGTGCGGGCGCTGATCGAGGTGGGCGCGGACGTCAACAGGGCGGCCGATAACGGCTGGTCGCTGGAGGTGCAGGCGGAGCGGCTGCGACGGGGCAGCGGCTTCGGCGTGAAGGCATTGAAATCCGAAGACATCCGTGTCGTCGCCCGCGCGCTGCGGGGCATCGGCCAGGACAACTCCGGCAAATTGTACCGCGCCCACAGAATCGCCGCGCTCGCGTCTTCGAAGTCGCTGGAGGCGCAGGCGGAGCAGCTGGACGTCGAGGTCCGTATCAACGACACCCGTCTTTTACCATAAGGCATGGAGAGACGAGGAGTGTAAGACGTGTAGGGATGGAGATACGATAGACAAAATTAAAGAGATGTACCACGTGTTACGGGATGGAGAGACGAGGGAACTAGACTACTATGGATAGACGAAGGATAGGAACAAAAAATAAAAGTTACACTCTATATACTCACGCGAGCACGCCCTTCCGCTGTTCCCGCGCGTCGCTCCCCCCGTCCCCCCCCGCTTTGCAGGTTTCCCGGTCAAAGCTCCAGTCCGGGTACGTAGGTTTTGTCGGGACCTTCACCGCGTTCGGCGTTTTCGCGATGAGACCCATCAGGTGTTTCACCGCGGCGTCCAGCTGCGCGTCCTTTCCGTTGAACGTCGCGACCGGGTCGTTCGCGATCTCGATGTCCGGCACGACGCCTCGCTGTTCGATCATCCACTTCCCGCCGACATACGGCCCAAAGGAAGGAATGGTGAACCCGCTACCGTCCACTAGCGCCAGCTCCGGGTTTGAGGAATAACCGACCGCGCCTCCCCAAGTCCTGGCACCCACGACTTTGCCCAACCCCAGCTGCTGCACCCCCGCCGCGAAAATCTCCGCGTCGGAGGACGTCATCTCGTCCACAAGCACCGCAACTTTCCCCCGGAACGCGTACTGCATCGTGGTGTCACCAGGCCCGGCGCGTTGGGTGTTGAACATCCAAGCCACTCTGCGTAACCGCTCCAAAATCCACGTATCGATGTTACCACCCGCGTTCCGTCGGACGTCGATTATTAAACCCGCTTTCCGAATCGCGGGGTAAAACTGCGCGGCGAAGTCGTCGAACGAGTTTGAGCTCCCCTCGCCCATCTGCTCCATGTCCTCCAAATACACGTATGCCAGGGCGTCGTTCGATTGTTTGGCGACATAACCTCTTCGGTTGTTCAACGCGTCCGCGGCTTTTAGCACGGAACATGATTCGTGCGAAAGGGGCGTCACGACGACGTTTTTGAGTCCCGAAATCATCTTTTTTTCGGGACCGGCGGTTGGCGCGTGGACGCCGCGACGGTCAACCGCGGGGTTTGGGTGAGCACCGGGTTTAGAACCGTTGCCGTCGCCGTTACCAGCACCAGTGCCAGCACCAGCGCCAGCACCAGCGCCAGCACCAGCGCCAGCACCAGCGCCAGCACCAGCGCCAGCACCAGCGCCAGCACCAGCACCAGCACCAGAGCCAGCACCAGCGCCAGCACCAGCGCCAGCACCAGCGCCAGCACCAGCGCCAGCACCAGAGCCAGCACCAGCGCCAGCACCAGCACCAGCACCAGCGCCAGCACCAGCACCAGCTTTGTTACCGATACCTTCGTCTCCCAGCCCCGCACCAGCCCCGAGCCGCGCCGCGAAGTTTCGGCGCACTTTGTCGTCGGCGTGTTGCCGCACCGACGGGAGTTTGTTCGCAAACGGACCGCGCTTCGTGGTGGATCCCGCGGCGCCCATCGCCGATGTTGACGAGGCGTATGCGCCACCGCTCATCATGCTCTCCATGAACCCGCCCCCGCCGCCTTGTTGCAGCTGCGCCAACACCTCCGTCTCGTCGTCATCCTTTTCCTCCCGCGGTTTCTGGTCGATTTCAAGCAGCACCTGCATCCCGGCCTTGCCCAGTAGCACCCTGGACAGCGAGGCGTGGCTTGCGTTCAGCGCGACGCCGTCCACGCGTGTGATGACATCCCCGGGTCGCAAGTCCACGGCTGGCGCGGAGAGGGGCGAGTCCGGGGCGGCGAGCACGCCGCTGGTGTCGTAAACCCGAACCACTTCCAGACCAAACGGTTTCACCACCAGCGACGCGCCGAGGCACGCGCTCGGTTCGCCAACCGCGATGGTCGGCGCGTCGGAGCGGATGCTCACGAACACGTGCAGCACGCTTAGTTCGCCTAGGGCTTGTTGCAGCACGTCTCGCAGTTCGCTTTTTGTTGAGATTTTGTACACGAGCGGGCGGTACATCTCCGTCACCGCCGGCCAGTCCACGCCGTGCATCCCCGGGTCGTAAAACGCGTCCCGCATGTTGCGCCTGTGATTGTGAGAACGAAAAGTGTCAGTCTTGAGTCTTGCGTGTGAGCAAACAGTCAGAGAGTTGGATTATAATCAGGCGGAACAGTGCAATACTTACATCGCGTCGTTGTACATCTGCATCCACTCCGCGCGCGGGTTGATTGTTACGGCCCAGGATTCGGGCGGGGTCCAAACCGCGGCGGAGCCCAATAAGGCGTCCTGGTCGATATCGGGCATCCCCAGCGCCTTCGCGGAAAACAGCGCCAGGCCTTGCTCTACCGCGATCATCACCACCGATCCGTCGCCCGAGACGTACACGCCGAGGGGGTCGGGGTAAATCGGTACCACCGCGCCGGACATGATGTCCATCGCGATTAAGTAAAAACCAACCCCGTCCCACATCTGCATCACGAACGTGCTCCCGCCGTTAACGATGTGCAGATCCGCGTACTGTTTTTTTTCCAGAAACGGCACCGGCACCGCCCTCTTTTCGATGTTGTTCAGGTTGATTTTAGTGGGGAACTTCTTGCCAACCGCGGGGTCGAAAATCTGCCCCTGCGGGTTGAGCTCGTCCCCCGAAAAGAAAGGACACTTGAACCCCTCCCTTAACGGTAAACACATGAGCTGCTGCGACCCCACGATGGTGGGTTCGCTGCCGCGCATCCCATAAGGCGAATCCGCCCCGGATTCGATCTGCTGGTCGCTGAAGTAGTACAGAAAGAAACCGTCGGGGGAGAATTTCGGTTCCACCGCGTTGTAAGACGGGTGCGTCAGTTTCAAAACCTGAGATGAGTGGAAGAAAGTGTCAGTTTTGAGTCTTAGTATGGGTTTTAACAGTTGCCAGTACTGGTAAATGTTACTAGCAGTGCACTACATACATCACAAGTAGTGCACTCCAACAGTCACTGAGGGGCTGTAAACAGTGTGTCAGGATTTGGGAAAGCCCCAACACGTACCTCGCCGGTGTCAACTCTCCATACATTAATGGTGGAAAACTCGGTTTCGTCCGTCGCCGAAAACGCGAGCCACTTGCCATCCGGGGACCAGGAGTACTCGCCCGCGGCTTCAGGGCGAAGACCGGCCATCACGGTCCGTGTACTGGCCGTGCCCGCCGGACTGCCGTCAGGTGCCGGGCCGGAAGCGCCCAAGTGCGCGCCGAACAAATCGTTGAACCCGCCGTTCAAAGGCTGCCCGCCGGTGCGCAGGTGGTGCATGTCTTTTTTTGTAAAAGAAAAGTGTCAGTCTTGTATAGGCAAACAGGGAGGCCGGGATTTGGGAAAGGCCCAATACGTACCTTTCGCTTTCGGGTTGGTGTGTTCGTTCTGTTCGAACCCAGGGAACGACCTTGGTGACGAGGTAATGGATTGGCCAGAGCCTGACCTGGGTAACGCGTGCGCCAGCCTCCAGTCCCGGCGGAACTCGCTCCGCGTTTCCCGGCGGAACGCCCGGCGCTTGCGACGAAGCTTGCTCCGCTCGCGCGCGCGAACCGACTTTGAAGGGTCGTCTTGTGATGCGTCGTCATCGTCCGTGGGAACAGGCAAGCCACCCCCGGTAGTCCCGGCCAGAGCCCTAGGTGCGCCGAGAGGTGTGACACGGGCGGTAGTCCCATGACTAATTGCCCCTAAGCCCCCACCCGAACCGCCGCCGCCCTGCATCATGCGCGCCATCTGCGCCAGGACGTCGTCGCTGGACGCGCCGGGTTCCATTTTCTCATCCGGCGTGGTTTTAAACCCAAACGTGTTCACCGCGGTTTTCGTGAGGTTCAGCACCGAAATCCGGCCGTTGGTGTCGTCAAACACAAGCGAGGTCCCGTCCGGAGATACTTGCGAGTAACTCATCACGCCTTTAATTTGACCCCCGAACGTGAGCTGGGTTTCCCCCCATAACCCGCCCATCTCGGCGCCCGCCCGGCGCTCTAAAAGCACGTACTCGTACTCGCCAGACGCGTCGGACATCGCCAGTAACTTGGAGTTGTCCTCCTCGTGCTCGCTCCTGACGAACTGCACGTGCCTGTAACGCACCGCGCCGTCGCCGCCCGTGACTTGTTCGATTCTGGAGCCTAACTGCTCAAGCAAAGGCGTGAAGAAAATCTGCCCGCGGATCACGAGCGCGGCGTACATGCCGTCCTCGGAAAGGGAAACCTCCCGGAGCTCCTCCAGGGGGTACCGAAGCTTCCCTATGGACGATTCTCTGAACTCGCTCACGAGGGTTATGGGGATCTTTCGTAAACCGGCGCCTTGCAGGGCGGGCGGGCCGTCTTTTTTCGGGCCCGAACGCGCCACGACAAACGAACGCAGCGACCCGCCCACGCGCGCCACGCCCGTGACCGCCCCGTGTTCGTCGGCGGCAACGTCCAGGTCAAACTCCATCACGTCCATCCCGCACTCCGTGGTGATTTGTTGCTTGTCACTCCCGTCGAGTTTCATGCTCCAGATGTTTGTCACCCCCGACTTGTCCGATAGGAAAAAAATCGTGTACGGCATCGCCGGCGTCGTGACGGGCGACCACGACCCGCGCTTGGTCCAAGCCTCGTCGGTTAAAATCGAAGCTTCCTTGTCACTCGCGCACCACCGCCACAGCCGGCTTTGCTCGCCTCCTTCGTACCGCTTAGTGCTGCTCGTCTGCCGCAACGGATAAAACACGTAACACCCGTGTTCATCCTGGGTCCCGCCCGTCGCCCTGGCGAACGGCAGGACGGCCATGTTTTTCGTGTGCGTATCGATCTCGGCGAGCTGCGGTAACCCGGTGGGCGAAAAGAACGTGGTGACGATGAGAATCTGGCTCGATAAAAAAGAAAGTGTCAGTCGGGGTATGGGCAATCGCAGAGGCGGGATGTGGTGGGTGGGAAAGGCCCTTACCTTCCCCTTCTTGGTCCACCCCTCGAGTTTCATCGCGGCGGAGCCGTAGGATACCCTTGTTGTGATACCGCCCGCGACGGGGACGGTGAACACCTCGTACCCGTCCACGGATTGCGCCAGGAACGCGATTTGTGTCCCATCGGGGGAGAGCTTGGGTAGCGCCTCCGCCGAGTAACTGGCGCTGACCCTCGCCGCGGCGCCGCCGTCAATTGACCCGACCCAGATGTTCCCCTCGGATACAAACGTCACAACCTTTCCAACCACGTTCGGGTACCGGAGGTATCCCATCTCTTTTTCGCCGTTCGGGTCAACCGGCTTGTCCTCCGCCACTCTTCGCAACAGCTCGGCGTTGTCCCGGGACACCGCCGCGCTCGGCGCGTGCACCTCGACCCTGGGATCCCCCGCCTGTTCGTTCATGAGCTTGAGCAAATCCGCGATGCTGCCCGGGCCGGCTTCTTTTCCGGCACCGCCGGCCCCTTCGTCGCCGTACGGCGCGTCCGCGTACGCGGGCATGGGCTCGTAATCTTCCAGCGCGGGAGCGCCGGCGCCGGGGGTGTCCTTGTCCTTCGCGGCGGGTTTCGTATCGGGTTTCGTATCGGCGGGCTTCGCGGCTGGTTTCTCGGCGGGTTTCTCGGGAGCCTTCTCGGCGGGCTTCTCGGTTTCCTTGACGCCCTCCTTGGGAGCCTCGTGTCCGGTATCGAGTCGCATCTCCTCCAGTCGTTCCCGGTGTCGCGCCATCTTCCGCGCCTCCGTGCGCTCCTCCCGCAAATCACCCTCCGAGAGCTGGTCGGAAAACTCCAAGTTTTCCTCGGGCGTGCCGAGGCCGGGAAAAACCACGGTTTTGGGGGTTTGCGTTGCGCCGTCGGCGGGCGGCGTATCGCCGGCGGAGTGAGGCGTGAGAGGCGCGCGAGTCACAAGGGGAGACGACCCGAGGTTGGCGGTCTGCGAGGAGAAGGGAGAGGGAGGGGAAGGACGGGTCAGTGAGGGCGCAAAGACGACGAGATAGGGGAGGGAGAAAAAGACACGGTTGAAAGCCCAGTAGTGATCTGTGATGCGATCGGTCCCGCGGGCCACGCTCTCTGAGACTGCGTGGGCCCCGTGTCGCATACAGTCACACCGCGGAACGTTCATGGGAAGTGTTTTGTTGCGAGCTTGGAAACCACTAGAACGTACCTTAATCTCCACACCAACACCAGCCGAGGTTCGGGACCCGAGCGTCCCGACCACCGCACCCAGGGCGAAGATCGACAACACCCCTAAACTCTTGACCACCGGCGAAGCGCCCATGGTGCTTGTGAACCCGGCGAACCCTGCTTTGCGTTGGGTTTTGGATTCGCGCGCGTCGTCATTTGGAACACCTCCCACGCCGAACCCGTAGGACGACGCCACCGCGCCGTACCCCGACGTGCCCTCCTCTGCGCTCCGCGGCAAGATGGGCGCGGAGGACACGCGGTCGTTCATCGTGCCTCACGCGCACCAACAATAACGCGCTTCCACACCGAAGTCCAGCCGCCTGCGTTCACCCACGCCCGTGCAGACTCCCGTAACTGTCTCCCACGAGCTGTCGCACGCCCGTGATGGACGGCGCCGTGCGTGGCTGAATGGCGAGAGCGATGGGCGAGACCACGAAATAGGGGACAGTCGGTCGACCTATGCTTTGAACACCCCAAGTCGACCGCTGCCAGGTTTTGGGCCCTGTTTTGGGCCTGGCATTTCCGAGAATAAACGCTCAATTCATCTGACCCCACACCTCGCCGCGCCGTGCGTAAAATGAACCGCGCCGAGGCCCTGGAGGTTCTTTCCGTCGCCGATGACGCGGATGGGCCGACGATACGCACGGCATATAGGGCGATGGCGCTGATACACCATCCAGGTGCGTGACACGAACGTGAGAAGCGTCTTCGGGTGGAAGCGTCGATTGGGTGGTTTGCCTTTAAAAAGCGACGAATTCTCAGATCTGACTCCTCCATTCACTTCTCACAGACAAGAACCCCGGCGACGACACCGCGCACGCGCAGTTCCAGCGCGTGTCGGACGCGTTCGAGTGTTTGTCAAAACCCGAAGAAGACCCGCGGCGTGCGTTTCACCAGCACTCGAGCCAGTACTCGGACGACGATGAGGACGATTTCGGGCATCACGGCTTTGGTTTCACGTTTCACTTCGGCGGGGGTTCTTTTTCCTTCGGAAGAGGCGGCGGCGGCGCGGCCGCGGAGTTCTTCCGGCACTTCTGGGCCGGGGGGTTCGGTGATGACGATTTCGATACCCAGCACAGGGACTTCAACCGCGCGCGAAACGAAGCGAAACAGAACGAACGGTTCGGAAAGAACCGCCGGCGCACGGAACGCGCGCGACGCGCGCGCGCCGAGTCCGCCGCCGCCGCCCAGCCTGAGTATGCACGGAAAGGAAAAACAAACGCAAACGAACGCCGCGCCGCGCCGCTCGTCCCGCCGGTACCCAGCCTCGTGACTCGGAGCGAAACGGAAATAACCCTGCACCTGTCACGCGGCACCAAGCGGGACGGTCCCAAAATTCAAACCCGAAGTTTGGAGGCTGAGGTCAAGGCGGAGCGGGACGGGCGGTTTCGAGACGACCGGGACGAGGACGAAACCGCGCGGAGGCACGTTTTTTCCGGGAAACCCACTGTTGTGATTGGTGGGTTAGCACCGGGAACGCGGTACCGCTTCCGGACGCGTTTTGGGAGTGTGTCTGATTCGTCGACGGGTTGGG
>Ga0115001_10002376_pt1 | contig 14431 bp, 16 predicted proteins | sample ArcticOcean_MG_C_12_FD_89869 | JGI IMG/M metagenome (GOLD analysis project Ga0115001, IMG submission 89869) | Marine microbial communities from western Arctic Ocean - ArcticOcean_MG_CB8_130 | ecosystem: Environmental > Aquatic > Marine > Oceanic | place: Arctic Ocean: Canada Basin | collected... | reverse complement strand
CTTGACGAGCAACTTCTTCTGCCGAAAGATCATTTTTAATTAGAACTTTTGCTGCGGCTAAAGCATAGTTACCACCTGAACCTATCGCAATAATATTATCTTCAGGCTCCAAAACATCTCCAGTTCCAGAAATAATAAAACTACTTTCTTTGTCCGCTACTGCCATTAAGGCCTCTAGCCGTCTTAAATATTTGTCGGTTCGCCAATCTTTAGCAAGTTCAACAGCGGCTCTCGGGAGATTGCCAGCATGTTTTTCAAGTTTAGCTTCTAGCCTTTCAAATAACGTAAGTGCATCAGATGTTGATCCAGCAAAACCAGCAATTACATTACGTTTTTCAATTTTTCTAACTTTTTTGGCGTTACTTTTTAATACAGTATTACCAAGACTGACCTGACCATCCCCAGCTACCACTGTTTCATTGTTCTTTCTCAACAAAACAATCGTCGTTCCATGCCATTTTTCAGCAGTATTCATATAGGTAGTATGTGGCAACTAATTTTAAATCTTCAATAGACAGCTCGCGTTTATTGATAAAATATCAATTTCTCTATATATGATTGAATTAATTCTCTTTACTTATGAAAAGAAAAGCAAAAATTTCTAGAAAAACGAAAGAAACCAGTATTGCTGTTGAAGTAAATATCGACGGAAGAGGTAAGTACAAAATAGATACTGGAATTGGTTTTTTAGATCATATGCTCGAACAGCTTTCTAAACATTCCTTAATGGACATTAATGTTAAAGCTAAAGGTGACACACATATAGACCTTCACCACACAACAGAAGATACGGGCATTGCAATTGGTGAGGCGGTTAAAAAAGCTGCTGGCAACCGTAAAGGAATAAAAAGATATGCTTCTGCAATGATACCTATGGATGAAACTTTAAGCAGGGTTTCGATTGATGTTTCCAACCGACCCTATCTTATTTGGAAAGTTAATTTAAAAGTGGAAAAATTAGGAGAGATGGACACCGAGCTATTTAAAGAATGGTTTCAAGCTTTCTCACAATCTGCGGGAATTACTTTACACGTTGAAAATATATACGGAGAAAACAGTCACCACAAAATAGAATCTTGTTATAAAGGATTAGCAAGATCATTAAAGGATGCATTTACCATAGATAAAAGAATTAAAAATTCTGTGCCATCTACTAAAGGTTCATTATAAATTTGATGAATGTCACCATTGTTGACTATCAATCAGGAAATATAAGTTCTGTTATAAATTCTTTTAAACAAGTCGCAAAAGACAAAGTTAAATTAGAAGTAACTTCTGATTTAAATAAAATAAAATCAAGTGATAAACTAATATTACCAGGACAAGGTTCATTTAAGAGCTGCGTTGACTCTTTGAACAATATTGATGGTTTAGTCGATGTTCTCGAAGATTTTGCGATTAAGAATAAAAAACCACTTCTTGGTATTTGTGTAGGATTACAGATGTTCGGTAATATTGGCTACGAAGACTCAGAGACCAAAGGATTAGGTTGGATACCTGGGAAAGTGATTAAGATTGATAACCAAAATGGTAGGTTTAAGCTTCCTCACATCGGTTGGAACGAAATTGAAATAGTTAAAAAAAGCAAACTATTTAAAGATATCAAAAATAATTCTCATATGTACTTTGTACACAGTTATGAATTTGTGCCTCAAGATAAATCTGTAATTTCAGCAACAACAAATTATTCATCAAAGTTTGTTTGTTCAGTTGAAAAAGATAATTTGTTTGGGACTCAATTTCATCCCGAAAAAAGTCACAAGTCTGGATTAAAAATAATTGAAAACTTTATAAATTTATAAATGAAAATATTTCCAGCTATAGACATCAAAGACAAAAAATGTGTGAGGTTAGTTAAGGGAAATTTTGATAATAAGACTGAATATGAGACTTCCCCCTTTGATCAAGCCAACAAATATAAAGACCATGGTTTTAAAAATTTACACATTGTTGATTTGGATGGGGCCTTAACCGGAGAGACTGTTAATTTGGATACTATTCAAAAAATAATTAGTAAATGTGATTTGCAGATTGAAGTAGGTGGTGGTGTTCGGACTTTTGCTAGCATTAAGAAATATGTTGATATAGGCGTTGAAAAAGTAATCTTAGGGAGTGCTGCAATTAAGGATAAAGAATTTCTTAAAGAAGCATGTGTAAAATTTAAACATAAAATCGCTTTAGGCTTAGATGCCAAGAATAAAAATTTATCTGTTTCTGGGTGGAAAGAAAATTTAAATATTAAAACAATTGATTTTTTAAAAGAGGTTAATGACTTTGGTTTGAGCAGACTGATCTATACTGACATAAATAGCGATGGAACTAAAGCAGGCCCAAATTTTGATGAAACAGTTAAAATTGCTAATTTATCCAAGTGTCCTGTTATTATTTCTGGCGGCGTTTCTTCAATTAAAGATATTAAAAAAGCAAAAGAATTAAGCAATAAAAATATCGAAGGTATAATTGTAGGTAAAGCTATTTATGATGGTGATATTAAACTAGATGATTTAGCAAAGGAAATAGATGCTTAAGAATAGAATAATACCTTGTTTAGATGTAAAAAATGGAAGAGTAGTTAAAGGTATAAACTTTGTTGAACTTAAAGATGCAGGCGATCCAGTTGAACAAGCTAAAATTTATAGTGATGGGGGTGCAGATGAAATTTGTTTTCTAGATATAACAGCCTCTAATGAGAATAGAGAAACTATAATTGATATTGTAAAAAAAACTGCAAAAAAGTGTTTTGTTCCACTGACCGTGGGTGGTGGGGTAAGGAATATACAAAATATAAAAGATCTTTTATTAGCAGGTGCGGACAAAGTTTCAATAAATACCGCAGCAGTAAATGATATTAGTTTAGTTAAAGATGCTTCGAAAAAATTTGGTTCCCAATGTATCGTCGTAGCGATAGACGCCAAAAATATTTCGCAAAACAAATGGGAAGTCTTTACACACGGAGGCAGAAACCAAACAGGAATAGATGCTGTAGAATTTTCTAAAAAAGTTGAAGAAGCAGGAGCAGGCGAAATTTTGTTAACTTCTATGGATCGAGATGGAACTAAATCAGGCTACGATATTGAGTTGTTAAAAATAGTAACAAAGAACACTAATATTCCAGTGATCGCATCTGGCGGTGTTGGAACCCTAGATCATTTGTATGATGGTATTATTAGCGGTGGAGCTAGTGCGGTTCTTGCGGCATCTATCTTTCATTATGGCGAATATAGTATCAAAGACGTTAAAGAATATTTGAATTCAAAAAAAGTACCTGTAAGATTATAAAATGTTTGAAAATTTAGAACAACTTATTAAAATTATAAGAACAAGAAAGAATTCCTCTTTAGATCAGTCTTATACTTATAAATTATTGAATAATAAAAATTTGAGTGTTTCAAAAGTAAAAGAAGAAATAGAGGAACTAATCGAAGCCGTAGAGAAAAATTCAAATAAAATACATGAAGCTGCAGATGTGATATATCATTTGATGGTTTATTTTGAGGCAAACAACATCAAAATAGAAGATGTAATGGATGAATTAAAAAAAAGACAAAAGTAGATGAGTTACGATAAGAATAATATATTTGCTAAAATCCTTAGAGGAGAAATACCTTGTAAGACGGTTTATGAGAATGAATATGTATTATCATTTTACGACATAAATCCTCAAAAAAAAATACATGTGCTTGTTGTTCCAAAAGGGGAGTATATTGACTTAGATGATTTTGTTAGCAAAGCTTCTGAAAAAGAAATAATAGAATTTCATAAGGCAATTATACATATAGTTAAAATGTTAAAAATTTCAAATCAAGAAGCTGGATATCGCGTACTTAGTAATATCGGAAAAGACGGGGGGCAAGAAGTTCCACATCTTCATTATCATATTTTCGGGGGTGAAAAAATTGGAAAGATGGTTGTTTAATTTAAGATGCCCAAAGTACAAAGATTCTTTTTAGAAATAAAAAAAAAAAAATTTTTAGATAAGCCTCTCTCTATACTTAAAAAAACAGAAGTTTCTTTCAATAAAGAAAAGGACGTAAATATAAATAAATTTTTTTATCGACAAATTGGTAAAGATCATTTTTGGAGAGACAGGCTGTTATGGTCTGATAAAGAATGGCACAAGTATGTCGATAATATAAATTTAGAGACCGGAGTTATGAAATTCAAAGATGAGTTAATCGGTTTTTATGAGCAAGAGTTTCACAAAACAAAAAATGAAATTGAACTGATACAAATGGGAATTTTAAAAGGGTATCAGGGTAAAAAATTTGGATCTCTATTATTAGAATATATAATTCATAAAGCTTTTAATAAAAGTGTTGAAAGATTATGGGTGCATACCTGTAGTTTAGATCATAAGCATGCACTAAATAATTATTTATCCAAAGGGTTTAAAATATTCAAAGAGGAAACGATTAATTTCTCTCTCTAATTAGTTTTGGTATTGCAAAATAATCACTAACAATGTCACTGTTAATTCTTACAATTTTTAATGAAAAATAAATTTCATTTTGAAATTCATCTTCTATTGACCAACCTTTAATTTCATAATTTTTTTTTTCAAAAAAAACTTTTATATTTTTTTGATTTTTGTCTACATAACTTAATTCAATATCATCATTTAATTTAAGATCTGATTTCTGAATTAAATTAATTAATTTGTCTTTATTTAAAATATTCATAAATGGAGATTTTGACAAAGGATAAAAGTAAATTTTATCATATCTTTTTTGTGAAACGACTAATGTTTTTTTATTAATCAATATTTCTTTTTGTAGATCGTCATTATAACTACATTTTAGTCTATTATCGAATTGCAGGAGACAGTTTCCAGTTTCAATTTTTTCTTTTGTAATTTGTTCAAAATTAAAAGTAAAATTATTAATTTCAGATAAGCGATTAATAATAGATTGTTTTTCAGCTGCATGTAGATTCAAAAAAAAATTAAAAAAAATTATAAATAATGTAAAATATTTTAAAAACAAAAAGCTACAAAACCTCTCTCTTTCCTACATGGTTTGCTTTGCTAACAATTCCTTTTTCCTCCATCATGTCGATAATTCTTGCGGCTCTATTATATCCAATTTGTAATTTTCTTTGTAAAAAACTGGTTGAGGCTTTTCCTTCTGACTTTATAATATCTAAGGCCTGACTATAAAGTTCATCAGTGTCACTTTCTGTAAGATTATCTAAGTTGTCACTTTTTTCATTAGCAGTTATCTCATCAATATAATCAGGCTCACCTTGAGCTCTAAGTATGTTGGTAATTTTTTCAATCTCTTTCTCAGAAATATACGGTCCATGAATTCTAATTATCCGGTTTGCTGATGACATAAATAACATATCTCCATTACCTAAAGGTTGTTCAGCACCTTGTTCACCTAAAATTGTTCTACTATCAATCTTAGAGCTTACTCTAAATGATATTCTTGTTGGAAAATTTGCTTTGATTGTACCAGTTATTACATCAACACTTGGTCTTTGTGTTGCCATTATAATATGAATTCCTGCCGCTCTTGCCATTTGTGAAAGTTTTTGAATGTAGTTTTCTATTTCTTTACCTGCTACTAACATCAAGTCTGACATTTCATCAACGACGACAACAATATATGGCATTTTTAATTTATGCTTTGTATTATATCCATCAATATTTCTTACACCTTCTTTACTCATAAGTTTGTAACGATTATTCATTTCCCTAACCGTCCAACCTAACGCAGAAGCTGCTTTTTTAGAGTCTGTAATAACTGGACTTAATAAATGAGGAATTCCTTCGTAGGCAGAAAGTTCTAACATTTTAGGATCAATCAAGATAAATTTACAAAGGTCCGGACTCAATCTATAAAGAAGAGATACAATTATTGTATTAATACAAACAGACTTACCAGATCCAGTTGTTCCTGCTATTAATAAATGTGGCATTGCTGTTAAGTCACCAACAATAGGTAAGCCAGAAATACTTTTTCCAATAGCAATCGGTAATTTAATATCTTTTTTTTGAAACTTTTCATTTCCGATCACTTCCTTTAAGTAAACACTTTCGCGAGATTCATTTGGAATTTCAATACCTACAGTGTTTTTACCAGGTATCGTTGAAACACGAGCGGATGTAGAGCTAGTATTACGAGCAATATCATCTGATAGATTTATAATTTTTGAAACTTTAACACCTGGCGCTGGCTCAAATTCATACAAACTAACAACAGGCCCATTATTTATTTTTGTTATTCTACCGTCGATACCAAAGTCTAATAATATTTTTTCTATAAAAGATCCTTCCGGCCTATTTTTTGAAAGATCTAATAAATTAATTTTGGATGGATTTTTTTCTAAAAAATCTAAAGAAGGGAGTTTGAAATTTTTGAAGTTTTCACTTTTAATAGGCAATTTTTTTAGCTTAATTGTTTTATCAAAAGTGAAAGTTTGTTGGTTAATTTCAAGACTTGGTTTATTAGGAGTTAATTCATCAAGTTCATTGTCATTTGTATTCAAATTATTATTTAAGTCATTATTTTTCTTAAAAGGCTTAAAAATAAATTTCAATCCGTCACGTAAAAAGTCAAAGTTAATACTAGATGCTAAAACAAAAAAAGTTAGAGCAAGAATTAAAAAAATAAAAATACTATATTCGTGATTAAGTAGAGGTATTAAATTAGAGATGTTATTAAATATAATTTGTCCTACAAACCCAGAATTACCATTATCTATAAGCCAAAAAGAATTATTATAAGTTGTATAAATGAAGAGGCATGTAAATATAATATATAAAAATAAATAAAAAATTTTATATTTAATTCTTTTTATTTTTTTCTTAATAATTAAATTTAGACCCCAAGATGTTAAAGTAATTAAAATTAAGAATGAAGTCAGACCAAAACTTTGAAGTAAAAAATCTGCTACAATTCCACCATACAAACCCAACAAATTGTTTACATCTCTTGATTCTTTCTCAAAAATGATAGTAGGGTCACTTGGTGAATACGAAAAAAAAGATGCAGCAAATAAAAGAGAAGCAAAAATAAGGCTTAACCCCATTAATTCAATGGTTCGGTTTTTTAAAAAATTAGTAAAATTTTGATAAATCATTATTCATTTAACGAATCATTTAGGTTACTTTGTATCATTTTTATTAAATTGATAAAAATTTTTTAAATATGAAACCACAAAAAATTTGCATTATTGGTGATGGGTTAACTGGGTTAACTACCGCAGCTATTTTAGGTAAACAGAATATTGATATTGATTTATATTCTGATAATAAAAAAAAAATCCAGATAATAGATACTAGAACAACAGCCATTTCAGAGAGCAACTTTCAATATATTAAAAGTACTCTAAATCTATCTAGTACTAATTTTTTTTGGGCATGTAGAAAAGTTAAATTATTTTATCAAGACGAAAATAAAATTATTAATTTTTTAAACTTTAATGAAAAAAACAAAAAATTTATGTATATATTTCAAAATCAAGACCTTAAGAAAAAACTAAACAAAATAATTTCTAAAAAAAAAAATATAAAATTGATAAAAAAAAAAGTTGAAGCAATCAATAGCAATGATGGTTTTGTAACAGTAAATAAAAAAAAAATCTTTTATGATTTAATTATTTTAAGCATTGGCGGTTTATCAAATTTTTATTCTAGAATTGACGCGGGTCGCTCTATTAAAAAAAGTTATGATGAAATAGCTATAACAACACAAATTAAGCATAAAACAAATATTCAGAATGCTAGCCAGTTTTTTCTAAAAGAAGGCCCACTTGCGATTCTACCATATAAAAAAAAATTTTTTTCAATTGTATGGAGCGTTAGTAATAATTATTTTAATATAAATCAGAGTAATTTAAAAAAAATTTTATCTAAAAAACTAAAAATGCTTCTTAATAGTAATAAAATTATAAATATTGGTAAAATTAAATCATTCCCTATTAATTTGAATTTAAAAATAAAGTACTTTAAAAAAAACATTCTTATTCTTGGTGATGGTCTACACGCGATACATCCAATAGCCGGCCAAGGGTTCAACTTAGTTTTAAGAGACATAAGCAAATTAGCAGAACTTACTTCGAAAACATCCCAGCTTGGTTTATTATTTAAAAACACCGTTATGCTCGAAGATTTTTATAATTCAAGGAAAGCAGAAAATAATCTATTCGGCCTTGGTATAAATCTAACTAACTCTTTTTTTAAAGATAGAAAATATTTTACAAGCATAAAAAAAATAATACTTAATAATATTAATAGCTTTGGTTTTATAAAAAAAACGAGTCAGACACTAGCAGACAGAGGGTTTTTATTCTAATTACTGTAATGTAGGATTATTTACAGAATTTTCGTGTAAATAAAATTCGATTATATTAGACAATACTTTTGTTTTAGAATCGGTGTGAACAGACTCCAAGATTGTCTGCTTTTCTTCATTCGAAATTGGCGCTATCATAGCCAAAGTATTAACTTTCTGATCTAAATCTAGTTTTTCAAACTCATTCCAATTAAGCAACAAACCATTTTTTTTAAAGAATATTTTAGTTTTTTGAAATATGGCATCAACTTTTTCTTTGACTAATTTTTGTTTTTTTTCTTCTTCCAAATCTTCAGAAAACTTTTCGTAAGAAACCTGAAACTCTCTATATATTTTATTATTCGCAACTTCTGAGCTGATTTCAAAACGACTTATACCAGTCAGGTTTATAAGAACTCTGCCATCTTTAGTTTTTTTTTGTTCTGTGATCTTACCAAGGCAACCAATCGAATAAACATCTGATGAATTTTTTTTGGCTTGTATCATGCCCATATATTTGTTTGACTTATAACAATCATTTACTAGCGTTAAATATCTAGGTTCAAAAATATTTAAAGGTAATTTAGTTTTAGGAAAAAATATAATACCACTCAAGGGAAAAATTGGAATAATATTTGGTAATTTTATTTTCATTTTTTAAACTATAATAGAAAAAAGAACTTAACCATAGTGGGAATTTTGTCTCTTTAAAATGTTGACCTGTTTAAAAAAAATGTAATATACTCTTTAAATTATATCGATTTAATCAAAAAAACATATTGTTATTATTAATACCTACAAAATATATTAAAAATGAAAAAAACAGAATTTGATTATTTTAGCAAAGATTATAATAAACTTTTAAAAAAAAGTTTTCCTTCTGCATTGGAGGAAGTGAATTATTTTAGCTCTTACAAAGTAAAATTAATTTATTCATTAACAAAAAATAAAAAAAATATTAATATTTTAGATTTTGGCTGTGGAACTGGAACTTCATTAAAGATTATTTCTAAATATTTTAAATCTTCAAAAATATGGGGATATGATGTTTCAAAAAAGTTTATTAAAAAAATTCAAAAGCAAAAAAATAACTTTAAATTAACCTCAAATTTAAAAAAAATTCCAGCCAAAAAATTTGATTTGATTTTTGTTTCAATGGTTTTTCATCATGTTGTTAAAAAAAACCATCACAAAATTTTATCTTATTGTAAAAAATTTTTAAAAAAAGATGGTGTTTTATATATTTTTGAACATAATCCAATAAATCCAGTTACAAATTATGTTTTTAAAAATAATCCAATAGACAAAAATGCTGAGATGATACTTCCAAAAAAATTAATTAATAAATCTTTAGAAGCAAAACTAAGAATTGTTGATCTAAAATATACTCTCTTTTTCCCAAAACAATTATATTTCTTGAGGTTTTTAGAAAAATTTTTATTTTGGCTTCCTCTTGGAGCTCATTATTTATTGACTTTGAGGAAATAATTTTTTTTTAAAATTTTATCGACTTGTAATGTAGTATTTATGCAGTTAAATTACGAAGTAATTGCGGGCATAGCTCAGTGGTAGAGCGTCTCGTTGCCAACGAGAAGGTCGAGGGTTCGAGCCCCTTTGCCCGCTCCAGTAAATACATGGAAGAATTATTCAAAAAGAAATGTGTTGCTTGTGATGGAACTACAGATCCGTTCGATATAAGTGAAATTCATAAATATTTAAAAAAAGTTGATGGCTGGGATGTAAACAATAATGAAAAAAAAAATTATTTTTTAGAAAAAAATTTTAAATTTCAAAATTTTATCAAGAGCCAAGAATTTGTTAATAAAGTTGGTTCTATTGCTGAGCAAGAAGGTCATCACCCGGATATTTTATATGGATGGGGTTATGCTAAGATCAAAATTTTTACTCATGCTATTAAAGGCTTAGCGGAAAGTGATTTTATATTAGCTTCTAAAATTGATCAGTTATAGTTAGTGATTAAAGTGCCTAATATTTGTAAATACCATTTTTGCATTGGCCTTATTAGCTTCATTTATGACCTCTTGATCTCGTATAGATCCTCCGGGTTGAACAATAATTTTAATCCCAGAAGCCAACAATGATTTAATTCCATCTGCAAATGGAAAAAAAGCATCTGAAGCAGCTATAGAATTTTTAATTTTTTTTAATTGAAATTTTCTTGCTTTCTGAACTGCAATTTTGCAACTATCCAACCGACTTGGTTGTCCCGCACCAATTCCAATAGTTGACAAATTATTTGTTAGTACTATTGCATTTGATTTTACATATTTTGAAACATTGAAGGCAAATTCAATTTCTTTTAATTCTTTTAATGTGGGTTTATTTTTAGTTACAAATTTTAAATTATTCTTATTAAAAATTAATTTATCTTTTTCTTGAACTAAAAAAGAACCATCAAATATTTTTAGTGTTGTCTGGCTTTTTTGTTTGTATTTTGAAATATCAATGATCCTTAAATTTTTTTTCTTACTTAAAGCAATAAGTGCATTTTTTTCAAATCCTTTAGCTAATATAACTTCTAGAAAATTTTTATTAATTTCTTTTGCAAGCATTTCGTTAATCTTAAAATTACATGCTATGATACCCCCAAAGGCACTTATGGGATCACATGCGTAAGCATTTTTAAAAGAAACTAGTGGTGATTTATTAATAGAAACACCACAGGGATTAGCATGTTTAACTACTACAGTTGCTGGAACATTTTTAAAAGAAGATAAAATTTCCAGAGAAGCAAACATGTCATTATAATTATTGTAGCTAAGATCTTTACCACCTAACTGATTTAAACCTAGGTCCTTGTCGTTATAATTATTAATATAGATAGAACTTTTTTGGTGTGGATTTTCACCATATCTTAATTGCTTGAACCGTCTTCCAAAAATTGTTTTTCTTTCAGGAAATTTAATATTTAATTTTTGATTAAACCAATTAGCTATCATAGCATCATAATAAGCTGTTAAACCGAAAGCCTTACTTGACATGTACTCTCTAAAATTTAACGTTGTATTACCATTATTTTTTTCAACCTCATTAATCAAATCAGAATAATCATTTTTATTTGTAATAATTAATACATTTTTAAAATTTTTGGCTGCAGACCTAACCATAGTTGGTCCACCAATATCTATATTTTCTATAATTTCTTTATCATTTTTAGAATTTGTAACAATTTTTTGAAAAGGATAAAAATTAACTATAATTAAATCAAGAGAGGGAAATTTTTGTTTGAACATCTCTTTCGAGTGTTTTTTGTTTGATCTGTCGTGCAAAATACCTGCGTGAATTTTAGGGTGTAAAGTTTTTACCCGGCCATCTAACATCTCTTTGAAACCAGTATAGACCGACACTTCAGTACAAGAATAACCTAATCTTCTAATAGATTTATATGTTCCACCTGAACTTATAATTTTAACATTATATTTGTTAAGTGTTTCTAGTATTACTGATAAATCAGTTTTATCTGATACAGATATTAAAGCAGTTCTTATTTTTTGTTTCATTCTTAATTGTTTCTTTTTAGTTCCCAAGTAATAGTTTTATTTTTATTATTACTAAGAGTTCCTGAAATAGTTATACAAAAATTATTAATTATTTGATTTCTACCTAAAAATATACTTTTTTCTAAGTCTAAATTCTCACCATTGCTAACAAATATTAATGATTTATTTTTGTCAATTTGAATTAAAATTGAATTTTTACCCATAGTTTGAACTGCATTTATACCTGGATAAAGATGAAATCTAATACTATACATATTTAGTAATTTTTTATTAGAACTAGCAGCAAACAAGTTGTCTTCTCCTAGTAAATTATTATTTTTTTTATCTATTTTAATCACTCTTTGATGCAGGTAGTTAAAATTATTTTCATAAGCATTATGTTTTGCTGAAAGCAGGAAGTAATTTTTTTCATCACCAATATTCAAATCAGATACTTTAAATGAAGTTGTTATAGATGTTCCAAAAGCACTATTTATTAAATTATTTTTTTCAAATTTTACAGCGGAAGAGTCATTAAGGCATAGGGTTGATTGAGCAGAAGTAAGTCTACTTATTAATTCAACTTTTTTTGAAATCTTATTACCAAAGCCACAATTGGTTATAATTTTATGGTTATCTATAAAGTATTCAAATGACAAAGGTCCAGACTGATAATTTTTAGAATTTTTTTTTGAAGGAGGAGATCCTGCGTCAAAAAAAAGTAAACTTTTTTTATTTCTTACAATATAAATTTGACAGATATTGTTTATCGTTTTTTTTGATTTATATTCTAATCCTGTAAGGTACTCTAAATAGGTGTTTATTTTAAACTCACTAGCACCATTAAATAATGGGTTTTTATTAGTAGGTGTTTGGAGTGAAAATAAACAGTCGACATGTTTATCTACGATGTCATCTAAAAAATCAGGAATATATTCTTGAGCATCTTTGCAGCATTCTTTAATTAGAATTATAAATTTAGAACACTGTACTAAATCATAGATATTTCTATTAATTGGACAGCCACTATTATCAAAAAAATTTTCAACAATATATTTTAGGGCCTTAATTCCTTTCTCAAAATTAGAATTGTATTCTTTAAAAACCAGGCCAGAAAGTATTATCGCAGATATAATTTCTATTTTTTTAGCAGGATCATTTTCATCATTTAAATTTTTTTTTAGATGATTAACCTGAAAAATGATTGATCTAAAAAAACTTTCTTTAAAAAATTTATCAGCATTGTTTAAAATAATATCAGCATTAAGAATCCATGCCAAAACTCTTTTGCTAATTTGTAAGTTGCTCCAATTTTTTTTTTTAAATCTATTGTTTTTCTTAATCCAAATAGAAATAATTTGTTGAATTGCCTTACCATCATTTTTTCGATTAATTAAGTTCAACCAAAAGAAACTATTAAGATCTTCTTCTTCTTTTGAAGTTTCAAATTCACGCCAAAAAGTATCTATGTTAACTTTTGAAAGTCTAAAGGTAAATATTTTTTGATTAACAAAAGAGGAAAGTAGAAAAGGATTCGGGTAAAAATATAATTGTTCAGGTAATCTTGTTCTTAGAGACCTATTATAATAGCTAGTAGAAAAATAAATTTTTTTTAGGAAACGTCCCAGTAATATCTTTACCCCTAACAAGTAAAAATAAGCAGCCTTAAAATGAAACATTAATTGGATTTAAGTAATTGAATATTTTTCTTTAAATTACCGTCATGTTCTTTGAAAACTGTAGAGCCAGAAACTAATATATTTGCTCCATAGTCTTTTGCTTTTTTACTGTTATCAAAATTAATGCCACCATCAATTTCGATATCAACATTTAATTTTCTATCATCTATTAAATTTCTTAAGGTTTTCATTTTATCTAAAACTTCAGGCATAAATTTTTGCCCTCCAAAGCCAGGCTCCACACTCATGATTAAAATTAAATCTATTTTACTTAAATAATTTTCAACTAAATTTATTTCAGATTTAGGCTTTAATGAAATACCAACTTTTTTTCCCAATTTTTTTATTAAGTTAATTGTTTCAGATATATTTTTTGTAGCCTCAGGGTGAAAAGTAATTATATCAGCTCCTGCATCTGCAAAATCTTTAATAAAATTGTTAACGGGAGAAATCATTAAATGAACATCGAAAGGCAATTTAGTAACTGGCCTTAGTCGTTTAATGACCTCGGGCCCAATAGTAATATTAGGTACAAAATGTCCATCCATTACATCAATATGAATATAATCTGCCCCCGCTTTTTCTAGTGCTACTATTTCTTCACCTAATTTACTAAAATCAGCCGATAGAATAGATGGTGATATTTTAATTGATGAGCTCACTTCTACTTATATATTTTAAAATTTAACGATGTCAAAAGATACTTTGTTAATAAAATAAACGATACAATTGTTTAGAAAAATCACTTTCTAGTGGAAATGCGAGCATTCCCCAAACATCATAACCAAGTAAATACGGCATTGCATAAAATCTAAAGAGATAGAAGAACCAAGCCACGTAAAGCGAAATAAATCCAGCAAATAAAAAACTAGGAGTGATGAATTTGAATAGTCTTATTATCGGATCTGTATATTTAACAAATACCCTCATAAAAAAAAACGTAGAGTCTTCTCTCTGAAAAATATTCATAAAAGCT
>Ga0115001_10002375_pt1 | contig 14433 bp, 16 predicted proteins | sample ArcticOcean_MG_C_12_FD_89869 | JGI IMG/M metagenome (GOLD analysis project Ga0115001, IMG submission 89869) | Marine microbial communities from western Arctic Ocean - ArcticOcean_MG_CB8_130 | ecosystem: Environmental > Aquatic > Marine > Oceanic | place: Arctic Ocean: Canada Basin | collected... | reverse complement strand
GGCACCCAATCTAATGGGCAGGGGCATGAAACAGTTTATGCTCAGTACTTGGCCGATCAATCGGGGCTCCCCGTTGAAATGATTAATGTGATCCAAGGTGACAGTGATAAAATTCCAACTGGCGGCGGAACGGGCGGCTCTCGGTCCGCTACAGTGCAAAACACTGCCACATTGGCTTTGGTTAGGACATTAACCGAACGCTATGCTGCGTTTCTGGGTCAATATCATAATGTGGATATAGCTTCTATCAACTTTGACGATGAGGTCTTTAGGGTTGGTGGCTCAAACATTGTGTTTAGTCTGATTGATGCTGCGGATCTCGCTCGTACCGAAGGGGAGCAAGATCTACTGGACGTCACCCAATCTGCTACTCTGGATGACCTGAGCTTCCCAAATGGGGCCCATGTGTCTGAAGTGGAAATTGATCCAGAGACCGGCCAATCCAATGTTGTGCGCTATGTGATAGTTGACGACTTTGGATATTTACTTAACCCTATGCTGGTTGAGGGGCAGGTGCATGGTGGCGTGGTGCAAGGCTTGGGCCAGGCGATGATGGAGCATGTGGTATATGACGAGAACGGCCAGTTGTTGACTGCCAGTTTCATGGACTACGGCATGCCACGCGCGGGGGATGTGCCAATGTTTGAGTTCAACTCTGTTGTGGTGCCCTCTACGGCCAATCCTATCGGCATGAAGGGCTGCGGTGAAGCCGGTACCATTGGATCTATGGCGGCAGTCTCTAACGCAGTAATGGATGCTTTGGCAGGCCGTGGTGTCACGCGGGCTGATATGCCGTTTACCCCTCAGAGGGTATGGTCTATGCTTCAATCTGCTGTCTAGGGGCCACCTGTCGTTGATAGTTGATAGAAATCAAGGTCTTGAAAAATTTCTTTGGCCATCCTGAGGGCGAGGTGGGCCAATCGGGCGGAGCTTTCGCCCATGTGATCAGTCTGAGCAGGTTTACTAATTTGTGCCTGCACAAATTCTCTGGGGGCTAGTGAATTTTCATAATAATGCAGGTGGTTGATCCTGTGGCATAGATTTTACCATCCTCAACGCCGCGAATTTCTCCAGTCGCAACGCCCGTGGATCTGCCCACATGTTGCACCCAGCCGCGGGCTGCCACCTCCATCCCCATTGGTATGCTGCGGGTGATATTCACTTTATATTCAAGGGTGGTGTAAATGCTCCCCTTAGGTACTTTGCTCATTACAGCGCAGGACATGCAACTGTCCAAGATCGCGCCATACCAACCACCATGTAATGTACCCATCGGGTTGGTGTGATCAAATTCTGGCGTACCAACAAAGGTGACCTCACCGTCCAAAACCTCGGCCAGATGACAGTTTAAAACCCTTGAGATTGGCGGCCGTGGAATTGCTCCGTCACGAATGGCGCACATGAAATCAAAACCAGACATCGTGAGCAATTTCTCACGATCTGGTAAATCAGAGATTGAGGTAGCATCTGGCATTTGGTGTCCTTTAAGAGGACCTTCAGCTTAGCGTGCCACTTTGTGGACTTCAAGCAACCTGACGCAAGGATTGTTGAGGGACTTTACCAATTGCTGTGCAAATAGCCGCTACAACCTCAGCGTGGTTCATCGTATAAAAATGAAGTTGACCAACACCGTTTTGGATCAACTTGTCACAAAGCTCTGTAGCGTGTGCGATAGCCATGAGTTCTGAGCGGCCTTCGCGTGCTGCGCGCTCAAAACCCTCAGCTAAGTCTGGCGCAACTGATGTGCCGCAGGCTTGGGCCATGGATTGAGTTTTTGGCCAATTTTGCACTGGCAAAATACCGGGTATCAGTGGCATTGTGATACCATGCGCCGCAGCTCGGTCTCTAAACTTTAGAAAGTGATCTGCGTCAAAAAAGAATTGTGTTATGGCAGCCGACGCACCTGCGTCTTGTTTACTTAGCAGCATGTCCAAGTCGCTTTGTGCGTTTTGCGCCATGGGGTGCACCTCAGGGTAAGCCGCCACAAAAACCTGTTTGTATTCTTGTTTTTGTGCTGCTTGTATCAGTTGGTAAACACTTAGGCCCTGGGACTTTCCATCACCGCGTAGAGCGACAATCCCCTTAGCGCCGGCGCGTTTTGCTGCCTTTAAATATTGGGGAAGTTGGTTGTTGTTTTGGGCGGCGCAGGTAATGTGTGCTTGCAAAGGGCCAAGGCTAGCATTGTCTAATGCGGCCAAGGTATCCAAAGTTTGGGTCGGATTGTGGCTGCATGTAACGGATCCGAAATGTGGCTCAAACATTGACAATTTTTGAGCCGCACGCTGTAACGAAAAAGCGGCTGTAATGGTTTTTGGTGGGAAAAATTCAAATGAAATATCAGTCATGTGATCCTCGAAAAATGTGGGTGCTTGATTGACATAACTCCAAACTATACTATTAATCTAATTCATATATTTCAATTTTGTTATGAGGATTATTCCTAATGCACCTCGAGATGCGCCATCTCCGTGCCGTCCGCGCGATCCATGACGCTGGTGGCCTATCCAAAGCAGCGGATATGCTGAACCTTACGCAATCCGCTTTATCCCACCAAATCAAAGGACTAGAGGATCAAGTGGGTATTGATCTGTTTGTTAGGCGCACCAAGCCTTTAAAGCTATCTGTTGCTGGGATGCGCATGCTTAAACTCGCGGATCGTGTTTTGCCGGAAGTTGAGGCAGCCGAAGATGAGTTTCGTGGCTTGCTATCTGGAAAGACCGGGCGCTTGCACATAGCGATCGAGTGCCATGCTTGCTTTGAATGGCTGTTTCCGGTGCTGGAAACCTTCAGAAAAGCTTGGCCTGACGTAGATGTAGATATTCGCCCAGGTTTGGCTTTTGACGCCCTGCCCGCTTTGGCACGAGAAGAGGTGGATGTCGTGGTGTCTTCCGATCCTGAGGAACACCCAGATTTGGAATTTTCACCCCTATTCGATTACGAACCAGTTTTTGTGGCGTCAAGCCAACATCCGTTGTCCCAGAAGGAGTGGATTGAAGCCCAAGATTTTAGGGATGAAGTTTTGATAACCTATCCCGTGGAGCGGCCACGGCTGGACGTGTTCTCTCAGCTTTTGATGCCTGCTAAGGTTGAGCCGCGGTCGGTGCGTCAGATTGAGCTTACAGCGGTTATATTACTGCTTGTTGCCTCAAATCGTGGTGTAGCAGTGCTGCCAGATTGGGTTGTACGCGAGGTGCGCTATAATTCAGAGTACGTTACGCGACCGCTTACAGAGCACGGGCTTACTCGTAGACTTTTCGCGGCAACGCGCCGGGTAGACACTACAAAACCGTTTATGGCTCATCTGCTGAAACTGGCGCGTACCGAGCCTGTTAAAATGCAACGCAGCTAGGCCTTGGCAAGACAGCGTAGTGCGCGTATAGCCCACCCTGATCTGCAGGAGCATCACCATGGCACAAAGTGCAAATATGAATGTAATGATCGCGACAGCGCGCAAGGCTGGTCGAGCATTAGCTAAGGATTTTCGTGAAGTTGCAAACCTGCAGGTGTCGGTAAAAGGGGCAGGCGATTTTGTGGCCCGCGCCGATATGCATGCCGATCAAGTCGTCAAAGAAGAATTGATGGACGCACGTCCGACTTACGGCTTTTTGGCCGCTGAGCGAAGCGAAATTGAGGGCAAAGATCCAACCCGTCGTTGGATCGTTGACCCAATGGTTGGCGCAACAAACTTTCAACACGGCATTCCGCATTACGCAGTGACAATTGCACTGGAGCATAAAAACGAAATTATTGCCGGCGTAATCTATGATGCCGCACAAGACGAATGCTTCTTTGCCGAAAAAGGTCAGGGCGCTTGGATGAATGAAAGCCGGATGCGGGTCTCTGGTCGTCGCTCAATGGTTGATTGCGTATTTGCAACGGGTCTCCCTAGTGCTGGCCGATCTGATCTGCCACAAACCCTGAAAGACTTAGCTCAAATTCTACCTATAACGGCTGGAGTTCGAAATTTGGGCTCACCTGCGCTTGATTTGGCTTATGTTGCAGCAGGCAGGTTTGATGGCGTTTGGGAGCGTAGACTAAAGGTTTGGGACTTGGCGGCTGGTATTGTTATCTTGAAAGAAGCTGGTGGCTTTATTGAATCCATACACCCTGGCGGTAATATGTTGGAAGATGGAACGGTTATTGGTTCCAATGACCAGATTTTTTCACAACTCTCCAAGGCTATACGGAAAAGTAACTAGGCTAATTTTCTCTGCAACTTGACAGACTGTCCATACGGGCCAACTTAACGTCATGAAATACATGATAGCATTCTTTTTTGCTTTTCTAGCTACTGCTGGTTTGGCGACTTGTCCAAAAAATCCGTCGATAGGCACAGATTTAAACCGAGCTTATGATGAATTAAAATTTGCAAAATTTTCCGCAGATGCACAGCATGTAACGGATCAGCTGTGGAGCCTTTGGACTAAGGCGCCTGATGGAAAAGCGCAGCGTTTGTTGAATAATGGCATGCTAAAAATGCGCCAAGGCGATTTGGATGATGCAGAAGCTGATCTTACCGAACTTGTCGCATATTGCCCAAATTATGCTGAAGGCTACAATCAGCGTGCATTTGCGCGCTATCTTAGCTCGAAATTTAAAGACGCATTGCCGGACCTAGAAAAGGCGTTGTCCATTCGGCCGCGACATTTGGGGGCGCTTTCGGGGGCAGGCCTGACGTATCTGGCCTTAGGGCAGGTGGCAAAAGCGGAAATTCAATTCCGGAAATTGTTTAATCTGAACCCCTTTACGCCAGAACGCAATTTAATCCCAAATTTGGGTACCGATTTATAGAAAACTTGGGTTTACACGCTCCACGATTTGCCTATGTTCTCGACTGTGCCCGCGTGATGGAATGGTAGACATAGAGGACTTAAAATCCTCAGGCTTAACGGCCGTGCCGGTTCGAGTCCGGCCGCGGGTACCACCTAATTGATAATTCTAAGTTAAATAAGTGCTTTTGCCATAATTTTAGTGTGCTTTTGTGCCGCGCCCGTGGCCGCAGTTATATTGATTTTGAAGGCTTGTTGTTAATGCGGCAAGTTAATCAAGGAGGCGCTCCTAGACGCCAAAAGGCGCCCAAGCACCTCTCCGTTTACTTACTATCGTTACTTCTAAAGTATTTTCTTTCGAAGTTGGCGTTAGTCGCTGACTTTGTAGTTCTTCAGACTTTCGAATTTCGAAAAGTTCTTGATTTTTTAGAAGTTTCATATCGTCTAATGTTAATGAATATGGCGCAATTTCAAACTGCTTTTTCAGCGGGTCCATGCCCCAAATCATGTATATAATTTCATTATCAGTCATACTATTAACAACGACTGTTTGTACTAATTATTTAGTCTAAAATGTTGTTAAAAATTTAATGGGCCGAAATAACTTTTTTCGTCCCAAATCCATTAGCTGTTATTATGGACCCGACAGGGCGTTTAGGCTTGCTTCTAACATTTAATCTCTCCTATCTTAATCATGGTTCGTTTCAATAAAGTTAATGGGCTTTAGGTACACCAGATTTGTGTAATATTAAGTTTAATATTTGCTTGGCAGAAAGCTTTTTTGAAGATTTTATCTTTTATGGGTGTTGTACGCTTATTTATCCATTGGTTGAAATGTGTAGATCCCGCTCTAGCCTCCGTACCAATAGTGAAACCTTTATTTGCTTGAATTTTGTGCTGCGAAAGATAAACATAAATTCTTGTCCTGTGTTTTGACTTTACCACTCGACTATCGCACCAGCTGTCAAGAATTAGGAACCCACATGAATTATGCTCGCATCAATACACTCACTTTTTCTTCAGAAGAGTCTGGAGATACTATTCAGGCCCAATACACTGAGAAGGCACCAACAGAATTTAGCGAGGCATCTTTGTTAACTTTTGTGCGCACAGGCCCTTTGACTGCGTCCTTAACCTCAATTTATCCAGACAAAGAAGCTTTTGACCGCTCTGCGCCTATTCGCAAAGAGCGGATGAAGGTCAATAAGGGATTAATTTCAGGAGTTTATGTTTCAGAAGGTACCGTTGCCCTTATGCATGTGAAAGCTTAAGCTAACACATGGAATAATTAGTCTGTTTTCAATTCAAATTCCTGTACTATTGTTTTGCCATCCAAACTCAGTACATATATTTTTCTTGCTTGGTCTATTACTACCAATTCTTTGGTGGTGCGACTTATGGAAATTACATCAGTGTCAGCGGGCAAAGCAGTTATTTCGGGAAACATTGGACTTGTGGTCTGCAACCGGATGACAAGCACGGCTAAGATTGTTATGAGACCTAAAATCATTGTGGCTGTGAGCGTTGTTACTAGCCGCCTTAAAAACCGCAGGTTCGCCGGCTCAGGTGGATTCGCTGTAATCTCAGATTGACTTGCCATGACTGACGTCCTTTTTACCATTGGGGAAAATCCTCCACCTCGCCTTGATAAAGCGTTGGCGCGCAATGTGCCAGAGCGAGCTATCAGTCGGTCTCGATTGTCGCGTATGATCGCAGATGGTGCTGTAGAGGTAAATGGCGTTGTGGTCACAGAACAAAAGGCTAGGGTCGTTGAAGGTGACGAAATTGTCATCCACGTGCCTGAGGCTGTAGAAAGCCATATGCTGCCCGAAGATATAGCTTTGGATATTCTGCACGAAGATGACAATTTGATTGTGGTGAATAAACCAGCGGGTATGGTTGTACATCCAGCACCGGGCTCACCCTCGGGGACATTGGTCAACGCCCTTTTGGCTCATTGTGGGGATCGACTGTCGGGCGTGGGTGGGTTGAAGCGACCGGGTATTGTGCACCGAATTGATAAAGATACCACCGGCCTGTTAGTTGTGGCAAAATCTGACGCTGCCCATCAGGGCTTAGCTGCGCAATTTGTAGATCATAGCATTGATCGTTTATATACAGCGATTTGTTTTGGTGTTCCCTCAGCTGCAGATCCGCGCTTGATGGGACTTTCTGGTACAAGCTTTGAGGCGGGTAATCAGCTGAAAATCATCACTCAGCTTGCCCGCCATAAAACTGATCGGCAAAGACAGGCAGTTGTGCTGCAAAATGGCAAACATGCGCTGACACGCGTGCGTGTTTTGCAAGAGCTCTCCGGCGGGTCTGCATCGGTTGTGGAATGCAAATTGGAAACTGGGCGCACGCATCAAATTCGGGTGCATATGTCCTATGCAGGACATGCTTTACTCGGCGATCAAACCTACAGCCGCCGGCGTAAGCTTGGGGGCGAGCATACCGAGCAAGTGGCTGCCTTCCCAAGGCAGGCGCTGCACGGGGGTCTTTTGGGCTTCAAACATCCTCTGACTGGCCATGCTTTACGTTTTACGGTTCCCCTGCCGCCCGATATGCAGGAGCTAATCACTCTTCTGACCTGATTTAAGTGCTTTATCTCCAAGTCGTCGAAATAATTTGGGGCGTGCAGGGAAAAAAATTGCTAATAATTACACATTATAGTAAGTGCTCTCTGCCCTCTTGAAACTGGGTGCGAAGGTCCACATATCTACCTCAAGCCTACAAACGAAGGGGGGGCAAGAAAGGGAACAGCATGGCAAATTATGCAAATTTACCGGCAGCAACACCGGAAGGCGGATTGAACCGTTATATGCAAGATATTCGTAAGTTTCCGATGCTTGAGCCGGAAGAGGAATATATGCTGGCCAAAGCCTGGGTCGACCGCCAGGACAGTGCGGCTGCTCATAAATTGGTGACCAGCCATCTACGATTGGCTGCAAAAATTGCAATGGGCTATCGTGGCTATGGCTTGCCGCAGGCTGAAGTTGTGTCGGAGGCCAACGTGGGGTTGATGCAAGCGGTGAAAAAATTTGATCCTGAAAAAGGGTTTCGCTTGGCTACATATGCCATGTGGTGGATCCGTGCCAGTATTCAAGAATATGTGTTGCGGTCTTGGTCTTTGGTAAAGATGGGAACAACATCTGGGCAAAAGAAGTTATTTTTCAATCTTAGAAAAGCAAAATCTAAAATAGGGGCCTATGACGAGGGTGATTTGCGTCCTGAACAAATTACGAAAATTGCTACGGATTTGGGTGTTAAGGAAGCTGAGGTTGTGTCGATGAACCGCCGCATGTCGGGAGGTGATGCTTCGCTAAACGTGATGGTTGGAAGTGATGGTGACAGTTCCACCCAATGGCAAGATTGGTTGCAAGACGACTCGGCTGATCAAGCCGGTGATTATGCGGAAAACGACGAAATATCTGTCCGTAGTGAGATGTTAAGCAAGGCTATGAGTGTTCTCAATGACCGCGAAAAAGACATTATGATGCAACGGCGCTTGCAGGATCAGGCGATCACTTTGGAGGAGCTCTCTGTTCGGTACAATGTCAGCCGTGAACGTATCCGCCAAATTGAAGTGCGGGCATTTGAAAAACTTCAGAACCGGATGCGTGAACTTGCAGAAGATAAAGGTATGTTGCTCGGGGCATAATTCTGCGGTCTTTGAGTGCGAATACCCTAATTACTGTAATTTTTTATTGGCAGGTCTATTTGTTTCCCGCTAAGTTTGTATGAGCGATGAAAGTGAATTAGCATGACACCAATCCGTTGGGGCATTCTTGGGTCCTCTAAATTTGCTCAAGAACATATGGCACCTGCCATCCACTTGGCCAGTGGCGCTGTGCTTTCGGCCGTTGCAAGCCGTAATTTAGTGAAAGTGAAGCCATTTCAACAGATGGCGCCCAGCTGCCGCGCAATGGACAGCTATGATACCCTCATCCATGATCCAGAAATTGATGCGGTCTATATTCCGCTACCACATCACTTGCATGCGAAGTGGGCGATTAAAGCACTCGATGCTGGCAAACATGTTTTGGCTGAAAAGCCGATTGCAATGCATGGTGATGATTTTGATGCACTGGTTACAGCCCGTGACGCGACAGGTTTGATCGCTGCAGAAGCATATATGATCGTGCACCACCCGCAGTGGCAACGTACGCGACAATTAGTGGTAGACGGGGCTATTGGTAAGGTGACTCACATCACTGGTGGATTTTCCTACGACAACAGTGGCGATCCAGGTAATATTCGAAATCAGCCAGAAATGGGCGGCGGTGGCCTGCGTGATATTGGGGTCTATACCATTGGGTCTGCACGTTATGTGATGGGTTGTGATCTTGAGAATATTTCTGCGAATATTCGATATGAAAACGGGTTTGATGTTTTTGCATCTGTGCAGGGTTTGCTTGGTGGGGCCACGTATTCTGCCTATGTGTCCACGCGCATGCATCCGCATCAGGAAATGGTGTTTCATGGAACAGATGGCTTACTACGGCTCACCGCGCCGTTCAATCCTAATGTTTTTGGGGAGGCGCGGGTGGAGTTGCATCAACCTGATCTGGGCCTTCTGGTGGAAAAATTTCCCAACGCTAACCACTATGTCAATCAGGTTGAGGCCTTTGGCCATAGCATCTATAAAGGGGTGGATTATCCTTGGAGCCTGGAGCAAGCTCGGGGCACCCAAGTAGCGATTGATACGATCCTATCCGTTGCCTCAAAGTTACCTTAGTTATCACGTGTTTATTTCGTGAATTTTGAACCAAATATTATTACTATCGCAACCGGGCTCAGATTTTATAGATCATTCTAGCTTTAGTGATGGCGATCTAATTTCTGTCTTTACAGGCAACGGACTTAAAACCACGGAGCGTTTGGCTGATTGCAGGACATTTTTTGGAACTTATAGCGAGGTCCAAGCTTTTCATTAATTGTGTCACTGGGAAGGGGTGGCTTACCAGGCCGCCCTCAACCGATAGCTTTGAGCAAAAGACCTAGTCTTCCATAGCTTCTAATTCATCAATCATTCCTGAAATCATACTCAGACCTTTGTCCCAGAAAGCTGGATCGCTGGCGTCTAAACCGAAGGGGGCTAATAGCTCTTTATGATGCTTAGAGCCGCCTGCGCGTAGCATGTCGAAGTATTTTTCCTGAAAGTCCGGATCTCCTTCTTCGTAAACTGCATATAGTGCATTAACCAAGCCGTCCCCAAACGCGTATGCGTATACGTAGAAAGGCGAATGTACGAAATGCGGGATATAGGACCAGAACGTCTCATAGCCATCCATAAATTCAAATATTGGGCCAAGGCTTTCGGCCTGCACGCTCATCCAGATTTCGTTGATTTGGTCTGGGGTCAACTCTCCTTCAACGCGCGCTGCATGCAGTTTACACTCGAAGTCATAAAATGCGATTTGGCGCACCACTGTGTTGATCATATCCTCAACCTTGCCAGCTAAAAGCACCTTGCGCTCTTTTTGTGTTTTGGCTGCTGAGAGAAGCTTGCGGAAGGTCAGCATTTCCCCAAACACAGAGGCAGTTTCGGCCAATGTGAGAGGGGTGGATGATAACAGTTGCCCTTGGCCCGCAGCCAAAACTTGATGCACTCCATGCCCGAGCTCATGAGCCAAGGTCATCACGTCGCGCGGTTTTCCGAGGTAGTTGAGCATCACATAAGGATGCACAGTGGTGACTGTGGGGTGAGCAAATGCGCCAGGAGATTTGCCCGGTTTGACGGCGGCGTCAATCCAACCTTCGGTGAAGAATGGCTTTGCAATCTTGGCCATCTCTGGTGAAAACTCTGCGTAGGCAGACAGCACCATTTTTTGAGCTGTAGCCCAATCTACCGGCTTGCTATCTTCGATTGGTAAAGGAGCATTTCGATCCCAAACCTGCATAGCTTTAAGGCCCATCCATTTTGCTTTTAAAGCGTAGTAGCGATGCGACAACTTTGGATATGCGGCAACAACAGCATCGCGAAGTGCCTCTACAACTTCTGCCTCAACATGATTAGATAAGTGACGTCCGGTTTGCGGGGACGGCATGTTGCGCCAGCGATCCTCTATGTCTTTTTCTTTTGCTAATGTATTATGTACCCTAGAAAATAGGCTGATGTTCTCACGTAAGACCCGGGCAATCTCATGCGCAGCAGCCTCGCGGGTATCGCGGTTCTGTTCGGAAAGCTTATTGGCAGCAGCTTCCAATGGTAGTTCTTCACCATCGATATGGAACACTAAACTAGCGACTGTTTCATCGAATAGGCGGTTCCAAGCCGCTGCGCCAACTACGGACTGATCATGTAAGAATTTCTCTAACTCATCGGATAGTTGGTAGGGTTTCATAGCCCGCATTCGATCAAATACTGGTTTGTAACGCGCAAGTTCACTATTTTGACCTATCAATTTTAAAAGAACTTCTTCATTCAATCTATTGAATTCCAGTCCATAAAAAACTAACGGGTTAGTCAGAGTTGTAAGCTTATCTTGCATGTCAGACATGAATTTGGCGCGCCCAGGGTCAGATGTGAGCTGGTAATAGCGCAAACTGGCAAAGGACATGATCCGCCCGGCTATCACATCTATCGCCTCGTAGCGCTGCACAGCTCCCAGCAAACCAGTTGCATCTAAATTGATTAACTTACTCTCGTAATCTTTTGAAAAATTTTTACAAGATTTTTTAATCCAGTCAAGATCACGTAATAATTCTGGCGCATCCTCGCTGGTATAAAGATCGCTCAAATCCCATTCTGGAAGATCGCCTAATGCACCACCGCCATGAGCGTTGGAATCAAATACTCGTTTGTTTTTCAACATGATTAGATCCTTATTGGCAATTAGTGTTTGTACGACTGTCCGCGAGAGTGGATCTTCATGGTCAGCAATGCTCTGCAACAAACAATATGTATTTGGAATGTTTCCTATATTCACTGTTCCAATTGTGAAAGGCTATTTTTGATAATAAATATTTTATATACTGGCCATTTCTGGTTGACGCGAGTGGGTTCGGTGTCTCGTTAGGCTTTGCTTATATGCGCTTTGAAATTGATAATTGAAATTGCAATCAGTTCGTGATCCCTTTGTGACTAATGGTTATAATTGGAGAGATCATGCGTATTAAAAATTTCAAGACTCGTATGGCCAATCGAGATTTAATGGCTGGGACATTTATTAAAACACCAGCCTATGAATTGATTGAAGTTTTGGCCACGAGCCATTTGGATTTTGTTTGCCTTGATATGGAACACAGCCCCTTTGATCGTGGTCGGGCCGATGCCTGTTTGGCGATCGCCCGGGCATTAGATTTTCCAGTACTTGTGCGGGTGACGCATTTCTCATCTGAAACCATCCTTCAAGTTTTGGATATGGGGGCTGTCGGTGTTGTAGCACCTCATATCGTAAATGCCACGCAAGCGGCCGATTTAGTTCGCCTGTCGCATTTTGGTAATGGTGGGCGTGGGTTTGCTGGGGCTACGCGTTGGGCTGGTTACGGTCAGCACGCTATGGAAGATATCTTGGCGCAGTCTGAGCGTGAAACAGTAGTGATTGCGCAAATAGAAGAACCAGAGGCCCTGACCAATGTGGAGGCTATTGCCGCTACTGATGGCATAGATGGGTTGTTTCTTGGGCCTTCGGATATGAGTGTATCCATGGGCTATTCAAATACTAATTCTCAACAGTTGCTGGATGCACTCAAACGCACAGGCGACGCAGCAAAAGCATCTGGGAAAGCCTACATGACGTTCGTGCCCAACTCGACCAAGGCTGCCGAATGGGCGCAGTATGGCCCTCACATGTTTTTTATTGGATCAGAGCAGGGTTGGATGAAAGCTGGTGCGAATGCGGATGCGGCTGTTATTCACGCAATCGGGTGATGGCACTCGAAAAATGCACAGGTCTGGCTATAAAAGCTGGATTGAAGCTTGAGCAGTTCCATGATGTATTATTTTTTACATATAAAGCCGCGTCTCGCACCCTGAGCATATAGCCTTTTCCGCTATTGGGCCTTTGTATAAGGTCAGTCTGGCGGGGTGCTATTTTAGCAATCTATCTGAGGTTTCTAGCCAATTTTAACGCTATACCCATGTCTCCATCAATGGAAAGCGCGCCGGTTATGAACGCGGTACTGGGGTTTTGGTCGCCCTCCATGATCGCTTGAAACACTTCAGCGGATGCAGAAAGAGTGACATCGGCATCGGCGTCAGAAATGCGTGCGCCAGTACCATCGATAATCACTGATCCTTCGTCAGTGATTAAAAATTTTGCGACGCCATCAAAACCAATATGATCCAATTTTTTATTTAGGGCTTTTACAGCTTGGTCTAGTAGGTTGCTCATAGGGGTATTCCTTGATTTATAAAATTATATTGTAAGGGGCTGAAGTCCTTAAAATCTGTGCTATAATAACCTTATGAAGATACTAGTTTCTAAACTCAAATCCGTACTGACCATAACAGTAATTTTATTTTTAACTGCCGGTACGCTGTGCGCGCAATCACCTGATTTGGAAGTTTTATTTAAGAAACTGAAAAAGGTGGGGCCTGTTGACGCACCAGCGTTGGAAGCTAAAATTTTGCTGGAGTGGTCGAAAAGTGGTTCTGCTGCAATTGATTACCTGCTTACCCGTGCAAAGGTAGCTATAAACGCACAGGATTATAAGGCCGCCCTTCAACATCTGAATGCACTCACAGATCACGCGCCAGAATTTGCTGAAGGCTGGAACCTGAGTGCGGTGGCGCTGTACCAACTCGGCAAGGCTGGGCCAGCGTTGGCTGCAATTGAACGGGCTTTGGCACTTGAATCAAGGCATTTTAGAGCTTTGGAAGGTTTGATGTTCATTTTGGAGGATGTGGGCTTATTCGTGAAAGCATTTGAGGTTTTTCAAATGATAGAGGCTATACATCCCCACGCCGAAATTCTATCGACGGTAAGAGACCGTTTAGATGCGAAAACCCAAGGGCAAGCCCTGTAACCCTTTAGGGGATTGGCCGATGGCCCCAAATAATCGTATTGTGGCTGTTCTTGGCCCCACGAATACAGGTAAAACCCATTATGCAATTGAGCGTATGCTTGCGCATCGTTCGGGCGTAATTGGCCTGCCGTTGCGTTTATTGGCGCGAGAAGTTTATGACAAAATTGTGGCGCTTCGGGGCCCGTCTGTTGTGGCTTTGGTCACGGGGGAAGAGCGCATTGTGCCTGACCGGGTTAAATACTGGGTTTGCACAGTTGAAGCGATGCCAGAGGGCATGGGCTGTGACTTTCTGGCTGTCGATGAAATCCAACTCTGCGCTGATCCAGAACGTGGACACATTTTCACTGATAGGCTTTTAAGGGCCCGGGGATTTCACGAGACGCTATTTTTAGGTGCGGAGACCATGCGCAAAGCCATTGCGGCTTTGGTGCCAACGGCTGATTTTATGTACAGGGATCGTTTTTCTGAACTGAGCTACAGTGGGCAAAAAAAAATTAGCCGTATGCCAGCACGCTCCGCAATTGTCTCCTTCAGTGTAGACAACGTATACGCCATTGCTGAGCTTTTGCGACGCCAAAAGGGTGGTGCGGCGGTTGTGATGGGGGCTCTGAGCCCCCGGACTCGTAATGCACAGGTTGAAATGTACCAAAACGGTGAGGTTGATTATCTGGTTGCTACAGATGCGATTGGC
>Ga0115001_10002374_pt1 | contig 14435 bp, 9 predicted proteins | sample ArcticOcean_MG_C_12_FD_89869 | JGI IMG/M metagenome (GOLD analysis project Ga0115001, IMG submission 89869) | Marine microbial communities from western Arctic Ocean - ArcticOcean_MG_CB8_130 | ecosystem: Environmental > Aquatic > Marine > Oceanic | place: Arctic Ocean: Canada Basin | collected... | reverse complement strand
TTCTATATTTCTATATTTCTATATTTCTATATTTCTATTTTTCTATAAAAAAAACAATAAGCTTTATTACTCAAGATTTTACTTTCATCAACTTCATTTACATTTGTATCATTAAAATGATACCATTTATTATTTGCATTTTTTACAAATGCAGTATAATGACCTCCTAAACATCCTCCACTATGATTTGTAATACCAAATAAATCGTATTTAAAAGTATGACTATCATAACCAACAACATATTTAGTTAAATCTAAATTAGTGAAGGGACTAGTTACTAATGTATTTACTTTTTTATTGGAATTATTAAATCTTTTTAAATCAACAATTAAAATATTTGGCAAACTCCAGAATTTAATACTTTTATATACACTTTGTTTTTCATTTGTCTTTTCATTAAACCAAGAATTCTCTCCTTCTAAAATTTCAGGATATGTATATAAATCAAAACATTCTAAAATTGAACATTCACTTTTATCACTTTTAATTGGAATAGGTAAATTAATTGTACAAAAAGGTTCGGGTCTAACAGATAAATTTTCATAATTACCAGGATTTTGTATAAGAGATACATGAATACCATAAAACATATTTAATAGTTCAGAATATGTTTCCGAATATAAATCTTTTATCATTGCATAACATTCTTTTGCTAAAATATCTGTATCGTTTTTTGCATTTCCCACAATATTCATTGAAACCTCACGTTTTAAAGCATTATGAAAACAATCAATTACAAAAAATAAGAATTCAGGTAAATCATTTTGAGCAAAACCACTAAATAGCTCTAACTTTTTACTTTGAGAAATTTGTTGAATACTATTTAAATAACGATTAGGACTAATCGTGCAATTTTTAGACCACATTAAGTCTTTTAAACTTTTCCATTCAATTAATAAAACACTATCATCTACTTTATTTAAATTTTCAAGATCAATTTTTTCAAGAAGTTCGTTAAAATCATAACAATGAGATAAAACTTGCATCGTAGAATTAATATAACATGTATTTCCTAAATTTGCTAATCCAGTTAAACCTCTATCCTCATATTTGGCATATTTGTTTGACATTTTTTTTTAAAGTATTAAATAATATTTAGTAATTATATTTAAACATATTTTTTAAAATATATATAGTAGTTATATGAGCTATAATAATTTTAATCCACATATTACTGCAAATGAAGCATTTTATAATCAAGAAGGATTTTACAATAATAATGTTAATAATAATGCAAGTAATAATTCTAATAATAACAATAACAATCTTCCTGTAAATGCTGTCCCTGCATATCCTATAAATAATGCGAATCATTCATCTGGTCCATCATCTGCTCCTCAATTACCAAATACTAATAATTATTATGATAATAATTATTTAGTAACAAATTATGTTTCTTTTATAAATAATTATATTAGTACAATGAATCATAGTATTGATTATTTTAATAATTCAAACAATAGTATTAGAGAAATGTCTAATGAATTAGGGCGTATGCATTCAAATTTGGATTATTATTATTATAATTTATATAGAAATAATTTACATGTTCAACGTGATGTGCAATCTGAATATAGAAATTATTTTAGTAATCCACAACAAAATCAATATGGAACACCGTTACAAGATCAAGAAATAAATGAAGATCAAGAAACAGGATTAGAAACAGGATTACAAATAGAACCAGAACCAGAAGTAGAACCAGAAGCAGAACCAGAAGATAGTAATGATTTTTCTGATTTAAATTTAGATTTTAATCACGAACATTATCAAGAATTATCAAATACTAATATTAATACTTGTATTGATGAAAATATAAATAATATAACTTATAATTCAATTGGTTGTCCATTAAATAATACTTGTGCGATTAGTCAAGACGAGTTTGATCCAAATGAAGAAGTAAGCGTATTTAATTATTGTGGTCATATTTTTAAAAAAGAACCATTAAATACTTGGTTAATGAATCATCATACTTGTCCTAATTGTCGTTTTAATATTTTGACAAATTCTAATTTAATTAAATATAGTAATAGAAGTGGTTCATTTAAATACTTCTTATCAATAGACCAGTTTAGACACCTGTTAGCTAATAATATTATGAATAGATTTTTTAATAATGGAACCAGTAATAGTTCAAATAATAGTATGTCTTTTGTGATACATCGTTAGTAAGGAATTAAGGAAACCCAGGTTTCCTTATGATCCTTCCTTGTTAATTAAGGAAACCCAGGTTTCCTTATGATCCTTCCTTTATTATAATTAGTAAAGAAACCCAGGTTTCCTTATGATCCTTCCTATGTTTATAATTTTTCTAGTTACTAATATATTCTTTCTGGATTATATTATTTATATTTAAGGAAGGATCATAGGGAAACCTAGGTTTCCTTAATTCTATTAATTCTACAGGTGCAACAGGTTTTTCTATATAAAAAATAAATTTTAATAATCTAAAGATATATTTGTTATAAACATAAATTTTGCTTTTTTTTAAGTATTGTATTTTCTTTTTTTTGAGAGAACGAATAAAAAATGCAACATATAAACAATATTTTGGACTAATAAATGCCGAAGACATATTTTGTGTTTCAAAAATAAATTCAAATTCTCTCTGTTCTTCGTATAATTTTAACCAATTTTCTGTAAAATGTGTAAATTGTGCATCATTATTAATAGTTCCACTTAAATCAACTAAAACTACTGGAAAAGTAGAATAATCAAAATTGGCAAACATTATTTATAAATAATATTTTAAAAACAAATTATATACTAATTATAAGTGGGTAAAATAAAATGATTAATAAAATAAGCAAATATAATATATCCCATTATAATAATTTAGATAAAAATAATAATAATTTAGACAATAATTTACATACTAATTATGATGATATATTATTTGTATTATTTTTATTATCACTACTATTAAATATAAATTTGATATCAAAATATAAATATAATAAAGCAAACTATAAATATAAAAAAATAAATAATAAGATTAAAAAAAAGAGTGTTGAAATACAAACTGAACCAGAATTTATATCAATAATAGTAAATCCAAACGATGATTATAGTATGTTAAAATAAATTAAAAATAACTTTCCAAAAAATAAAATTGAATATATTTTTGTAAATATTATTATAAAAATATATACTATAATTTAAATCAATAGACACATGGTTTATATTGATTGTTTTTATTATACTTTTGTTATGAATTATCAAGATTTAATTAAATTTAGCACTTCAAATGTTAGTTTAGATTCATTAATAAGAAATAATAATCTTGTAAATTATACAACACAAGAAAGAGAGAAAGAAAAAACATCAGAAGACGATGAAATAAAAGAAATTTTAAAAATAGTAAAAAAAGAAAAAGAAAAAGAAAAAGAAAAAGAATTTAAACAAAAACCATCGCTAATAAAGATACAATCTTATTGCAGTATTCAAGATGAATTAATATTTTTAAGACTTTAAATTAAAATCTTCTTTAGAACCACCATTTAATAATGAACCAAAAGGACTCCAATATGGCATAACAATTGGTTTTTGTTTTAATACTTTTAGTTCTTTAGATGATACACATGATTTATCAATTACAACCATATATACAAATTGTTTAAACCATTTTAATGACATATATAAATTTTCATTAAATTCATTTTTTTTATTATCTCCATTTCCATCTCCATGAGAATTTTCTACCAAAAATCCATTGGTATTACCTTTTCCAAAATTATAACCACGTAAAATAACAGCATGATTTGGAAAACTTTGTCTATAATTTAAACTATCACATTTATCCATTAAATTATTAAATTCAAAAATATCATCATAATTAAAGCCATCAACATCTAAAAACCCTTCTTTTGATGCAGTATATTTTCCATAATCAATTCCACTCCATACTGCTTCTCCATTATTTATAGATTTTTTTGTTGCTTCTATCATTACTTCAATTGGAACATTTATAAAATTTTGTTGTTTATTACCTATTAAATTAAATGCTAATTCAACATTATATAATTTATAATAAGCATGATCTTTACACGGATAATTTATTAAACATATTTTAGTGTTAGCATCGTAAGGTACAAATTTTTTATAAAAATTTAAAGGACTAATATTTTCAACTATTTTATATATTTTTTTAGAATCATCTTTATTTTCTTTAAGTTGTTTTGCTTCTTTATTTTCTTTATTTTTTTTTGTTTTCTTTTTTCCTTTTTTTTTAGAATCATCTTTTAATGCATAATAATCCCAATTAATAACTTGGGGTGGTTCTCCTAAAAATAGCACTAATATTTTATAACATTCTTCTAATAATTCATTAATTACTTTAAATTTATTAACATTGGATGTTCTAATTTTATGAGCAGATTTTCTTAAAAAATCATTAAAAAATTCATTTAAATCGTTCGAATTTGCGCTATGATAGTGATCATCCATAGTTGATTTTGGAATAATACCATATTTATTAATTAAATTAACAAATACATTCCATTGACCACCATCATTTGTTAAATTATCTAACATATGTATGAATTTTATATCATCTAAATTTTTATTTTTATTATCATAAATAAAATTCAAGAAATAATTAGCCTTTTCTAATTTGTCGTAAAAAAATAAGTAATTTTGAGAGAACTCAAAGTCTTCTAAATTGTACTTTTTAATCATAAAAATACGCATTACATTTAGAAATGCAAAAAGCCAACAACGCCCGCTACCTTTTTGATCAGTTGGTCCGGTTTTAACATCAATAATATTTTTAAAAACTCTTTTTTTATTTTGTATGTAATCAGATTTTGTAATGATTTTATTAAAATTTAATTTAGTATTTACATTTTTAAAAACTTTATTTGTTCTTTTTTTATTAAATTTTTGAGAGAACCTTTTCAAGTTTTTAAAAGTAATATTAAATTGATTGGTCATATTTTAATCTATATATAAGAAAATATTATAATAAATAAAATATTTTCTTATTTGTTAATTATTTTTTATCTCTAATAGACAGAGAAAAATTTTCTTTATTTCTGTCTAAATTTAAACGTCTACTAGTTTTAGTAATACCTTTTAATCTTGATTTAATTTTTTTACTTTTTTTTGGAGTATGTATTGATTTTATACGTGTTTGTTTAATAGTCATAGGTTTTACACTACTATGTTTTATACTACTATGTTTTATACTACTATGTTTTATACTACTACTATTATATAATTTTTCTAATATTTTTGTTATATTATTTAAAATTGTAGTTTGATATGAATCATCATTAATATTATTTTTTTCATCAAAATTTTTTTCTATTATTTTTTTATAATATTTTTCTTCGTTAATTTCTGAGAAAATCTCTGTTAAAGAAGTATTAAATTTTTCTTCTTCTTCTTCATTGGTTAAAATATATTCTATTAATTTTATTAATAATGATTTATTTGTATCATAATCTAATATATATTCAACTAACCATGGATAACAATATATGATTGGATATATTAAAGCATATAAATTTTGTATTACTTCTTTTTTATTTGTCTTCTGTTTTTTATGTTTATGATTACTACTTCTTTTAGAACTTCTTTTAGAACTTCTTTTAGAACTTCGTTTAGAACTTCTTTTAGAACTTCTTTTAGAACTTCTAGATCTTTTACCTCCTCCTCCAATTGATGCTAATCTTAAAATATGAGTAATGAAACCAGAATTAAATATAATATTACCATCAATTTGATCTATAAATAAATATTCGGCACTAGTAGAACCTCCTAATTTTTTTGGTATTTTTCTTATAAATAACGAACTGCTTATTTCGCTTCCTATACAATAAGCAATTTTTTTATCTTTATCTATTTTTCTAATCAAGTCGTTTGCCTTTAATTGAATAATATAAATTCTAAAAATAGAAAATTCTTTTTTACATAGTTCAACATATTCATCTGTAATTGTTTCAACTAATCCGGATAATGTTATTTTAACTTCAGCAAAATTTTCATTTAATACTTTTAAAATATCTTTAAGAATAACATTTGCTTCACCTATTTTTCCAATTAATTTTTCTAATTCTTTAATAATAGGAGATATAATAACATTTTTACCTAATTTTGTTCCAGCAGAAGATATAGAAATTTCTGTAGTAATTTTTCCATTTCCACTATAATGTTCTATAAACTCTTTAAATGTATTTAAAGAAGCAACAACATTATTATTTTCATTAATGAATTTTAATATTTCTGTTATTTTTTCTCTTTTATCATAATCTTTTTGTACTCTTTTTTGATCTTCTTTCGTTAGTGCCGGTAAAAATAATGTTAATACACCAGAAGTTAAGCCATCTAATAAATGTGGAACATTTAAAACACTACATCTACACGCAAGAACTATATCATTTGTTAACAAACAAGAAGTTCCAAGATATTTTTCTAATGATTTTTCTTTTAAAATCTTTTCTAAAATAATTGCTTGCATTGTATCTCCTAATTCTTTTAATAATATAAACATTTCTCCTATAGATTTTTCTTTTTGACTACTTTTTTCTGTTAATTTATTGATAAAACTATTTTTATAATTATTTCCTTTAAATAAATTTTTTGATACTTCATTGAACTCATTTAATTTAATATCGTTATTATTATAATTAAAAGATTTTATATCAATGTCACCTCTTCTAGATAATTTACATTTTAAATTTTGTGATTTTGTTATAATTTGTAGTGACATAAGTTGTGTTGTTGATTGATTTGCATCAAATATAACTTTACATTTTTCATCAAATCCATATTCTTTTAAATTAATAGTAGAAATTTTTTCTAATTTATTAGTTAATATATTTTCTGAATTTGGTTGTTCTCTACCTGCAGGATCCATATGTGATGCAAATGTTTCAATAACATGAATATCTTTTTTTCCAATTTTAAGTGATTTATATTTCTCAGGCTTCATAGCCGCATCTATAAAAAAATGAATAATATCTTGGGGTAAAATATTTTTATTTGATTTAGATATAAATTCTATTGTTTCTCCTTGTTGTGTACTATCTTTATCTTCTAGTATAGACGGCAATGAAGAATAAGAAAATTTTTTAAATTGTGGTAATAAAATATTATAAATAAATATTTTAAGTTGTTTAAAATCGTATTCATCTTTAGCCTGTACAATAGGAGTCCCATTAGAAACAATAGTTTCTATATTTTTTAATAAAACAATTTTATTTGTAATTCGTACAGGTTTTGCATTTGCATCTTTAAAAATATCTCCAATATTTAATAATCTATGATTTTCTGGTATATTGACTAATTGTGCCATAACAAAATAATTTTCTTTTATAATAATATATAAATATAATAAATTATTATAAAAGAAAATTATTGCTAGTATTTTAATTGTCATTATTATTTTAATTTTTTTAAATATTTATCAAAGAAATAACGTTTTACATTTTTCATCCTAAGTTCATCATATTTCTTAGCATATTTTTCCGGCTCAATCCATTTTGCTTTTAAAATTTCTACTTCTTCACTAAATAATACATCTTTTTTAACAAATTTACCGTTTGCTCTATCGTTAACTATATTTTCTTGCCCTTGTTTAAATTCTTGAATTTGTTCTAATTCTAATGCAAATAACTGCAACAATGGTTTCATAATTTGATTACTAATATAATGTTCATAATCTAATTGCAAATGATTTTCCTTAATAAAACCAGGTGTCTCTATTTTTTCACCTTGTAATGCCTTTTTATTTGGATTTACAATATAAGCATAATTTATTCTATCACCTGAACCAGGTTTATTTCCTGAATCACGCGTCCCGATACGCTCAGCTAAAACTTTATGTGCGATTTGTTTTGGATTTTTATAATAACCACGTAATGATTTTGTAACCAATAATTTATCTAATATTATTTCACCTTTTAATAATTTATTAATTTCACTATCTACAAATTTTAAAGATTTAGAAATCAAACGCGTTTCAATCAATTTAGTAATAACACCACCATAAATATCTTTTACAACAGGTGCATTATCTCGTCGTTTCAAGACAATACCCATATATTTCAATTTACCTTTTTCAGGATCATCTTCATATAACATACCAACATATCGTTTTTTTGATAATAAGACCCACGGCCAAAATGTTTTTTCATATTCAAGGTCGTGTGGTCTCTTAAGAAATTTACTAGCCAATTTTCCTGCCTGTTTTGCCAATTCAATCGTGTATTTTAGCGCTTCTTTATTTATTATTTTTTTTCCACTCTTTGCATCTACTATATTAAATTTGAAAAATACAGAATCCGTATCACCATATATGCAGTCAGCATTTACAATAACTTCTATTCCATCGCTTAACACCATTCTTTTATTAGCATAACATTTTTCAATAATATCACGACCATAAAATAATAATTTGCGACCAATAGCAGTTGTAGCAGATGCAACATCTGGTTCATAAAATGCACTTGTAACAGCGCCCATTTGACCATATAAAGAATTGGCAGTAACTTTAATACTTTGTTGTCGCTTATCTAAAATATTTTTCATAAAATCATCTGTTTCCAATGGAATCAATTTTCTAGTAGATTTACGAGCGGCAAGTAAATCTTCTAAAATAGCAGGCATAATTGCTTTTCCTCCTTCTTCCGGAAACTGTGCGAATCTACATATTTTATATCCAACAACAACTTTCTTTGCAGCCGCTTTTTCAGTTGCTCGTTTATATTTAAACGTATCATATTTAACATCTACATAAGTATAACCCAAATCAAATAAATTATCATAAATATAATTTCCATTTTCATCTTTTTCTCCAGTTTCTAAAATTAAATTACCACTTAAATCGTATTCTTTTGTCCGAACTTTACTATCATGAGATAAGTTTTCACTAATAATAGACGATGGATATAAAGAACTATAATCTACACAAGCAACTGGATCTTCTAAATATAATCCTGTTTTTGGTGTAAAAACGTGCGCTCCCTCGTAACCATCGCTTACATTATTTTTTTGAACAGTTGGCATCAATGTATTTTTTTCTCCACATTTTTTAGAAACATAACTTTGAAGTTTGATGCCTTGTCCGCGAAGCATTAAATAACTCAACGGAACATCACATAAATTAGACATTTCTATTTTATCAGTAATAACATCAACTTTTAATAATAACCATAATACATTATCACAATCAGCAAGACAATATTTTCCAACAGTCCAGCGATCAAAATTGTTACCATTTGCAAGATCAAAAATTTCCTGAGGAGTTACGTCGTCTTTGGCAAGTCCCCAATTATATTTGCTATTTTTAATATCTAATTCTTCATAACTATCAATAACAAACCAACCTTCTGTTTTATTGATATCAATAATTTCAAATTTTTTACCGTTTTTGTATAAATTATTACTAAATCCTAGTTCTTCAAATTTAATATATGTTCCTATTCCAATACCCATAAGATTTTTACTTACAATTTTCGTACTTTGCTTTTCTTCATTTAATTCTATATTTTTAATACTGTCACTAATAAAATAAGAAGATACATGATCTAATTTAAATGAACTCAATTGAAATTCTTTTCTAAAAATAACACACATATCCATAATAATTCGTCCGGGCATTTTTGGAAATCGTAAATTATATTCACCTGAAGCTAATACAATTTTGCTTGTTTCAATATCATCTTTCCCTGTTTTCCAATCAGATTTTAAACATACTTCGTTCCTGTTTAATGATAATTTCAAAAATTTTTGTACACAATTCAATTCTTTAGACCGTTCATACATAAATGAGAAATCAAAACCGGTAATATTATAACCAGTAATAATGTGTGGACTGTAATTTGTAATATGTTCTGTGAATCTTAATAATACTTCTTTTTCAGTTTCATATGATTCAATCGTAACATTATTATCATCTTTCCATTGTAAATATTTATCAGGAACTTCACATCCGCCTTTAACAATGATGATTCGTTCGTATGGGTTGTCTTGTCCATATTTTATGAAACTCATACCAATAAAAGTAATGATATCGCCTTCTAAGGATGGATAAAATTTTGTTAATGCATTATTTAGTTCAAATATTTTTATATTATACTCACATAAATCATCTTTAATAATACTTAATATATTTATTTCTTTTTTGTTATATGCTTTGATTTTTTTAGTTTTAGTAGTTTTGGTAGTTTTAGTTTCTTCTTCATTTTCGTCTTCGCTTTCGCTATTATTGTCTTCAATTTCTATAGTTTCTTCTTTTTTTCTGTCTTTGTCATTTGCTGGAATATATTTTATGAAATTGTCAAAAACTTTTTCAAGCGAAATTAAAGAATGGTTTTCTTTTGGATAAACTTTATTAATATAACTCATATTTTTAAATTGAAATGCTGATAAAATTTCATTTTTTAATATATTTTCATTGTATTGTTCTTTAAATTCACTACTTGAATTATTATAATTTTCCATAATATCTGTTGCAAGTTTTTTATAGTCCTTAATTGCAAGTGGGAAATCGCCATGACTACTACTGGCTTCAATATCAAAACTACATATATTATATTTTACAATATCTTCTTTTTTTTTATCAGGTTTAATATATTGAATATCTATTAAATATTCATTACTACAATGTGTATTATTTTTTTTTGGATTCCTTAATTTATTGTTCGGTATCATAACCCATCCGGTTGGACTTATTTCTTTAATATGAAACATTTTTAATAATGGTGGTACATCACCTTCATATAAATAACAATTTGTAGTATCTTCGTCGTCTTTATATATATATCCTTCACTAATTAATTTTCTTTCAAAATACGTACCAATAACTGTATCTTTGTAAAATATTTTTTTTGCTTTATTATAAGCCAAAGTATTTGAAAAACTGATTTTTATAAAAGTATGTAATTTTTTATTATCAAAACCATATAGTTTTTGTTTTTTAATTATTTTGGATTCAATAATACTATCCTCATAATAAGAACCCATGTGTTTTTTTAATTGCGCAATAAATTCTGTTTTTTTTTGATCATTCCAATTTAAACCAACTTTAATGTAAAAGAAGGGATTAAAATTTTCAATTATTAATGATGTTGTTTTGCCAAATTTATTAATACCAAATGCTTGAATAATAAATTTTTTGTTATCTTTATATTTGTTAAAATTGTCTGATTTTGGATCAATATTGAAACCGTCATATACATTATAATCATATAAACGTAAACATCTATAATTAGAATTTGATTCATCTGGTTTCAAAGATTCATCTGGTTTCAAAGATTCATCTATTTTCATTTATCAATATTAATATTAATAAATATAGTTTTAGTTTAATATTTTTTTCAAAAAATATTAATCAATTTTTATAATAAAAATAAAATTATTTTCCAGAACGCAAATAATTTCCTTTATTTGTTTTAAACATTCTAAATGGTGTATAATATGTTTCTTTTGGTATATTTGGTGGTTTATTGTTACAAGAAATTGGTGTGTCTAAATTTACATTTCTACTTCTCGCCGATGATTTTACTAAATCAGCAAAATTTCTTTTATTTGTTATATTATTTGTCTGTTTTTGTGAGCTATGTTTCTGTGAATTATATTTTAATGCAACAACTTGACTATTTGTTAATTTTAAATTAGATGGATCTAAGGTTCCATCGTTTAAATTAAATTGATTATTAAATCCCCTTCCAATCCTGAAATTATCATTATATGGTTCTATTGATAATAATCTTGGTATAGCTTCTTTACCAAAACCAATTAAACCCTGAATTTGTTTTTTTGAAATATTGCTACCATTTTTTGCTGGAATAAAAATACTATTAGATGTAGCACTATTTGCATTTGGCAATAATTCAATTGCTTTAGACAAATTATCAATAGTAACATTCGTAATTACTTGTATATTATTATTTGGATATAAATATGAAGCATCCGTAGTTTTTTCTGGATTATGATATACAAAAATACATGCAACATCTTTAAAATCACCGGCTTCTAACGTTATATATTCATTAGACAATATTGCTTTATAAAAATTTAAAGGCACATCGTCGTAGGTAAATGTTAATAATAATGTGGAAAAAGCTTCACTATTATAATTATAATTATATCTAAAATCATAGTTTATATTATAATTTGGGCTTGTAATATTTGAAGGCGTTATTATTATTCTAAAATCGTTATTTGATATAATTATAGTATCATTACTTATTCCAACGTTACTTAAATTATAACTATTATCAAAAAAATCATAATTTATATTATTATTACTAACTTCTATATTTTTTAAACCAGTTAAAAATATATTTTTATTAATATCATTATTACTTATTGAAGTAAAGAAATTTATTAAATCTATATCTTGTACTTTATTACTTAATCCAGTAGGACCATCTCTCGGTAATTTTTTAATAACACTAAATATATTTGTTTCATTGTCATTATAACTTAAATCATTTAATAAATAATCATTATTATAATTTGAACTTTTATTGCGTATATTAGCTGGATTAGTAAAATTTATTTTACTTATTTTATTTAAATTTGTATTGTCTGTTGTAAATTTAATATTATTAAATAAATTTTTTTGAGTTAATCCAGTTATTCCGTTATCCAATGATAAATATACTTTGCTATTATCATTTAAAGAAAGATTTAAAGAATCTGGTATATTAGTATTATTACCTAATACATTTGTATTTAAATATGTAAAATTTGAATTTAATAATATTTTTCCATAATATTTACTATAAATATTTGGTGTTTTAATTATTTCAAAATTAATACTAATATCATTTAAACTATAATCAATTGATGAAATTTTTTTATAATCAACATTTATAATTGTATTATTACCTAATTTATTATAAATTAATAAATTATCACAAATATCTTGTAAAAAAGTTGAAGTTGAAGATGGTTTTGTTAAAACATTTACACTATTAACACTTAAACAATAAATAGTTTCAAAATCACTTTTATTGTAATTTATATAACTATTGTCTAAAAAATTATTACTTAATTCTATATTATTATATGTAATTTGGTATGGATTATTATATATTTGTTCAGGTGAAATATTCAATATATTATTTAAATCTATAAAATCGCGAAATTTAAAATTATAATAATCTGAATTTATATATTTATTATAAAAATTATAATTTAATTCAATAAAAGAATTATTTTTTATCTCGTTGGAAGAAACTTTTTTATTATTTATTTTTACATACCAATTATTAATTACTCTATTTCCAATGATACTAGCTGAAAAATCTACTAAATATAAATCATTACTAACATGAGCGGTACTTTTTGTAAAAATGATTCGACTACCATTTTTATAATAATAAAAATGTTTTATATTATTTTTTAAATTATATTTTGTAATTAAATTGAATACTTTAATATCATCCGAATTTTCATTTGAAATTTTGTAAGATAATATAATTTTATTTTTTATTTCATTATTTATTATATCTGTATTTTTATCTCTAAATTCACGTTGATTATAAACATTATTACTAACATCTGAAAAAATATTAAAATTTTTACTAATAATTTTTATACCCTTATTTCCATTATTTCCATTATTATCATTTTTATTATTTTTCGTAATAATTATTTTTTTATCTATATCTGTCATATTTATATTATATTATAGTAAATTTATTAAATATAATATAATAATTAAATAATTTTTAATTTTTTTATTTATCTATAATGCTTGTATCAGTAAAATACCAATCTGATGATAAATAAGCTGGTTTTGAATTTGTAATATTAGAATCTTTTGCCATTTTAAGATTTGGACCACTCGTTGTTATATTATTTATTTCAAATGTTCCTATTGCATAATTATAATACCTTAAATTAGACATATTACCATTAAAACCACCATTTCTATTAATATGAATATTGTCATAATTTTGTTTTGCTACATTAGTTAATTTATGTCGTTTTGCCAATGTTCCATTAATATATACATCTAACACGTTTTGTGATGTTAATCTAACAATTACTCCTACCCATTTTTTTATTGGTATTCCATCCACGTGTATATCATCATAATATTTATATGGATTATTGTTATCATCATTATCGTGAAAAATATTTAATCTTACTAACATACCTAATTCTTTGAAATCTTCTATTAAATCATCATTTGGAGCAGTTTGTGCGCGACGTCCTTTATACAAATATACTCCTGGAGCGTTATTTGGACTATATATTCCGTCTCCACCTGCTTGTGTACCTCCTTTGTGGAAAACATGCATCATTTTCTTATTATCTAAATTTAAATCTTTTACATAAATCCAAAAAGAATAAGTAAATTCAATACCATCATATTCGTTTTTGCTTCTCATAATAGGTACTGCTTTTTTTTCACTTAGTGATTGTTTTATTGTCAAAGCACTGGTTGCATCTTTCATACCATATAATAAATA
>Ga0115001_10002371_pt1 | contig 14436 bp, 10 predicted proteins | sample ArcticOcean_MG_C_12_FD_89869 | JGI IMG/M metagenome (GOLD analysis project Ga0115001, IMG submission 89869) | Marine microbial communities from western Arctic Ocean - ArcticOcean_MG_CB8_130 | ecosystem: Environmental > Aquatic > Marine > Oceanic | place: Arctic Ocean: Canada Basin | collected... | reverse complement strand
GTGGGCGAGAACACATAACAGGCGAATTTGTGAAGTGTTCCTTTGCTTTTTACGCAGAACATCAACGGCTCTGTCCATTTATTATTATTATTTGATATTTAGTGTGTTGATGATGTTATTTATAGAGATGGTTGTTTTTGTAAAATGTGCAGCATAAATCGCTCGCCGCTAATATTATTATATGGTCGTTGTTGCAAGCAAGCTATTGTTATCATAATTATAATTAATTTATATCACCATTTTTACTCTTTACTCTTCTTCTTCTTTTTCTTCTTTTCGTCATTCGCAGGATCGACGTCGGTGGAGGATTTCTTCTTCTTCTTCTTCTTCTTCTCGCCATCGGCCGGCTCGTCGTCGCCATCGACTGCGACAACTTTCTTCTCCTTCTTTTCTTTTTTCTCCTTCTTTTCTTTCTTTTCGCTAATTGGAACAATACCGCCACTACTATCTTTTTCTTTCTTTGAACTCTTCTTTTTTTTCTTTTTCTTGTTTTTATCACCACCGCCAACTGAGAAAGCATTAAACGAATCGTCTCTTTCGTACGGGTCAAATCTGGGATAGGCCGCAATAGTTGGCATTTCTCCCTCGCCGCGTCCTTCACCCGGCTTGAGTGGATCGTATGCGATCAAATTAGAGTGTAGTTTCGAAGCCGCGTTAGTTGGTTGGTATCCCGATTTATCGTTCGTCTTCAACGCATCTTCATCAAAGGTATCATCTTCGTCTGAACTATCATCTTCGCCTTTAATGGACGGTCTTGTGACGGGACCGCCCAAAGTATGAGCGGCTAAATGCGCCTGCATCGCCTTCATTGCAGCAGAATCGGCAGCTGCAGCAACACCATCCTTTCCATCCTTCTTTGATGATTTACGACCAGCCTCGCCGCCTTGCTCTTCTTCTCCAGCCAAGTAGTAATTGCCCATCTTTTTCTTATGATTGGCCAACATCTTTCGCGCCTCTTTCTCTTCTTTGGCAACTTGTTCTTTAGATTTCTTGACTGTGAAGAGATCGGTAACATTCTTTGGCCCTTTCGATTTCTTCTTACTACCTTTTTTGCCTTTCTTGCCTGAATATTCATCGTCCGATTCTGAATCACTCGATTCAAGCAAGTGGTCCCATTCAGTCGATAATTGCGCGTTGACGTCGAGTTCCTCTGGCGCAGCAAGCTTTCGTTGCGCTTTCGTCGATACTGGTTGTATTTCTTCAGCAAAAACATTTGCAAGTTCTTCAACTAAAGCCATGCCAGACCCGGGTTCCTGGTCTTCGGCGTCTTGAACGGCTTCAATGATGGCTTTCAACTGACAACTACGTTCGCGCACTTCGAGATTTAACGAAACCATGAACGGCGTCAAACGATTTCCACCAACAATGTCGCGAATATCGGAAAGATCTTCGGTTTCGGGAACTAAAATGGATATATCTGAGCCGCGAGTAGTTTGCAATTGCGTGCTAACCGCACTTGCGTAGATCTTGAGTGCGCTATGAATGTACACGCTCTGGACTGGACCCGGTAATTGCGTAACTTGCTGTTGAGTCAACGCGTGAACGAGCTCGGCGTGGTCTGTGAGATAATGCGCGTATTCACCAACAACCCAAGCAATTGCTTTGAGCGCATCTGGTACCGTTTTGTTTACGCTCGAGTTTTCTAAAAGAGTTGGATCGATTAAAATCGGAGCCAAGATACCCACGGCTGATTCTCGAATGACTTCTACTCGCAAGCAAACATCGATGATTTGCTCACCGACAAGTTTACCGTGTGAAGACGACGGGACGCGAATTAAGTCTGCTAACACAGATAAATACCAAATAAAATCAGTGACCAACGCATATCTATCGCTCATGCAAATATGAATCACAGACCATACCAATTCGTCTCGGAATTGTTTATCGGCTCTTCCCATGGCTCCCATTAAATGGGCCGTAGTGTCCATCAACGTCTTCTTCGTCACTAAACCTCGAACGATTTTCAATGCACAGTACTGAATGTTAGAATCTTCGTGATCAAGGCAACCAAAGATGTTTCCTTTATGTTCGGCAACAATTCTTGGATGTGAATCGAGCAAAAAGGTCAACGCGTGCAACGCGAGAAATTTTATGTTCGGATCCGTATCTTCGAGCATATCTTTCAATTTATCAACGGCTTGTCGGACAATCTTCTCTTGAGAAGTCATTCCTTGCACGACTGTACGTATGCACTCGTACATGAGCGATTTCGCGCTCGTAGTTTCAAGAATTTCAGACAGAGGACCGACAAGTTTTTTTCCAAGTCTTGGCTCCAAAGGCGTCAAAGCGCCGAATACTTTTACCAACTTAATCGTCATCCAGTTCGAAGAAGACGTTGTTAACAATTTGTAAAACTTCGGTGCCAACGGTAAATAGGTTTTTGGATTATGCATTGCAAGTTCTGATAACACGGTTACCGCGGCTTGCACGACAGTTTGATCGTCATCTTCTAAACACTCTGTCAATCGCGCAAACGACGGTCTCAACGCTTCCGGGTATCGAAGGAAACATTTATAGAGACACAAACACGCTCGGCGTCGTAAATCTGGTTTATGATTGTTCAACAAAGAGTACACATCTGCAACTAACGTTTGTGATAGCTCTGGTGTGACTATGTTAGCCAAGCATGAAATCGCCAAAGCCGCTTCTGCTGGATTCGGTGAAGCGAGATCTTTCTTCAATAAGTTTGGAATTAAAAGAACGACATCGGTGTCGTCTCCAAAGGATTGACAAGCGGCTAAATAGCCAACTCTTTTATATTTAACGTTCGCAGTTGACATTAGTTCAACGACGTGAAACGATGCCCAGTTCATATTAAATCCAAGCGAATGTAAATAAGTTGCTTTCTCGATAGCGATCGATTTCGTCCTTATATCGCTCGATACCACTTCGGCTCTAATGTCTTGCAACGATTTGTTCATGAATTCTTTCTGATTGTCTTTATGACTTCTTATGCCTGTTTGTGTGTAAGTGTTATTGTTTGTTATTATTATTATTATCATAATTATCATCGTTCGATCAGAATAAAGAGAGGGAAAGAAAGAAAAGGTCGTTTCAGTAAATCAATGAATGAATAAAAGAGAGAGAGAGTGAGAGAGAGAGAGCGTCAGTGTTCATTGGAAAAGAAAGATCGCGATTGTAAATAGTACAGGATTGGATTGTGCAGCGGGGATTGAATTTCACAACCACGCGCGAGAGAAAGTATAAAATATCATAACACGCACCGGTGATTAAATCTCTCAATGATTTTTGGAACAGTCTAGTGACGGTCTCGGACGATGCCGTCTTTGATTTGTCCCTTTGAGACCCCATCGATGACATCGATGTCATTTATTGTTGTTATTATTATTTTTATGAGCAATTATTGTGCACAAAATATAGGGATGTCTCACAGCATCAGCAGTCTTTTGATGGGACAAAAAATCCTGTCTTCCTACTGTGTGCCATCACTATAAACTATAAATAAACAAAGATGATGATTAAAACGACTACTCATGTTTCATCACTAATGCAATTATCGCTAACTACTACTACTAAGACGACTAAGATGACTATGACGACGACTAAGATGATGAAGAATAAAAAAAACACGAGACAAAGGCTTGAAATTGAAAGACTTTCGAGGACGACGACTTCGGCAACTGCGAGTGCGACAAGTAGTAATCGATCAGGAGATGGATTGATTCTACAAACAGGGAATGATGATGAGAATGCGTTTGACTCTGTTGCAATTGGCGCACCAATAGTGAAATATTTTCAAAGCAAAGATGCGAACGCAGAACGATGGGTGATGTGGTACACTGGAAGGAGAAGAAGTAATAGTAATAATAATAATAATAATAATAATACCGATGACTCTTCACGAGAAGAAGAACAAAAAGAAAGAAAAGAAGAAGTGCAACAATTTCAACACGACGAAAGTTTAACATCGGGAGAGATTGGTATTGCGGTCTCGAACGACGGTATTATTTGGAGACGCGGCGGTTCCCCGACGGAGATGTACAGAACGGGAGGAGACGCGGAAGCTTTCCAAGATCTCTCAATCGACGTAGGCGCGGTTTTATATCCAAACAACGAAGATTGGTGGGTTTTCGATACATCGCACGTTTCCGTTGGAGACGTGCACATGATATCATCCGGTAGTATTGCAGCCGGTGGCGTGTATTGGATGTATTACCAAGGAGGAGATAAAGAGGAAGTCAACGGAGTCGAAGGCGTTAGAACGAGACCAGGGTTATGCCTCTCGCAAGATGGAAGAAATTGGGCGCGCATAGAAGGAGAACATCATACGCATGCAGTCTTAGACGTTGGCGCCGAAGGTGAATGGGACGAGCTTTGCATCCGAGACCCGAAGCTTTTATTGGCCGGGCCAAAAGATATGCGTTTGTTCTATCACTCAATTGATAAAACGACGAATGTTTCCAGAATTGGTGTTGCGACATCAAAAGACGGATTCGTGTGGCAGAAAAATCGCCAAGGGTGCATTTTTGATGCAGGACCAAAAGGTTCCATTGATGATTTAGGCGTGAAATCTCCATGCGTCGCAAGAATAGGCAAAAACGACTTTGTCATGTTTTATGAAGCTTTAAGTTCAAAAAATCCAGGAAAATCTACTATTTGTGTCGCTAAATCAAAAGATGGCTTAAAGTGGGAGCGCGCAACCGCACCAGCGCTTAGCTTTGGAAGCGAAGGATCGTGGGACGAAGGCGGAGTAGGAAGACCATACGTCGTCCCAATGGCTGAAAATAAATTGAGATTATATTACGAAGGAAGATGTAAAGAGACCGGTTTAGGAAGCGGTATTGGTTTAGGAGTAAGCGTCGGTGACGATATGTATAGTTTTGTTCGACGTCAGTCCGTCGTGAGCACTGCTGCAACTGCTGAATAGATTATCAATTAAATAGAATCTTAATAGTTGTTTTGCGTTGTAGCGTTATTTATTTAAATCAGTCACACGAGTGCCATCATCAGTCAGTGTCAGTACTTAATCCGTTATAAAAAATCACGCTTTTCTTTTTTCTTTCATATATATGTTTATTATGATTAAAATTCTCTTCATTAATTGATATCATATGCAAAATAAAACGAGATTGAGTGTTTGAAAGTGAGAGAGAGCATACAGTACCGGTACATAATATATATAATATTAACCATGCTTCCAACGATGATGGGTCCGAACACATCGAACAAAATAGGACAACGATATAAGAAATCACCATCATCATCATCATCATCAAAAACAACTATTATTATTAATTTCATGAAGAAGAGGAACTCAAGAATCATCGTATCCTACATATTTCTCTTTTGCGCATATTACTCAATCTTAACCAGGACAGATTTACGCAACAGTTTGTTTCGAAACAAATCGTTCGGAAGAGTAATTAATAATCATAACAATAATAGGATTATGCCCATCAGGGCAGAAGATTTGAAATATTTCTCAAAAGAAGAGTTGAACAAGCGAGAAAGTACTTCGGTGTGGGATAAACATTTCAACAAAGAAGAAGTATCGAAAGAACAATTCGCTGTTGCGTTATTCCTTGAATATGTAGAAGATCACCGAATGAACTTGAACAGAGGACGAGCAAGGGCGCTATCACCTTTTTTTGATTTGAACAACGACGGGATCGTGACGAGGAACGAATATAGAGACTTCATTCGGAAGTTTTCGCATACAAACTTTGAAGGAGAAGGAGATGATAAAAAACTATTGAAAGCGGCATTATCGGAAGCATCGAGGATGATTCAATCAAGAAGAAGCGGCGCAGGAGCGGGAAATAACGGTGAAGGTAAATCATTAGACCGAGGCTGCGCGTTGCGCTTAGATAGAAAGAAACAAGAGTATTTAGAAATTTTAGAATCTGGCGATTTGCAATTTGGCGGCACAGCGCAATTCACGATTGAGTTGTGGGTTAAGCCTAAAAGAGCGTCGGAGAAAGCGGTGTTAGTGTCGAAATATGATCGCGGGAAATGGGGTCAATATTTTGTTCAGCTTCAAAGAGTTGGCGAGACAGAGGAATTGGAGGTTTTTTTCCATCGAGAAGTTGCGCCGTGGGGACAAAAAGCCGGTTCAATACCTTTGCACGCGTTTACGCACATAGCATGTTCCTACGGCATGAACGGTATGTCGTCTATTTATATCAATGGTACTTTAGTTTCCTCTCAATTAGAGGGAGGACAGGATGCGAATCCGGAAACTCCTGTTTTAATAGGCGCGATGCTTGAAAAAGGCGAACCGATTGATTTTTATGACGGCATCATAGACGATGTTAGAATTTGGAGAGTCGCTCGAAGCGAGGAAGAAATTAGAGAATCCATGCTCTTATCTTTATCTGGAATGGAAACAGGATTAGTTGCGTATTGGGAACTCAACGACTGTTTAGGAAAACACGCTCGCGAGAAGACTGGAGAATCAAAGCACGATGCCAAGCTCCACGGAGGTACGTGGACGACGTCTTCTATAAAGTTCAAGAGTTACCAGGAAAGTTTCGGATGCAAAGACACGCATTGTTAGTTAAGGTAGTTAGATATAATTAGATATAAGTATAGAGGAGAGTGTAGTTTAGTTAATAATTAAGTACTAAGTTCGGTTAGTTCGCGACTTCGCGTAGAGATTGAAGAGAGCTTGTTGGGAAATATTTCTTCATCATAAAACTAACTTATCACATCGGCGAGTATTTAACGAATGTCATCATCATCGACGATATTTACAAACACTATTCTCCTCCCGACGACGACGACGAAGACGAAGACGAAGACGAAGGCAGCAGCAGCAGCAGCTAGGCGACGAAGACAACAAACGACGAAAACATCTTCAATATCATCTTCAATATCATCATCGACGATTTATGACAATAATAGATCTAATCCTCCTCCGGCAGTTGTAATCTTACCCGGTTTAGGAAACGCGACAGAAGATTACGAAGAGTTTGCGAATGAATTATCCTCGAGAGGATTTAGTCCAGTCGTAGCCAAAGTAGCTCGCCCGGATTGGTTACGAAACGCAGCTGGAGTAGTAAAACGAGAATATTGGGAGGGTAAATTACAACCGAGGCCAACAGTGGATTGGTATTTAAATAGAATCAATGACGCCATAGAGGAAGCCAAATCGAAAGCGAATGCTACCGAAGTCGTTCTACTCGCACATTCCGCGGGTGGGTGGCTCTCGAGAGTGTTCTTAGAGAGCGACTTTAAAAATGCGAGAAGCGTTATTAAGGTCATTTCGCTTGGTTCGCCATTGAACGCGGTGCCGTTAGACGTGCCTGGCGTTATTGATCAAACTCGCGGTATTCTCACCTACGTCGAAACGAATTGTTTGTCTCCAAAAGAACTAGGAATTCAATGGATTTGTTTAGCTGGGACATATAAAACGGGAATCGATAAATTCTCGAGAGAAAAATTCTCCGATTATATTGTCGGACAAGGGTATAAACAAGTATGCGGTTTTGCGGAAGCAAAGGGTGATGGAATAACTCCAGTTCAATCTGCGCATTTGCAGCTTGACGGGGTAGAAAATTTAATTTTAGAAGGTGTTTTTCATACGCCAGTCGGTTCGAACGAGTTGGATCGGCCATGGTACGGAAGTCGCAGAATATTAGATCTATGGATAGCAAAAATATATTGATGTTGTATGTGTGAAGTTTCTTCTTCTTAGTTTATTCCTATATTATTACATTTTAAACGACGCGATTACTGCTTGTCTTTCAAATAGATCAGCTAAAGTAATAAGGAGCGTCGTCTTCTGCTACATATTCGTCTCGTTTTTTTTTTGTTTTCTCTATTTATTATGATTTATAATCGCGTCTTCTGTCCGTTAACGATTGTATATATCGCAGCGTGATGATGCCGAGGTGTTTTAGGATCTGTTTCTCTATTTTCTTGTTCACTTAAATCATCTTCAGCAGTCGGTCTTCGACGCTTTTCGCCAGTCTATACATAATTTATAGAAGAGAAGTCAATAAGCAGCACAGCAGGCGGCAGGAGAGAGAGAAAGATACAAAGAATTCATTTGAAAGTGAAAGATAATGACGGAAGAAGTCGAGTAATCGCGCTCTCGTACGTTAAAATAACAATTCAAAACAACAAGAGAGATTCAAAAATACTCACCTTTTTCCAATCATCACTCAGAATAAGCTTTGCGTCTATTTGTTTTCCTCCAACGTAGATATTCTGGGAAGCCGTCATTGTTCTTCGTATCGAATTCAACGATTTAAAAAAAATTCCGTAAAAAGGTTAATCTTATAAACAAAAGTGCTTTTGTTTATTTATAATCTTTTATGTATAGCAGATTTGGCAGAGATACACAGAGAGAGAGTATGCTGTCCGTGTCTATTGATTGATCTCTTTATTATATGTTCAGGAACACAAAATCGAAAGAAAAGAATGTCGGAGGAATTCGAAAAGGTGTAGAAAGTTGTCTCATCAGCTTTTTTAAGTTTTTGAAAAGCGATTCCAAAAAGCATCATGCAGTGTGGATTTTTAGGGTTGATTGATGGTCAAAAATATGCTCATCATATAAAAAAGAAAAGATTTTAATTGATTTTTTGATATTAAAAGCGCACTACGCCGCCGCCGCCGCCGTGGGAAATCCTTTGATGAAAATAGGACTTGTAATCTTCAAAGTTATCTTTATCGTCCTGCGTTTTTAAGCGCAACCCATGAATGCGGTCGATCATGTGCGAGCGAAGTTTCGTCACGGTCTCCGCTCGGTTTGCGTTATAAGCAGCTTGCCTCGGGTTTGTCGCGCACGTAGAACGAATCCATTCGAGCATTTGAGCAAATTCTTTTCTACATTTTTCCTTCAAAATGATTTCTGGAGCAACTGCTTTAGCTCTTTGTTTTTGACGCTTTTCAGCGGCTGTGGCTTTTAAGACTACTTTTTTGCGCTCTTTCCAGTTTGGTCTTTTCTCTTCCGGAGGGTGCCATATATCAACACGTCTAGGATTCGATGTCGTCGTTTGCCAAACGTTATAATAGTAGGACACTATTTGCGACATCGTTTTGAACGGTAAAAGTGCTTTCATTGGACGCAAATTATCGCAATTCTTCCTCACGTGCTTGGCAAAGATTTCGCGTTCCTCGTCGCTCCACTGATTTTCAACCACGATTCCCATATCGTGTAATCCAAACGAAGTTTGAATGTCTAATGAATCACCGATTTCTCTCTTTAATTGTGCGCGTGCTTCTGCAACATCTTCTAATGAAACTCGAACTAATTTAATTACTTCTTCTTGTCCTTTATCGTTCGTCAAAGTAACAAAATTTTCTTCAGCTAACATTTCTGAGTATGTTTTGTTTGCTTCTACTACGGCTATAATTTTCTGCTCTTCTTCTTCTTTCTCTTTTGCTTCTCCTATTGAACCTACATCTTCTTCTTCTTCTTTAGTAGTAATAATAACGTTTGGCGCTATTCGCTTCGCTGCGTTTTCGGTATTTACTCCTAATAGTAATAATTGTTCGTCTTCGGGCTCGTAGCTTTTCGATCGCTTGCGCGAATTTCCTTTTGTTGGCGCTGGCACAGGCGAAGATTCATCATCTTCATTATTTGGTGGCCAAAACTTTGAGCCGAGCATTTGCGTTTCCTTTTCCGTGAATTTATGCAAGTTTTCTAAAATCGCGTTCGCGACTGCTTCATCGAACTCGGGAACTATTGCTTGATGTTCGTCTCCGACTTTGATCTCAGCCGGTTTCGCCGGCGCCCACGTTCGAGTCATTGGTGAGGAAAACATCTTATCTGAATTGTCCACGAGCGTGAAATCGTGCAATCCTGCCGCTCTAAACGCTTTCTCTTTTCCTCTCGCTCCTCGTCTCGGTTGATACGCTTCGCCTTCCGCCGTGATTATCCTGAACCGTAAGCACATCTCTCGATTCATTCTCTCTAACTCTTCTTCCTGTAATTTCACTTGATCGTCTATGATAGAGTCTTTGTTGATCATTAATCGTCCTTTCCCAGTGGCCACTCGTCTCACCCAATCTATTAATCCATCGCATCGTTGTTTCCGTCTGCTCAAATCCTCGTTCTCTGGTGTTTTTGGGTCCCCGTCGTCGTCTTTTTCTTCCCTACCGTCGCTCGTGCTGCTCGTGCTTTTGAGGCCAAGATCAGCAGCATCGGCGTCGTCAAAAAAAATCATAGTCGTCGTCTCGTTCTTCCTCTGCTTCACCTTATTCGCGCGCGAAGAACACGTTTTCTTTTTTTATATACATATGATACGAGTGTACCCGAGTGTATCCTATCTCTGCTCTTGCTCTGCTTTTTGCTCTCTATACTGCCCTATTTATTTAAGAACACTTACTTACTGCTTGGGAGGAAACACAAACACACACAAACACACGCGCGCGCGCGTGGATACTCGCGAGCGGAGTGTTTATAGTGCTCTATGTTGTTCAAATTAATTAACTACGCTGATGATGCGTATTAATTAATTTTAAATATACGTATTTAAGCGCGCGCGCGCGAGTAATGATTTTGAAGAATAAGTCTCCCTATTTTTTTTGGATTTTTTCAAACGAGCAATAATAATAAGCAGCAGCAATCGGGCATTCCATCGCTTGATCCCGGATCCCCGATGTGCGTGTTTATAGAGAGCTGCTGCTGATGGATATCTCGCACATTTTTTGAGCACATCATCATCATCGCTGCGTTTAAATATACATTTATCACTTTTATTGATAACAAACACGCAGCGACGCGCACCGACGCGCACGCAGACTTGCACGCAGACTAGTCGCGAGCGAAAAGTGTATTCATACCGTTATTATAATCAAAAACAATAAATAGGTTTTGAGTAAATAATAATAGAAGTACACGCGCGGTGACGACGATGATGGTCAGCACGATTGGTTCAGCGACCACGACGCGAACGCGAACGAGAGCGACGGTAACAAAGACAACGACGACGAAGCATCATCATCAACGACGAGAACGACTGATTATTTTGGGAGGACGAAGAAGACAAAACAAGAACAACAGCAATCACGAGAGTATTAGTAGTATTAGTAAGAATAAATATTTGATAACAACGACGACGACGACGAGAACGAGAACAAGAGCATCTGCTGCTAATGAAGAACAACAACAAAACGATGAAGATGATTCTGCTGCAACGTTGTCTGTTTCATCATCGTCAGATCCATTTGAGTTTGGTTCCAAATCGAAGAGAAAACGGAGAGATGGAAAATCTACTAAACGCGCGCAAGTTTCAGTCGATTCCGCTGCAATCGCAGCCGCGAAAGGCGAATCCGAACGAACAGTCGTTGAAGAATCTGAAGAGGCTTTCTTGAAATTTCTTGGTTTATACATAGCAATCATTTTTGGCTTTGGCGTAGTTCTCGCTTTATCTGCTTTTAAACTTTGGCCAGAATCGGTCGAGTTATACATCACTGGGACGTTATATCCGCTGTTTACTCCATTTGTTGGTGGATTTTTAGTATTTTCGTCCATTTATGGTTTGGTCAAAACGCGCAGTGACCCGGGCTCGAAATCAGGCTAAATATTATATTATAGTACTATATCGTATTGACTGTTATTTATATGTGATACAAATTCGAATGTGCGGCGTCTCTCAAAACTTGCGCGGCTATTTTGCGTCCATTATCCGTCAGCATGGTATGCACTACTTCTTCGACTAATCTATACGTTGCGATTACAAATGCGACTGAAAAGAATCCAACCTTCCACCCTCTCCTTCTTTTTTCTCTCTGTAGGACGTTAAATATCTCCGTCACGTCTATATATAATTCTCTCTTTTGATACATCAAACGCAACGAGAACAATAACACAGGTAAATGCAGGAGGACTAGACCAAATCTATTCATTAATATTTGTATGACTGTTAAGCATACATGAAACATGACTTCGGGCATGACTAATTTATTGATTCTATTCGCCGTGTCGTGTGGGTTCATGAAATCGTTCTGTAAATCCGTTAAACATACTAAGATATACATGTTCATCCCTAACATAGCTCCCAAGAAGAAGAATAGAGAGAGCCAACAGAGTAAGAATACGAACATCTCTCTCTCTCTCTCTCTTCTCTTCTTCTTCTTCTTCTTCTTCTTCTTCTTCTTCTTCGTCTACTTCTTCTTGTTCACAAACACGCACTCCTTGTATGCGCGTAATCTTTTATATACTTATTATTTATTGATGTACGCGTCTGTTTTTTTGCCGTGTTCTTCTCGCGAGAACAAGATATTTTTCAATCATCATCAGGATATTTCGATATTAAAATGAGCGACGGTAAAAATATCTTCATTCGTTCAAAAGTTTATTTAAGTTCTTCTTCTTATTATATTTATCAAATACAGAGATAGAAGTGTATTCATTCGGGACAGAGAAGGATTAATCCATCGCCCTCTCGTTGATTTATATTACTCTTACAATACCGTGTGCATATAATAATCTCTTTCTATCCTTAATTCTCTTTTGAGTATAGAGATAGATGATGCAACAACAAGAAAACAACGATAATAATAATTTGATGACGATGAGAGCGATCGTACCAATACAGGACGTATCAGAGATTCTATCGAAATACGATTTCAAGGAGAAAATAGGCACCGGTGGATTCGCTACAGTCATGCGTGCGATTGAGAAAGAAACCGGCGTAGAAGTTGCCATCAAAATCGTCGATAAACAAAAATATGCCCCCACAGATAAGTCCTATGAACGAGAGTTCCAAGTTCTATCGACTTTGCGTCATGAGAACATTGTTAACTTACACTGTACGTATATATCAGAGAAGAATGTCTTCATGGTCACCGAAGTCGTTCACGGAGGCGAATTATTAGAAAGAATAACCGAAGAAGGAAGCTACTCAGAAGCGGACGCTAGGAGGATAATCGTGCAGATTTTAAAAGCCGTAGAATATTTACACTCAAAGAAAGTCGTGCATAGAGATATAAAGCTTGAGAACATTTTGATGTCCGACAGGTCTGCGAAAGCGACTGTTAAATTGATTGATTTTGGATTATCTAGATTACCACAAGATGGAAGCGAAATGCGCACGATTTGTGGATCTCCTCTTTACGTCGCGCCAGAAATTCTGTACATGAATTTATCCGACACGGCGTATACTCCAGCCGTTGATCTATGGTCAGTCGGGGTAATCTTATTCATTTTGTTGAGTGGATATTCTCCATTCGATCACGACGACGAAGAGCAGTTATTTAAAAACATTAAAGAAGGTATGTATTGCATGGATGATCGGATATGGAGATATATTTCCGAAGGCGCGAAAGACTGCGTTCGGCAATTGCTCACCGTAGACGTCATGAATAGAATGACTGCCACGCAGGCTTTACAACATCCATGGATTCGACAAAAACATCGTAATATAAACAATAACAATGATAATAATAATAACGACAGTATATCAAACATGACGAGCCAAACGACTTCGACTGGTTTTCTTTCCGACGATCGAGATTCGTTAACGAATAGTATGAATATGGCTGAACAAATGCCGAAGGATATTTTAGAAGAGAAACAGAACCGATTAAAACAACGATTAGAAAGTATACGAATGATTCGAGAAGAGGAATCTCTAGCAATGGATATTGCGATCCAGCAAGATTCAGATAATACAGATGATTAATACAATATAATTTACAAAATTTGCGCGCTCTCTATCGTTATCTACTATATTTTATATCGAAACTAATATAATATACTTGTTGGCAATTCTTTGTTCATGAACTTTTTCTTCGCAAACGCCATCCAAAACTTATTCGGTTTATTATTCTCTATAAAACAATGATCGATTAAACGCACACCGATTTCTTCTCTACATTGCGTTAAATACTGTTTTACAATCTCTGATTCTTCGAACGTTTTTGGTTCACTGATTATGCCTCCTAAAGAGATTTCTGAGATTTCAACATCTCTTTGTTCATGCGCTAACGCGAATAATGCTTTAGCGCCTTCGGTCATATTATTATTATTATTATTATTAAGTAGTAGTAGTCTTTTTAAGCATTGGGAGATGTATAAAGTTAAATAAATCAACAACTTATCGGCATCGGATTCGATTTGAAACTTTCGGAATAAAACATTCGGTCGAAAATATTGAATAGCTTCGTCGACGATATCGAAATCTGTAGTCCTCTCACTAGGTCCTTTCGTGTTCGTTCTCAACGGTAATAAAGGTATACCACAGGAAATTTTGATCGAAGGAGGTAGATCTTTAAACGATGAGTGGTATACCATAATAACTGAATAATATACGCCCTATATAATGATTACAACCCTTTTGTAGTTTGTACTGATGAAACAGTCTTGCTGAAAGAATATATTAATTATAGCAATATAGGTTTTCTTTTTAATCCTAAACCCTAATCTTATGCAATTTTCTCTTGCAAAAAGAGAAAAGTGCACGAAAAAAATTCCTTGCTTCAAAAAATATTTGAAACGATTTTAGTGATTTTACTAGAGTGATT
>Ga0115001_10002370_pt1 | contig 14437 bp, 14 predicted proteins | sample ArcticOcean_MG_C_12_FD_89869 | JGI IMG/M metagenome (GOLD analysis project Ga0115001, IMG submission 89869) | Marine microbial communities from western Arctic Ocean - ArcticOcean_MG_CB8_130 | ecosystem: Environmental > Aquatic > Marine > Oceanic | place: Arctic Ocean: Canada Basin | collected... | reverse complement strand
ATCAAAAAAGAAGGTTTTGAGTCCGCATGCAACTGCAATGACAATGATTGGAGATGCACATATTCACATGGATTATTCTTCTCCAGGTGTTCGAAATAGAATCATTTTTGGAGGCTTATTAGCCTATGATGTGGTTTGGCAGGCCGGAGCTCACAAAACAACTTGGCTAGAGACAAACCAAGATTTAATGATTGCTGGTAAAACACTTCCTGCAGGTAAATATGGTTTTTTTACAATTCCTTCAAAAGAGGAGTGGACCATCATTTTTAACAGCAATTGGGATCAACATGGTAAAGATGCCTATGATGCAAAAGAGGATGTTTTACGATTTCAAGTGAAACCAATTATTTCTGATGCAACCACAGAGCATTTAATCTATAAAGTGAAAAAGACAAATGTCAATGAAGGAACTATTTCATTGGCTTGGGAAAAGGTGTCCGTTGCATTTAATTTTAAAGTACAAAACTAAATGATACATAGAGAAACCGCACTTAAAATTAGAAAAGCACACCGATATTTAGGGCTTTTTTTAGGAATTCAATTTTTATTATGGACGGTGAGTGGTTTGTATTTTAGTTGGACAGATATCGATGAAATTCATGGAGATCAATTCAAGAATTTAGAATATCAACCAAAAGCATTTGACAGCCTTAGGAGTCCTACAGCAATGCCGATAGCCGGTGGTTTGCGAACCATTGAATTGAGAGATTTGGGCAATATTCCGCATTATTGGATGAACAATTCGCAGTTAATTAATGCAAATAGTGGAAAGGTAAGAGACGGAATAACAGAAAAAGAAGCGCTGTATGTTGCCAAAAACTATATGAGGGAAGGCTTAGAAGTTATTGCAATCGATTTAATTAACGAGACTGGAAAACAGCATGAATATAGAAAAAAGTTATTGCCTGCGTATGTGATCTCTTATAAATCAGATGAAAATATAAAGGCATACGTTTCTCTTATAGATGGGAAATTTCAGACAGTAAGGCACCGAGATTGGCGATGGTTTGATTTTTTATGGATGACACATACGATGGATTATGAGGGGAGAGACGATTTTAACACCATTATTTTAAGAGCTTTTTCGCTTTTAGGATTAATTACTGTTTTTAGTGGGTTTTTGTTATGGTTTACAACGTCACCAACCCTTAGAAAATTAGTGGCAAAAAAAATAAATAAATAAAGATGAAAAAATATACAATTTATTTAGCAACATTGGTAGCAGGTTTGTTTTTAGGTTGGTTGCTTTTTGGTGGAGCACCTAATAGTGAAACGGAACATGCACATGATACTATAATAACAACCAATCAAAAGTGGACCTGTTCTATGCATCCACAGATTCTGAAACCAGAAGCAGGAGATTGTCCTATTTGTGGGATGGATTTAATACCCGCAGAAAGTAATGCAACAGGTTTAATGGCAGATCAATTTAAGTTGACTAAAAATGCAATGGCATTGGCAAATATTCAAACTTCTATTGTAGGAAATAGTAAAGCTGAAGATCGTGCGATTAAAGTATCGGGTAGGATTGTTGAAAATGAAGCAGCGAATGTTGTTCAAGTCAGTTATTTTTCAGGGAGAATTGAGCAACTCAATGTGCGTTTTACAGGTGAAGAAGTTCGCAAAGGACAACTGTTGGCAACGATATACGCGTCGGAGTTATATGAAGCACAACAAGAGTTTATTACTGCAATATCTTTGAAAAAGTCACAACCCGCGCTATATAAAGCAGTGCGTACTAAATTAAAATTATGGAAACTCTCTGAAAATCAAATTAACGAAATTGAGACCTCTGGTATTGTAAAAGAAAAAGTTCCTATTTATGCAACTGTTTCAGGAACGGTTTTAGAAAAATTAGTAGCACAAGGTGAAGTTGTTAAGCAAGGGCAACCTTTGCTAAAAATCGCGAATTTAAATACGGTTTGGGCAAATTTTCAGGTGTATGAAAGTCAATTGAATCGCTTTAAAAAAGGGCAAGAAATTTTAGTAAGTACAAATGCATATCCCAATAAAGTATTTAAAAGTAAAGTAGATTTTATAAACCCTATTCTGGATTTAGCAACAAGAACGGTGAAATTAAGGGTGGTACTTAATAATGAAGCAAATATTTTTAAGCCAGGAATGTTTGTGGAAGGAAAAGTAAAAGAAATATCTTCCAATAGTTCTCCGCGTTTAATAATTCCGACATCCGCCGTTTTATGGACAGGAGAGCGCTCTGTAGTATATTTGAAAGCAACTGCGGATGCACCTGTTTTTGAAATGAAGGAAATCAAATTAGGCAACAGAGTTGGTGATGCATATGAGATTTTAGAGGGTTTGAGTATTGGAGACGAAATTGTAACAAATGGGACCTTTACAATAGATGCTGCTGCCCAATTAAAAGGCAAAAAATCAATGATGAATATGTCGGGTGGTAAAACAACCACAGGTCATGAGGGTCATCTTGGTATGGCTAATGAAACTTCTGCTGAAAATGAAAATCATTCGAATAAGAATGAACGAATGAAGGTGTCAGTAGAATTTCAAAATCAATTAAAATCGGTTTTTAATGAGTATATAAAACTAAAAGATGCTTTGGTTAAAGACGATTCAAAAAGTGTTGTTGCAGCATCTAAAAAACTTTTAGATAATATATCTAAAGTAGAGATGAAACTTTTAAAAAGTGATGAGACTCATAAGCATTGGATGTCGCTAGAAAAAGAAATAAAAATGGCAACAGTTTCAATTTCAGAAACATCAAATCTTAAAGAACAAAGAAATCACTTTAAGAACTTATCAACTTATTTAACAAATGCAATTGAAGTATTCGGTATTAATGAAAAGGTGTATTCTCAATTTTGTCCTATGGCAAATAATAATAAAGGTGCCTATTGGTTAAGTAAAGAAGAAAATGTAATAAATCCTTATTTCGGGAATGCAATGCTTACCTGTGGAGAAATAAAACAAGTAATAGAATAAGAATAATTAAATTAAAAACAATGAAGAACGTAATTTTAAGTATCGCTGTAATAGCGTCCATGGCATCTGTAAGTTGTAAAAGTGAAGCAAAGAAAGAAACAAAAAAAGTACCTACAGAAGTAGTTAAAGAAATAGCAACAACAGCTATTTCTTTTGGAGTACGAGGAAATTGTGGCATGTGTAAAAGGACCATTGAAAAAGCTGCAAATAGTGTTGGAGGAGTAATGAATGCAATTTGGGATGTAGATCAAAAGAAAATTGCAGTTTCTTTTGATGAAAGTAAAATAGATGCAATGGCAATTCATACGGCAATTGCAGCATCAGGTTACGATACTGAAAAAGTAGCAGGAAGTGAAGCGGCATACAAGGATTTGCCAGGTTGCTGTAAATACGACCATGAAATGGTTATGAATGTTGCTACTGAAATGAAATAAGAGTTTTTAATAGCATATAATTTATAAGAGTCCTTTTTTAAGGGCTCTTTTTTTTTGCGCTATAATAATGGTGTTTTAGGATACATGACCTCACAAGTTGAAAAAAGGACCGTTCAAAATTTTTAGAGATAATTTGGATAGCTATGGGCGCTCAGGATTTTCATTAAGGCATGTGTGCAGTGATTCCTTCTTTCTTGGCAAAAAGCAACTCTTGTTATTTTTTTTAAGGAAATCCATATGTATTGCTGTTTTCGAAATTTAACAGAATACACTTGACAACACTGTTTTTTATAAAATTTAAGGGTTTAAGTTTGACAAAAAAGTGAAGTTTAAGGTTTATAAAATAATAGTTTTAAAAAAAAATACGTTCTCGTGCTTTTTAAAATATGTAATACAGGCGTCTTTGCAAGTTCGTATTTATTTTGCTATATTCGTGGTAATTTAAAACTTATATGGAATGAAAAAAATAATGATAATTGCTTTATTAGGTCTTTTAGTTTCCTGCTCTCCAGGTATGCATCCAGAATATGGAAAAAATGTGGAAACGGTTAAAAGATTTTTAGAACTTCAAGCAAATGAAAGTAATATTGATGCGCAAATGAGTATGGTGGCTGAGGAGCTAGAATGGCAACCTGCTTTTCATGGTGTTGTACCTATTGGAAAAGAGGCCTTTAAAGCATACTTACTGAATTGGCAGAATGAAATGGAGGCAGTAATGTATACTCCTTCAAATTATTTACCCGGTGTTTTGGTGGAAACTGGTCTGTCAGATGGTAGTGTAAGATCCTATGGAGAATGGACAGGAATACACACTGCAACTGTGAAAAAATGGGCTTTTATTTCTTATCATACTTGGGATTTTAAAGAAGGTAAAATTATTTCTGGAGGAGATTATTTTGACGCAGGTGGTTTGATGGCTTTTCTTCAAGCAAGCGCGGCAGTAGTGGAAGTATCCGAAGAATAAAAAAGAACCGATTTTATAAATTACAAAAGGAAAGAGCCTGCGACTGCGTAGGCTCTTTTTTTATTCGATATTCTTTGCCATTTTCTAAAAAAATAAGCAAAGATTGGTTTACACTTATCAGCATCTTATTTTTAATTGGACTGAACTAGGGAAACTAAAAAGCAATCGTATTTAGAGTTTTACTTGCCTTCTTCAGAAGGATTTCTATAAATGCACTTCTCGAATTCCTATAATTGAGAAGGTGAGTACTTTGTATTATTAGATGAGGAGTGATAATAAGAGGACCCGTTCGAAAAGAGTAGTAGCACAAATAAAATTATAATTTTGTAATTAATGTTGTTGTAGAGCGTCTAAATAATTTATAAATTTGATGCGTCTTAAAACAACAACAATGAAAATTGAACAAATATATACAGGGTGTTTGGCACAAGGGGCATATTACATTGAGAGTAATGGGGAGGTTGCTATAATAGACCCATTGCGTGAAGTGACTTCTTATATTCAGAAGGCAAACGCAGCTGGGGCAAAGATTAAGTATATTTTTGAAACTCATTTCCATGCAGATTTTGTAAGTGGTCATGTAACTTTAGCGCAAAAAACAGGTGCAGATATTATATTTGGTCCAAATGCAAAAACAAGTTTTAACGCGATTGTAGCCGAAGATAATCAAGTTTTTAAATTAGGAAATATTAGTATTACAGTACTACACACTCCTGGTCATACCATGGAAAGCGCTGTATATCTTTTAAAAGATGAACTTGGAAAAGACCATGCTATTTTTAGTGGAGATACCCTTTTTTTAGGAGATGTTGGACGGCCAGATCTAGCGCAAAAAATGGGAGAATTAACAGAAAAGGATTTGGCAGGTTTCTTATATGAGAGCTTGCGAACCAAAGTCATGACGCTGGCAGATGATGTTATTGTATATCCTGCGCACGGTGCCGGTTCTTCTTGTGGTAAGAATTTAAGTAAAGAAACGGTAGATACTTTAGGAAATCAAAAAGCAACAAACTATGCACTTCGTGCAGATATGAGCAAGGAGGAGTTTATAACAGAGGTAACGCACGGTTTATTGCCACCTCCCTCATATTTTCCTTTAAATGTTCAAATGAATAAGGAAGGGTATGACGATTTTGAAGAGGTGTTAGCGCGCAGTGCGCAAGCATTATCTCCTGAAGCTTTTGAATTGGCTGCAAACGAGACAGAAGCAATTGTGCTAGATGTAAGACATCAAGATGCCTTTGCGAAAGGACACATCCCTAGGGCTATATTTATTGGTTTAGCCGGTAGCTTTGCACCTTGGGTAGGGGTTCTAATTGCAGATATAAAACAGCCTATTTTATTAGTAACGGAAATAGGTCTTGAAGAGGAAGCAATTACACGTTTATCTAGAGTTGGCTTTGATAAAACAATAGGGTATTTAAAAGGAGGTTTTGATGCTTGGAAAAAAGCATCAAAAGAATATGATACGGTTACTTCAATTACAGCAAATGTGCTTAAAGAACTTAAAGAAGTAGCTACTGCGCCTGTATTTGATGTAAGAAAAGAAGGTGAATTTTTATCTGAACACGTTTTAGACGCAAAACATACTCCTTTAGAGTATTTAAATAATCATTTAGCAGCATTTCCAGATGAAGAAATTTTTTATGTGCATTGTGCAGGGGGGTATAGGTCTATGATTGCTGCTTCCATATTAAAAAGTAGGGCAATACATAATTTTATAAATATTACAGGTGGATTTGATGCAATAAAAGAATCAGAAATAAAAGTATCTGAATTTGTGTGTCCCTCAACTTTATAATTGAGCACGTAGCAGACTGCATTTTATTTTTAAAATAGAACCTTTTAGAGCATCGCATGAGTTGCTATGTTGAGTAAAGGAGAATACACAAAACTTACTATATTATAAATAAATAAATAAATGAATTGGATATTTGAACCTTGGCCTTGGTATATCGCTGGTCCTATGATTGCTTTTATTATGTTTTTACTGCTAATGATGGGTAAAAGCTTTGGAATGTCTGCAAACTTAAGCACTATTTGTACCTTGTGTGGTGCTGGAGATAAAGTTGCTTTTTTTAAGTTGGATTGGAAATCTCAAAAATGGAATTTGATTGTAGTACTCGGAGCTGTTATTGGTGGCTTTATCGGTGCGAATCTATTGACAACAGACATGGCAGTAGCCATAAATCCAGAGACGATTACTGATTTGCATGCTTTGGGATTTAAAAGTGCGGGAACGAGTTATCTGCCACTAAAACTTTTTGCCAACAACGCATTGCTAAGTGCTCAGAATATTGTCATACTTGCTATTGGAGGTATACTCGTGGGTTTTGGCGCAAGGTACGCTGGTGGATGTACTTCTGGACATGCAATTTCTGGTTTAAGTGATGCACAGCTCCCTTCTTTAATAGCGGTTATAGGTTTCTTTATTGGTGGCCTTGCTATGATTCACATTTTATTTCCTTTAATTTTTTAAGCTATGAGAACACTTGTCTATTTATGTATAGGAATCCTTTTTGGAATTACCATGTTTAAGTCGGAAGCAGCTTCCTGGTTTCGGATCTATGAAATGTTCAAATTTGAAGCATTTCATATGTATGGTATTATTGGATCAGCAGTGACCATTGGGGTTATTATGGTGCAAGTAATAAAACGATACCAGATAAAATCGTTCTACGGAGAACAAATCAACTTTTATCCTAAAACAAAGAGCTTTAACCGCTATCTATTTGGGGGTATTGTTTTTGGACTGGGTTAGGGATTAGCAGGGGCATGTCCTGGACCAATGTTTACTTTAATAGGTGCGGGTTTTTTGCCTATTTTAGTGGTCCTTTTAGCCGCTGTAGTTGGTACCCTCTTGTACGGAGTTTTAAAAGATAAATTACCTCATTAAGACTTGTTGCTGTCTTTTTTTGAGGACCGGTCTCTTAAAACAGGCTCATGTAGCGTCGGTAGGTTTTAAAATAGCACGGTGATTGTTGCACTTCTTATTTAGTTTTTTTTATTTTTACATATGAATTTATTTCACCAAGAAAGCTTTCAAAACATACTACCTTTTGATGGCCTTACAAATTATCATGGGATCGTCATGGATTCAAAGCATTGTGATTTTTATTACCAGCGCCTCATGGATACCATTCAATTTAAAAATGATGAAGCTATTATTTTTGGTAAAAAGATAATTACCAAAAGAAAGGTCGCCTGGTATGGAGCTGCAGAATTTTCTTATACGTACTCTAAAATAACGAAAACAGCATTGATTTTTACGGAAGAATTATTAGCATTAAAAGCAATTGTAGAAAAAGAAAGTGGAGAAACGTACAACTCTTGCTTGTTGAATTTATACCATTCAGGAGCGGAGGGAATGGGGTACCATGCAGATGGAGAAAAAATGTTAAAAAAAAATGGAGCAATAGCCTCTCTTTCTTTAGGAGTGGCGCGTAAATTTTCCTTTAAGCACAAAGAAAATAAGCAAAGAATAGATGTTATTTTAGAAAATGGGAGTTTGTTAGTAATGAAAGAAGGAACGCAAACCAATTGGTTGCACAGATTGCCGCCGACCACAAAAGTAAGTACTCCGAGAATTAATTTAACTTTTAGAACTGTAGAATTATAATCTTATACTTACTTTTGCTGAAAATATTATGCATTGGAAATTAACAATCAACAATCTATAAACCTTAATAAATATATCAGTTCTTCAGGAGTTTGCTCCAGAAGAGAAGCAGAGAAATTTATAAAAGAAGGCCGAATTACCATCAATGGTAAACCAACTCAATTAGGAAACAGAGTGGGTAAGAAAGATGTGGTAAAGTTTGATGGACGCTTAGTAGAACCGAAAAATGGTACGTTATATATTGCTTTAAATAAGCCCGTTGGTATTGTTTCTACAACAGATGATAGAGAAAAAAATAATATTGTTCAGCATGTAAATTATCCAGAAAGATTGTTCCCAATTGGGCGTTTAGACAAACCTTCTGAAGGGTTAATTTTCTTAACCAATGACGGTGATATTGTAAACAAAATTTTGCGTGCAGGAAACAATCACGAAAAAGAATATTTTGTTTCTGTGGACAAATCAATTACCCAAGATTTTTTAGACAAGATGAGTAACGGAATTCCGATTCTAGGAACCGTTACTAAAAAATGTAAAGTTGAAAAAATAAGCGATAAAATCTTTAAAATTATTTTAACACAAGGTTTAAATCGTCAAATTCGTAGAATGTGCGAATATTTAGAGTACGAAGTAACAAAGTTAAAGCGCACAAGAATTATGAATGTAGATCTTGGCTATCTGCAATCAGGAGATTGGCGAGAATTAACAGATGAAGAGATGACAGATATCAATAAAATGATTTCTACTTCTTCAAAAACAGAAGAAGCCTCTATGGTTGAAGAAAAACCAAAGCAAGCAAAACCAAAGAGAAATAAAGCACCTACAAAAAACGATTTTAATAAAAAAAGTGCCTCTTTTAGAAAATCGTCACCAAAAAGTAAAAGAAGTAACTCAAGTTTTTCAGCCAAAAAGAAACGTTGGTAAGCAACAAAGTGCCATGGTATCCTGCTGAAACTTGTTAATTCTTAAATAATAGTATATTTGCCCACAATGAAATTTGACTTAAAATTAACCGATCCAAAGAGTAAAGCCAGAGCTGGTGTAATTACTACTGATCATGGAACTATAGAAACGCCAATATTTATGCCAGTTGGCACAGTTGGTACTGTAAAAGGTGTGCATCAAACAGAATTAAAAGAACAGATAAATCCTGATATTATTTTAGCAAATACTTATCACTTATTCTTGCGTCCAGGGATGGATATTTTAGAAAAAGCCGGTGGTTTGCATAAATTTATGAGTTGGGACCAACCAATCTTAACAGATTCTGGAGGGTATCAAGTATATTCTCTTTCTGGGAGAAGAAAAATTAATGAAGAAGGCGTAAAGTTTAAGAGCCATATTGACGGGTCGATGCACTTTTTTACGCCAGAGAATGTCATGGAAACGCAGCGTACTATAGGTGCAGATATTATCATGGCCTTTGATGAATGCACGCCATATCCTTGTGATTATAATTATGCCAAACGGTCCATGCATATGACACATCGATGGTTGAATAGGTGTATAGGTCATTTAGAAAAACTACCTTACAAATACGGCTTTGAGCAAACCTTTATGCCAATAGTGCAAGGAAGTACTTATAAAGATTTAAGAAGACAGTCTGCAGAATATATTGCGAACGCAGGTGCACAAGCAAATGCTATTGGTGGTCTTTCAGTTGGAGAGCCTGCAGAAGAAATGTACGCTATGACAGAAGTGGTTACAGAAATTTTACCAGAAGACAAGCCAAGGTATTTAATGGGGGTTGGTACACCAATAAATATTTTAGAGAATATTGCATTGGGAATAGACATGTTTGATTGTGTAATGCCTACAAGAAACGCAAGAAACGGAATGTTGTTCACGGCACATGGTTCTATCAATATAAAAAATAAAAAATGGGAAGACGATTTCTCTCCAATAGATGACATGGGAATCACTGGGGTAGATACCATGTATTCAAAAGCATATTTGCGCCATTTATTTGCTGCAAAAGAAATGCTAGGAAAACAAATAGCCTCTATTCATAATCTTGGTTTTTATGTATGGCTAACTCGGGAAGCTAGAAAACATATTTTAGCAGGAGACTTTAGAGCGTGGAAAGATAAAATGGTGAAACAAATGGACAAAAGATTATAAGTTTTTTGGTACCACTGGTGTTGGTGGGTAGTTGTAATAATTAGATTGATATCCTTTTGAAAATAATTGATTGGTACATATTAAAAAGATTTTTGGTAACCTTTTTGTTTACTTTATTAATCTTAATTCCAATTGCGATCGCGATTGATGTTTCTGAAAAAATAGATAATTTTTTAGAACATCCGAACTTGCAGTTAAGCGAAGTTCTAAACGATTATTACATAAATTTTATTATCTATTATACCAATACTTTTATGCCTTTGGCATTATTTATTGCCGTAATTTTATTTACATCTAAGCTTTCTAACAACACCGAAATTATAGCAATTACAAATGCAAAGGTTTCATTTACACGTTTTTTATATCCTTATTTTATAGGTGCGTCTCTAGTAACCATACTTTCCCTCGGAATGAATCACTACGTAGTGCCTAAAAGCAGTAAGATTCGAAAAGGGTTTGAAAAAAAATACATTAATAATGCAAAACAGTCGAATGCACTAAAATATGTTTCAAATTTTAGCTTACAATTGACAGACAGTACCTATGTTTTTATAAGGAATTTTAATACAGAAAATAATGTAGGATATGATTTTAATTCAGAAGCCTATGACGGTTTAGAATTAAAGTCTAAGCTTTCAGCAGACAATATAAAATACGATGAGAAAGACAGTATATTTACACTAACCAATTGGAGAAAACGATTAGTGTTTAAAGGCAATGATAGTATATTTTCTGGGAATAAGCTGGATACAGTATTTAACTTTTCACCGAAAGATTTAGTTTACAAATCTGCTTTTGCACAAGAAATGCCCTCAGGGGAACTTTTAAAGTATATTAACATCTCTAAAAAGCGCGGCGTAAAAAACTTAAATGTTTATTTGGTTGAGCTCTACAAAAGAACAAGCTTACCAATAGCCTCCTATATTCTTACTATTATTGCAGTTGGTTTGGCTTTTCGAAAAAGGAGGGGAGGAACAGGGGTGAATTTAGCGATTGGTGTTGGAATTATGTTCTTATACGTTTTCTTTATGAAAGTTGGAGAAGTTTTAGGTTCTGTTGCTGGCGTTAATTCCTTGTCTTATGTTTGGCTCCCGAACATTCTTTTTGGATTTATCGCTATCTATCTCTATCTCAATGGAAGAAAATAAATTTAAAAACTACTTGCTCCTTCATTTTATTGTTTTTATATGGGGTTTTACGGCTATTTTAGGGGCTTTAATTTCAATTGAAGCCATCCCCTTGGTTTGGTATCGGATGCTACTCGCTACCGCTTTTATTGCGTTCTATTTTCTTTGGAAAAGAAAAACTTTTAAAGTAGATCGATTGGGACTCTTTAAGTTTTTTTTGACAGGAATCATAATTGCACTGCATTGGGTATTCTTTTTTATGGCGATAAAGGAGTCTAATGTTTCCGTTGCTTTAGTAATGATGAGCACCGGAGCTTTTTTTACATCTTTGATAGAACCTGTTTTTTTTAAAAGAAAAATAAATGCGTTAGAAATATTTCTTGGGTTGCTGGTTATTGGAGGTTTATATATTATTTTTAATTTTGAGAGCCAGTATGTTTTAGGAATTATCTATGCGCTAATTGCATCTTTTTTAGGTGCGGTATTTTCAGTTTTAAACGGAGTTTTTATCAAGAAATATACTGCAAATACAATTTCATTCTATCAACTGCTCTTTGGTGTTGTTTTTATTACAATGTATTTACTATTTACGGGTAGTTTCTCCTTAGACTTCTTTCAAATTTCTACACAAGATTGGATGTATCTTGCAATATTGAGCAGTATTTGTACAGCGTATGCATTTATTGCTTCCGTGCAAGTAATGAAATATTTATCGCCGTATACCGTAATGCTTACCATTAATTTAGAGCCGATCTATGCAATCATTTTAGCCTTATTTATTTTTGGTGAAGAAGAACAGATGAGTAATACTTTCTATTTAGGCGCTTTTATGGTATTGTTGGTTGTTTTATTAAACGGAATTATAAAGAATAAAGGACCTTTAAAAGACAACTTTCTTCAAAGATTAAGTAGAAAAAAGTAAATTAAATTTACTTGAAAAGTAAATTTTATAGTATGTTTGTCTTTACAAATAACTAGAGTCAAATCATTATAATATGGAGTATTTAGAGTTTGAAATGCCTATTAAAGAGCTTCAAGATCAACTACAAAAATGTCAGATTATTGGTAAGGAAAGTGAAGTAGACGTGAGTGCTACTTGTAACAAAATAAACAAGAAATTAACAGAAGCCAGAAAAAATATATATAAAAATTTGACACCTTGGCAGCGTGTTCAACTCTCAAGACATCCAAACAGGCCGTATACACTAGATTATATCAAAGCAATTTGTGGAGACACGTTTATGGAGCTGCACGGAGATCGAAGCGTAGGTGACGATAAAGCGATGATTGGAGGTTTAGGTAAAATTGGAGATCAATCCTATATGTTTATCGGTCAGCAAAAAGGATACAATACTAAAACACGGCAGTATCGTAATTTTGGGATGGCAAATCCTGAAGGGTATAGAAAGGCATTGCGTTTAATGAAAATGGCAGAGAAGTTTGGAATTCCTGTAGTTACTTTGTTAGATACACCGGGAGCATATCCTGGGTTAGAAGCTGAAGAGCGGGGACAGGGAGAAGCAATTGCTAGAAATATTTTTGAAATGACCATTTTAAAAACACCTATTATTACGGTGGTTATTGGTGAGGGAGCCTCTGGAGGTGCTTTGGGAATTGGTGTTGGAGATCGTGTTTATATGATGGAAAATACTTGGTATACCGTGATTTCACCAGAATCTTGTTCTTCCATATTATGGAGAAGCTGGGAGTATAAAGAGCAGGCAGCTGCAGCTTTAAAGCTAACAGGTACTGACATGAAGAAAATGAAGTTAATTGATGGAATCATTAAAGAACCTATTGGTGGTGCGCATTCTGACAGAGAAGGCGCTTTTAAAGCTGTTCAAAATCAAATTGTGATTGCTTTTGATGAGTTAAAAGAACTTTCCGAAGAAGATTTAGTGTCTCAGCGAATGGATAAATACGCAAATATGGGGGTTTATAAAGAATAAACTTCTTATAATTATACAACCAAAAAAGCGCAATCCTTAAAAGGATTGCGCTTTTTTGGTTGTATCAAGAGAAATAGGAAGCTAAAATAAATAGCATTTGCTTTCGTCTCGAGACTACCGGAATAGAACAACAAGTTTTTATATTGGTTATATGCCTAATGAAGTAAATAGTTCTTTTAATTTGGGGTCAGAGGGTCTGGGTGCATTTGCATCTACAATATTTCCCAGCGGATCAATTAAGATAAAGCGGGGAATCGAATTTATTTCATATGCGCGTTGAAAAGAGTTGTCTTTTCCTGCCCATAACTGAGTGCCTGTTAATTCTTTTGCTTTCACAAAGTTTCTCCATTTTTTCTCTGCAGCATCCCATGAGCCACCGCTTCTTCTAGACTCATCGGTAGAAATACTTATGAATTCAATATTCTTATTGTGGTATTCTTTTTCCAAACTTGCTAAGAATGGAATTTGTTGAATACAGGGTCCACACCAGGTTGCCCAAACATCGATATACACATACTTTCCTGCATAGGAAGAAAGCGATTTTTTGCGCCCTTTGAAGTTTGTGTACTTTTTAAATTCAGGAGATGGAGTTCCTTTTGCCATTGCCTTATTTTTTTTGTAAGCTTGGTTAAAGTAACTGATCATTTGCACTGTTTGTTGGTTTGCCATTTCTATTAAAATACTATCAATATTCTTATAAGATTTTAAAAGGCTGTCTTGTCTTTTTTCTAGGTCTATGATTTTATTTTTAAATTTATTTTCTTCTAAAGCTAAAATTAAGGCAGGATTTCCAATCCGTTGACTTTCGGAAATCTGTGCAAGTATGAAACTGTTATTTTCTGAACCTTCTCCAGTAAACTCAAAACTTGTCATAAATTTTTCTGAGTTACCGCTAATCTCAATGTCAAAGCCATTTTTTAAGAATATTGGAGCTCTTTTTTTTGGACTGGTTTGTAAAGTGTAAACGCCTCCTTTAGGTACTTTTAAAGTATCTTTAAAAATGCCATCTTCTTGTACCTTAATTACCTTAATAGTTCCTTCTTGTGATAAGATGGTAAGGATAGAATCTTTATTGTTTTCTAACTTTACAACGAGTGAAAGATATTCTTTAGAATGTTTCTGGAAGCCAAATCCGCCGTACTCGTTACAGGATACAATAGCCAATACCATTAAAAGTAAAAAACTTAACTTTTTCATTTTTTTAAATTATTTGAGGCAAATATAAATATTTAATTAGATTCTTAACAGGAAATTAGAAGGGATTT
>Ga0115001_10002364_pt1 | contig 14451 bp, 13 predicted proteins | sample ArcticOcean_MG_C_12_FD_89869 | JGI IMG/M metagenome (GOLD analysis project Ga0115001, IMG submission 89869) | Marine microbial communities from western Arctic Ocean - ArcticOcean_MG_CB8_130 | ecosystem: Environmental > Aquatic > Marine > Oceanic | place: Arctic Ocean: Canada Basin | collected... | reverse complement strand
GGGGGGGGGGGCGGCCGTGAAAGCGCCAGCGAACCCGAACCCGAATCCGACGACGACGACGACGACGATACGGTTTGGGCCACGGACACGAGCGCGGCGGCTGCGGCGGCGCGGGCGGCGGAGCAGCTCACGGAAGCCAGTGCGGCGATGGTGTCCGTCGCGGCGGAGGAGCTTGAACGGAAAGCTTCCCTGGAAGCTGCCGCCGCCGCGGTCGAGGAGTCCGATTCCGAAGACGAAGAAGACGAGCGCATCGGCCGGCTTCGCGGTTTCGTCGCGCAAAAGACCCCCGAGGAAACCGCGATCTATTTGCTCTCCGAAACCCTCGGTGTGGAATCTGCTGAGCTGGGTATCCACTTCCTGGTGGAGGCTCTTTTCGACGAGGAACAAGCGCTGGCGCCGCAAATCGTGGAAAAGAAACTCTTCCTGATCAAAGCGTGCGCCGCCGATCCGGAGAAGCTTCAGCTCGCCGTTTTGTGCGCCGTGGAGCTTTACGTCACCACCACCTCCCCCAACGATTTCAAGAAACTCGTGATAATTTTAAAAAGCCTGTACGACGAAGACGTGTGCGACGAGACCGCAATTTTGAAATGGGCCTCCGATCCGAACTCGGGGAAGAAGTTTGGCGTGGACGCGGAAACCGCAATCGCGGCGCGCAAGACGGCGAAACCGTTCGTGGAGTGGCTTCAGGAATCCGACGACGAGTAAGAGTAAGGCGAACGACGTGACGAGTTGGTGGGTTTGGCGGGATCGAACGTGACGACCCCAAAACCCGCCAGGCATAAACCGCGTACCCCAACCTTGATACGAAAGGCGGAATGCTTTTTTTTTGTTAATTTCAACCTTTGTACGCACGCGCGACGAACCGCCCTTCGTCGTCGTTCCGTATGGCCTCCACCAGGTCAGTAACCGCGCGTGTCGTGTCCGCAGGGTCGCACCCGGTGTCGATCACTACGTGCGCTTTTTGTTTCTTTACGTCGTCCGCGATTTGCCTCGCCTTTACGTTCTCAAACTTCTCGGGACTCATCCCCGGCCGGCGCAAACACCGCTCGCGTTGTTTTTCCTCGCCCGCGCTGACCACGACGATCAAATCTACGTGATTTTCGTATCCCTTCTCGAACAACAGGGGAAGGTCTAACACCACCAGGGCGTTTCTGTCCCGAAACGTGTCGTGTAAAAACCCCTCGCGCCTCTGGTTCACGAGCGGGTGTACCAGGCTTTCCAAACGTGACATGTTGGTTTCGTTGCCTTTGCCGAGCACCAGCTTGGCAAGGGCGTCTCGATCGACACCGCCGTCGCTCCCAATCACGTCATCTCCGAATAAAGCACGTATTGGGGCCACCGCGTCTCCGCCAAACGCGTACAACACACGCACCTCCGCGTCCGCGTCCAGAACGGGGACGCCGCATTTGCGCAGCACATCGGTGACGAAGGATTTGCCCATCCCGATGCCGCCGGTCAAACCGAGGACGAGCATCTTTTTTGGAATTTGTTTCTTCTCGGGACCGGCGGAAAAGACGGCGCGGGGGACACGACTGGATGTCACCACCGCGCGTCGCGAACGATGGACACAGCAGGAAACGCGCGTTTGGGCCAACCACGCGACCTGGCTTCGCATCCGCGACCGCGCGCGCGCGACAGTGACACGCCTGCTCTCATCATTCTCGAGCCAAAATATTAAGTCAAGTTTGCTGTTGCTAACGAAAACCGATACGACGGCCCACTTCGTTCGTGCCTCACCTCCTCGCACTGTCCCGGACGCGCCCCGACAGGCCCGGCACGGCTCACCGGCACGGTTTACCGCGATGTCCGCCACCGCATGCCTGGCCTGTTCGCCCGCCGCGCGTTTCGCCGTGCGCCGCCATCCCAACCGCAAACGCGCGCGGCTGACCCCGGGGCGAAGATTCGGCTCGCCGTTTTCGCGACGCGCCATGTCGGTCTCCGCGGATGCCACGGTGACCACCGGCAGGGCGGTGTGGCTCGCGGAGGACGGCCGCAAGGAAGCTCCGGATGGAACGTTCAGTCAGGACTTCCTGTTCGACCTCGGCGTGCCGAAGTTCCCGACTAACAGTCCCGCGCCGTTGCGGGAAGTGATGTTCAACGCGGGCTCCGAGGCGGTCGCGGTGACCATCGACCGCCCGCTGGGTTTAGTGTTCGAGGAGAAACTGGACGGGTTGTACACCAAGATCGTGGTGGAAGAGATCGTGCCTGGGGGCAATGCGGACAAGGCCGGGGTGTTACAGGTGGGGGACATGCTGAGAGTCACCACCGCGGTGTTCCTCGTCCCGGGTGTGGTGGATGTCACGGCGTGGTTGAATCCGCCCAAAGCGAGTAACTGCAAAGCGTTCTTCGTGTGCGACAAACAAAACTTCGATAAGGTCATGAGCGCGATTCAATCGCACGTCGTCCCAGTTGATACCCCCGACGGCGTGGCGACAATGGGCGAGGTGGGTTTGGTGCTGGAAAGACGCGCGTCTGGAAGGTAGTACGGAATAGATCGTAGTTATTGATAGGTGCGAAGGAGGTGTAAGTTTCATCAAGGGCCGTTATTAAGGCCCTTGGTTTTATTATCACACCCCACAAAACCCCTTTCACAGATCGAACAAACGCATCTCCGCCATTGCTTCCCCCCGCTTGACGTTGTACCACGCCACCAGCCTTGCCGCGCCTAGCGCGGGGGGCAGCGGCACGTCGATTCCGTACACCAGCTCGGCGTCGCATATCTCGGCGGAGGCGGCGCGCCAGGCTGAGGCGACTTTCGAGCCGTTTTCGGTTTTCGCAGATTGAAAGGCTTTACCGCTGGAACCACCGGGACCACCGGGACCTCTGTGACCACCGACGGTAGCACCACTCCCTCCACCCCCCTTGCCTGCCACGGACCCGGGTAACGGTTTCTTGTTCGAGCCGGGCCCGTCGTTTTTCGCGTCGGGCAATTTGTCGCTCGTTATCATCGCCCGCCACCCCGCGACCGCCGCCGCGCTCGCCACGCCGGGTCCGAACCTAATCTCCGCCCTTAGCCTCACCGGCCCCAAAAGCTGCTGCGTCGCACCCACCGTGAAGGTCTCGCTGGCGACCCGGATGTGTCCGTCGAACCCGGAAGTGACGAGTTTTTCCATGGCGGTTTTCGGCGCGGCGAGGGCGTCCATCGCGGGCGCGTCGTTGGTTCCCGTTCCAGTCCCGCTCGCCGAGGGTAACTGCCCGTACCCAGAAGAACACGAACTCAAGTCGTACCGCACGTCAACCGCGGTGTAATCCAGCACCGGTTTGGAAAAGCTCCCGAAGCTGGCGTGCGCGGTGAGTGACAGGACTTGCCGGTGGTCCACGGTTCCTTTTTGAACTGATTTAAGAGTAGTGGGTGCTCCCGCGACTGTTGAAGGTTCAGATGAAGAGGAAGCGCCGGGCGCCGTGACACCTGAAGTACCTCCTCCCGTACCCGCGGTGGTTTCATCATCCGACCGCAGCGCCAACCGCGCCGTGCCCCCCACCAAACCGCCAACCACGAAACGCGGGGTCTGGGGAAGCGCCGCGTACCCTTTGTTCCACTTGCTGTCCGGGTTCGCCGCGCGTCGCGTGCCGCGCCAAAGCGTGACCTGGTGCTCCAAGCTCGCCCCCACCGTGGCTTCTCTGCGCGGCGGCGGTCGGGTGACAATAGTACCAGTCAATTGGTCCACCCCCCGTTCGAATTTCGGCAACGTCTCATCCAGCCAGTGCCGTACTCCGAACTTGTAGTTCAAAACGCGCGCGCCCCTGGATTGCACGGACGCGCTTACGAACGACGGCCCGTCTTCGTACCCGCTGTTTGTTTGGTACCGCTCCCTAAGACTCGCGTCTAACGAAACCAAGTGCCCGGAAACAACCTTGGTCTGCAGGGTTATTCTGCCGCGAGGAGACGGGTCGTCGGCGGCGGCGGGCTTGTTATTAGTCGCGAACGTATCGGATTTGATCCCGCGAACGTTCGTCGCGCTCGAGTGCGTTCTGCCTCCTTTAGCGTTGTTTCGCCCGCCCCCCGGTCCATTAACCGCCTTCGAGGTATCACCAGTTCCACCCCCCCACGCCAACTTCCGCCGGATCTTCGAAAAGTCCTCGACCGCCCCGGAAAGCGATCCGAGCTCGCCCAAACCCCGCAGCACGGTGTTCGCGCCGAACCCCACGCGGAAGCGCCCGCCCAGGGCGTACATGGAAGGGTCACTTAACACCTGGTGAGGTTTGCCTTTCGAAAACTCCTGCGTGTTCCACGCGCGCTGTGCTCGTAGCCTCAGCGTCAAGGTCTGCCACCAGGTGCGTCCGCCCACGTTCATCACCACGCGGTCCAGGACGAGGCCGTTGTCTTTTTTAACATACGATGGGGTCGCGGGGATGTTCAGGAACCTCTGCATCATGTACAGCTGCTGCGACCTGGCTAACCCAGAAGGCAAACCCGAGGAAAACGGGGGCGCGCTGGCGTTGTGCAAACGCACGTGCCCATCCGGCGCGGTCGCGGACTCGACTTCCTGGTCCGAGGAACTCGTGCAGAACGCGTGCTTCGTGGGCTCCATCGCCCGTTGTGTTAACGGAGACATCGCGCTGACTGAACAGTGGTGACGGAAAAACCCGGCCCTGAACTGTAACCCTACCCCGATCCGCACCCGATCGCCGACCGCGAACGAGGGTCCGTGAAGAGACGCGGAGACGGGAACCAACGCGAGGGACGTGTGGTGTGAGAGACGCCCACCCAGATTTCATTTCAAAGGAAGGCGAAAAAAAACACAAAAGGCCAAAAACAGCACGGGAGAAGGGAGCTTGACGTGTGCGCGGCCCCCGAATCCTCCGACTGTTTGCGTTACCATCCCTCACACACACCCCGCCAATGGCTGAATGGCATCAAAGTTCCGAGATGCGCAGAATCGCACACCTGGCGCTTTGCTTTTTCGGTTTTTGCACACTCCTTTCCGTGTGCGCCTCGGACAACCCCAAAACAGTTGCAGCATATTCGTGACCGCATTGTTGAACACAACGGGGGGAACTTTGGACCGAACACCCTCGCGCCCTCACAACCGCCCTCGCTTGTTTCCGTCGTACCTTCCCGTCGCACCGCCCGCCCCACTCCCTTCCCCAACAAACCAAACGCGATGTCCACCGACACCGTTCCAATCGAGCGCGCGAAACCGAACTGGAGCGCGAAAGACGAGAGCAAAATCCGGCGTGTTTTCGAGCAGTGCGACGAGGATTCGAGCGGCACGGTTTCCCTCGCCGAGCTGTTCAGCGGCTTGGCGAAGGACAAGCAGTTGTCGCGCACGCTCGGGATTCCACCTGATGCGTCCGTGGACAACAAAGAGCAGCTGGAGGCGATTTTCGCCGGCCTCGACACCGACGGCAACGCCGAGCTCGATTTCGAAGAGTTCGGATACTTCTTCGCGGAACGGGTGGAGGTGCTGCGGTACCTCCCCACCACGGACGGGGACGCGACGCAGTGCGTTTTGGAAGCCGATCTGGAGCAAATTGTTCGGCAAAAGCAACCCGAGGTCGTCCCCGCGTTCGAAACGTGCATCGCCGCGGAACTCGCCGCCGCCGGGGTCACCGCCGGTTCCGAAATCTACACCGAGCTCAAGGGAACGGCGTACACAAACGTTTCCAAGTTCGTGGACGCCTACAGGTACGGCCTTGCGGGCTTTCCCAAACTCAGCCACCGGCCGTTTGCCAGCACAAGACTGACACTTTCTTTCACCCATCCCAAGCGAGCCTTCCAAGATCTTACCCGCGATGAAGCAGTACGGCGCCGAGTTGGCGTCCCAAAAGTGTGACTTGAGGGTCGTCAAGGCGCACTACGACGCGTTCCCCAAGGCGCTGAAGGTGGTCGCGCCGGAGTGGACCGTCGCGTCGGAAACGGCGTGGACGAACCTGCTCGCCAACGGCTTCGACATGATCAAGCTCGGGTTCCAGGCCGCGGCGGCGGCGGCGAAGGAAGCCGCGGAGGCGGCTGCGGTCGCGGAGGCGGCGAAAGCCACGGAGGCGGACGCGGCGAAGAAAGCCGCGGAGGAGGCCAAGAAGGCGGCGGAAGCGGAGGCGAAGAAAGCGGAGGATGACGTCAAGGCTGCGGAGAAGCTCGCCAAGGCGGCGACGGACGACGAAGCCAAGGCTGCTGCGGAAGCCGCCGCGGCTGCGGCGGAGGAGGCGAAAGCGGCGGCGGCTGACGCGAAGGCCAAGGCTGAGACGGACAAGGCGGCCGCCGAGGCGGCGAAGAAAGCCGCGGAGGAGGCGAAGAAACTCGCCGAAACGGAGGCGAAACAAAAGCAAGCCGAGGTTGACGCCGCCAACGCGGAGCGGTTGAAGGAGGATGAGTTGCGGAACGCGGCGCGGGAGAAAGCAGCGGCGGAGAAGGCCAAAGCAGACGCCGCGAAGAGCGACGAGGAAAAAGAAGCCGCGCGAATCAAGGCACTGGAAGCCAAGCTCGCCGCGGAAACCGCGAAGCAAGCCAGACAGGCGAGGGAACAAGAGGAGCTCAAAAAGGAAGAAGCCGCCGCCGCCGCGCCCATGTGCGGCGTGCCTGTTCCCGCGGGGTGCGTCATCATGTGAGCGTGGTTTTGATTCCCTTTTGAAGGGAAAGGGTGAAAGTTTGCTTTTGACGTGAAAGGTTCCCGGTTGCGTGAAGCCTTTGCGGTAACACCAGGACCATGGAAAGCGCGGAGGAGGACACGAATCCGCCGTGACCGAGTCCGAGCCGTTGATAGATGTTGTATTGAGCGAGTTGCGTGGTGCGCGGTTGTTATGGACATTTTTGTTTAAGTCCTCGTTTCCTCTTTACTTTCAGCACGCAGGTGCTGCTTTTCTCGTTCCAACACTCCCGTCGCGCACACACCGCCCCCGCACGTCCATGCCTACGCCGTGCCACCTCGTTTGTCCCGCCTCGGTCGCGCCGCTTGTCGGTCGAGGGTCGCGCGTCAATTGGCGCGCGCGCGATGCGGTGACCTCCCTTCGCGCGGTGTCTCGCGACGACATCATCGCAGATGTGGTGTTTCCCGAATCCACGCACTCCAAAAACGCGAACGAGCCTGAGGCTCCGTCTCGGCCGAGTGTGTCGTCACACTCGCCCACGCGCGCCGCGGGGGTTTCCCTAGTCGCGTGCATCGCGTGTTTCTCCATACAAATGGCCGGCGTTGGTGATGTAGACGCGCTCGCGGGAACCCCCAAAGGCCAGGGCGTTTTGAGTACGGATGAGTACGGCAGGAGTGACGTGGATCGGTGTTCCCTTGAGGCTCTTAAAAAAGGCGCGTCCACGCGCGCCGCGTTTAGCGATTTCGCCACGATGCAGAACCCGGAACTGTACGTCAACATCGAAAGGTGTGACTACTCAAATATGGACTTGACTGCTGAGGTTTTATCCGGAGTCAAAGCGCGTGGGGCAGACTTTTCAAACTCGATATTCGGCCCCGAAAGCAGCCGGGCGGATTTCTCGACGGCCAACCTTTCGGGAACCGTCATGCGATCCACGAACCTGTTCAACGCGAACTTCGCGGGGGCGGATTTAACAAACGCGGATCTGGGGAGGGCGCTGGCGAGTGGGGCGAACTTCGGGAAGGACGCGCAGACGGGCGAGCCCGCGACGTTAACGGGCACGAACTTTGAAGACACGCTTCTTTCGTCGAGCGACGTCGTGCGCATGTGCGGAAACAAAACGCTGGATTACGAGGGGAAAATGAACTTGGGATGCTAGGATTGGTTGATGGTAATTAGGTATATGATGCGTGGGTGATGTAATGGTAATTAGGTACGTGATGCGTAGATGATGTAGTCGTCATAAGATATGACGCGTAGACGTTGTGACGGTCATTAGGTATACATTCGTACTCCATTCACAAAGTCGTCATTCCATCATCGCCTCGGCGGCGGACGCCGCTTCCAGCCCCCCCGGGCCGCACACGGCTTCCCCTAGTAGGTGCGTTACGTCGCCGAATCCGTCGGTGTCCGACGACGATCGCACGGCGTCAACCAAGGCGGCCTCCAAGGCTTTCCCGCCCACGCGCCGGAACTTCCGAAGAAACGCGAGCGCGAATGAGAGCCCTCGAAACGCGTCCGTTTCACCCGCCGCGTCTTTCCCCGCTTCTTTTCCCGAAGCCGCCACCGACTTTAACTTCACCGCTGCTTCCTTCAAAAGTTCACCCTGTCTACCTTTCAAAGTCAAAATCCCAACGCAAAGCGCCTTGCCGATCGCGGCCGCCGCGGTTCGCGCGATGTTTTCCGATTCCGCGGCCGGGCCGCTTTCGCGCGCCACTCGCTCTTTTTGTTCAACGCACTTTCCACCCAATTCCCTGGCTTGGTCAGCAAACGCGTCTCTTTGCGATAGCAAATCCCTCTGGTTAGCATCCTCCGCGCACCCTTCCAGCCTCGCGATTTCCTTTTCAATTTTACGCAACCCCGAAACCGCGTTGTCCAAAACTCCAACGAGCCGCTTGGCACGCGCCGCGCACGTCTCCACCGCGAGCGTCGCGATTTCAAACGCGTCGGGCGATCCCCACCCGAGCGAGACTCGCGCGTTGGCGGAGGTGTTGGTGTCCGCACCGTGAATCGCGGAAGCAGTGTCATCAAAGCACGAAGTCTCGATCCACGTCGCGACGTGCTTTGGAAGGACGACGCCCAGGTTCAGCAACCGCGAAACCGCCGCGACCGCCATGCGCGGGTGCGTGTTTGCCCAGATCGATACCGCGGCGCCCACGATTTCAGACCCGACGGATTGGGACCGTTCCCGTTCCGACCCAGGTGTTTCGTGAGTCACGTCTCCCACCGCGCCGCCGTCTGTACCAATTAACCCCAAAAGCGCGGCTTTATACCGCGTCAAAAGCACGTCGTGGTGCGTGATGCATTTCTGGCCGTGTCTCAAGACGGCGGTGGTGAGAAGGGAGGCGCAGGTTTCGGGGCCGAGTTCGGCGAGCGCGCCGGTTTCGGCAAACCATTTCGAAACGTCACCCGCCGGCGTTTTCAGCTTGAGCAACTCGCCCAACTTTCGCAGCGTATCAATCGGTTCGCCGTCTTTTTCGAAGGTCCCATTCTTGGTAACCTTTTCCAGCCACGCTCCGTTCAAACCAGGTGACTCGCCGTTCGTGGAGGAGAGGGCGGCGTAGTCGGGCATTAGCACTTTCTGAAGATTTTCCGGAAGCGAATCGAACACCCGTTTTTGGAAACACGACCGCAGCAACTTGGCCACCACGGATTTGCAAAACACGAGCTGCGGTTGGGAACGGAAAGTGTCAGTCTTGTATGGGCAAACAGTGTCGGTATTTGGGAAATACAATACGTACCTGCGGGTGATCGCTTTCCTGGTCCTTCACGTGCTCCCAGCTCCGCCACGGCCACGCCAGGTCGAAACACGAAAGGTGGTGCGCCATCCAGTTCGCCAGCCTGTCCCGCGCTTCGTAGTCCATCCGTGCGATTTGCGTGAACATCTGGCCCACCACTTTGGCCATCATTTTCGGAAACGTGGGAATCTGCGAACAAAGGTCCTGTACCACGACGTGGTAAAACACGGGTTCGTGAGGCGACCGGGGTAGGGACAACATCTCGCCGAACAACGTCTCCGCGACGAGAAATTGACACCGCTCCGGGTGGTCGCCTGGTAAGGGCAACGTCCCGAGTTGCTCCGCAGCGGGGATCACAGCGCCTCGCCGGAACCCGGGTTCGAACGCCGCCAAGGTATCCGCGATGTACTCCTCCGCCACGAACCGCTCCAGCGGGCCCCAATCGCCAGCCTCCCAAAGCCCCTCTGTCATCTTTTGGGACAGAATTCTGAGTTTTGAAAAGAAAGGAAAGATGAGGTTGGGTGATTGCGAGTCGGGTGAGTGATCAGTCAGGAGTTGGCGTGTCCGTGTTTGGCGAGGGCGGTTGCTGGTGAGGTATCGACCAGACAGTAACCTTGACTCGTGGTAAACCTTTAAAGGAAAACGCGTTTTCAAGCTTCCCAAAAAGAAAAAGAAACCCTCCAAAAGCGCTCGGTCGTATTCTTCACATCACGGAAATCAGGGGATTAACGAGATATGAATGTATGTGAGTCGTCACCGCGCTTTGGGGGACGTTCCAAAAGGTTCAGGGTAAAGGGGAGACGTTCCAAAAGGTTCAGGGTTTAGGGTAACTTCGAGTATACTCGAAATACTCAAAGCCGTGTACTCCAGATACCTGACGGGAAGAGTTGAAAAAAGAAAAGAAAACCGTTAGACGGCGTACCTTAGCCTCGGCCTCGCCGGGAACGTCGCCATGGCGGACGCGGCGCATTCAATCGACGCGGCTTCCACGTCCGGCACTTTCACGGGCGGCGGCGTGTGGTAATTTTGCGCCCGCGATTCTCCATTCGTCGTCATCGCCTCGTCCTCGTTGGCCGTGGAGAACTCGTCGAACAAACCAATCAGCGCGGGGACACCCTGATTGTAAAAAGAAAAATGTCAGTCTTGTATATCGCGATGTATGGACAAACAGTCAGAGGTAATAGTCCCTTCTGGTACGAGTATGGGCAAGCAGGGAGGCGGAGCGTGGTGGGTGGGAAAGGCCCTCACCGCGGTTTGCCACGCGTTCGGGTTCTCACGTCCCGCTCTTCGCGTTTCGTTGACCCGGCCAAAAATTTCCTCCAGCCAATCATCCGCGAGTAAACTTACGTCGCCGGCGCCGGCGCCAACCGACGCGGAAGTCGCCGACTTGAACGTACCACTCGCCGGGTCGGGGCCGTTTTTAGCGCGTTTTCCTAGGTACTCCTGTGTTGAAAGAAACAAGTTATCGAACCCATCACTGGTGCCTGGTTCCGTGGAGGACACCAGGGAGGCGCCGCACCAGGGGGTCGCCGCGAGCGCGCACTTCACGAGAAAATCGCCCCTCGGCTGCCACGCGAAGTCGCTACCGCCTTTTTGCGCCGATTTCGCGACATCAGCGGCGTCGCTCGCGCAACACAAAAGCGAATCAAGCGTGTCAATCACCACGGAGGCTTTCAGGACGAACACTGAGGGTAACATGGTGATGTACCGCACAAGCAGCTTCGCCCGGAGCTGGTCATCCGTAGTGGAACTCGCGAGCCGGAGTTCCAGGCGCTCGAACAACGAATCCACGAAATCCCCGACGAACTTCTGAGAGCCTCTTGTGTTCAGCAGACCGACCAACGCCACGTACACCGGGGTCTTCACCGGGAGCTCCTCGACGCACTCCAGGATGAACTCGGTGGCCTGTTGGGTCAAATTGGGCAGGTCCGCGGCGAGAAGCCCCGCTAAGTTACCGGTCATCTCGGGTGACCCGTCCAGGTGCACGATCGCGTTTCTCATCTCGCGGAGCTCGCGATCCATCCCGGGCACGGGGGGGGGCGGAACCCGCCGCCGTTGCCTCGGCCGCCGCCGCGGTGCTGGGAACCATCCTACTCGGGTGGAGGCAGGGGACACGGACGGGGTGGGTTAGATTTTTTGGGCAAGGGGAAACACCGTGTGCGCGTGTGCCTTGGTGGCAGTCGCAAAAAACAGGCGGTGACCACTTTTCACCCGCCGATCGGCGGTCCTCGCGATCTCGCGATCTCCCGCCGTGTCGGTTTGGTGCCGTGTTGGTCAGTCATAGAAAAACGTACCCCGCCGTGTCGGTGACGCTTGCCGCCCCTATGATCGCCGCCCATCGCGAGCGGTGAACAGAGACACGCGTCCGCGGGCGGAAGCGCGAAGTGATGCGCGACCGAGCGCATCGCCGCCTTTTTGCAAGCGGGAAACTGCAGAAATAATTTCCAGTGTCGCCTGATTCACGAGCCCGTCGCGTTTGGGTGCCACTGTTGAGCGCGCGGCGCGCACGCGTCGCGTGTGGGTCCTACTGCCGGACACGTCGTGATGGGGCTGTGGAAACGGCTGATGGTGGCGCTTGGTTTCGCGAGGAAGAAGGTAGGTGGTGCGAACGGCAACGGGGAGCAGACTACTGGAGGGAGATGGACCCACGTGTGGATGGAAGAATGGATGCGCCCTTTTTCTTCTGTGAAAGATTGTTAAAGTTTTTCGTAAACTATTCGTAATGGGCCGACCGTGCCTACTATTTGTACTGTACCTACACACCATACACCCATGACTCATCCGACTCACTAATTACATCGTACGTATCGTCCCACAGCGTTTCGTGTTGGTGCTGGGCCTGGCGAACTCGGGGAAAACGACTTTGGTGAATCGGTTGCAGCCGAAAAAACGCGCGGACGAAACCGCGCCGACGGTGGGGTTTTCCGTCGAGCGCTTCACGTTGTTCAAGTACGTATTGGGGCTTTCCCAAATCCAGGCACACTGTTTACTGCCCCTACCTGACTGTTTACTGCCCCTGGTCGAGTGCACTACTGGTAACTCTTACTGGCGTACTCGCGGCTCTTACGAATACATCACAAGTGCACTGTTTGCCCATACAGTACACCCGTACATCGCCCAACACGGGACTGACACTTTTCGTTAACAATCACAGAACGAAACTCACCGTGATTGACGTGTCCGGCCAACAGAAGTACAAACAGCTGCAGGAGTGTTACTACCACGACGCGAACGCGGTGGTGTTTGTGGTGGACAGCGCGGGGGATGAGTCAGGTATTGAGTCTGCGAAAAACGCGCTGAATGAAGTGTTGAAACACGAAAGCTTGAAAAACGTACCATTAATTATTTTCGCCAACAAAAGCGACTTGCCGCGAGCGCGGTCGGCGGCGGAAATAGCGACGGCGATGAACTTGGTGGAAGACGAAGCGTCACCAACCCACCGGGCGTGGCACGTGGGGGCGTGCTGCGCGAAAACAGGGGAGGGGGTGGATGAAGGCATGCGGTGGGTGCTGGAGAAATCGTAGCGGGCGTTGTAGTTTTTTGTGAACGTTTTTTTATTGAGAAAGGTCGGAGGGGTACGCCCAACGCAACTCGCCTTTGTCTCTCGCCCTTTCACTGTTTTCCTTGAAAAGAGCACGATACTTCTGTTCCATGCAAGCACTGTGTCCACAGCTCCGCATCCGCGTGTGCTTTGTCGTTCATCCCGACAAGCACAACAAAAACCTCACTTCCGCCAAGGCGAGCGCGGTTTTCGCCGCGGCGCTCGAAACGGTCGGAGTGCGTTTCTCGGGAGCGTTCACCAGCGCGGCCACAGCCTGTTTAAGCACCTCGTTCTCTTCTTTCGTTCGTGCCAACTCTGTCTTAAGCGCCTCGTTCTCTTGTTTCGTGTGTGCCAACTCCGTTCTCAAGGCATCTATGTCACGTTTTAGCCCCTTCTTCGTTTCCTTTACCCGCGCCAACTCCGCCTGCGACGCGGCGTTGTGTTCCCGGAGATCCTTCTTCTCGTTCCTTGTCCGCACCAACGCCGCGGTCAGCGCCGCGACAGCCGCAGCGAGCGTATCGTTTTCTGCCCTAACCCGACCCGCCTCCGCATCGGCAACCTCACCCGCCGATGTCGCCTGCTGCATGGCGTATCCCGAAACCAACGCAGCCTTGAAGGCCGTCGCCTGGAAGGCCGCCGCGGCCCTCTCAGCATCACGCGTATCTTGTTTTGTCCGCGCCGACTCCGCCTCCGAGGCCGCGAGAGCCATCTCAAGCTTCTCCACCTCTGCTCCTTTTTGAAAATTTGTCCACGCCATCTCCGCCTCCGAGGCTGCCTCCGAGACCGCAAGAGCCATCTCGAGCTTCTCCACCTCTGCTTCTTTTTCTCGCTTTGTCCGCGCCAACTCCTCCTCCGAGGCTGCCACCGAGACCGTGAGAGCCATCTCAAGCTTCTCCACCTCTGCTTCTTTTGCTCTCTTTGTCCGCGCCAACTTCGCCTCCGAGGCTGCCTCCGAGACCGCAAGAGCCATCTCGAGCTTCTCCTTCTCTTCCTTTACATGCAACAACTTCGCGTTGAAGGCTTCGTTCCCCTTCTCAAGAGCATCCTTCGCTTGCTTTGTCTCCGCTTTCAAGGCCGCAATAGCCGGTTTAATCGAGGCCATGAGAGCATGTTTGAGCTCCTCCTTCGTCCTCACCTTCATATGCAAGGCCGCAATGGCCTGGTGAAGCTTCTCCTTCCCTTGTTGTGTCCGCGCCAAGTCCACCTTCAACGCCGTGTTATCCTTCCTAAGCTTCTTGCTTTTTTTGTCCTCTTCGGCGGAGTTCCTTTCCCGTGCTTCTGGACGCGACCTCTTCGTTGCAGAACGAGGCCCTTCAGCCAAGCTCACCAACGCCGATACTGCCGCCGATGCTAATGCTGCCGATGCTGCCGCGCTCATCTCGCGTGTTGCGCTCTGGGGCGTACGCCGCGCTGTGTTGTGACTGACGGCAAAAGCTGCGGGTTTATCGGACGTTCCGACAAGTTAAACCCATTTTGCGAATTTTCAGTGGATATAGGTTTGACGCGCGCGAGACTGGGGCAGAGTGCGTGGAGGAAGGCATGCGGCGGTGCGGTGGGTGCTGGAGAAATCGTAGCGCGTGTTGTAGCTTTTGTGAACGTCTTTTTATTGAAAGATCTTTGTCGAAAGTTTACAGGTAGTCGCCC
>Ga0115001_10002363_pt1 | contig 14457 bp, 13 predicted proteins | sample ArcticOcean_MG_C_12_FD_89869 | JGI IMG/M metagenome (GOLD analysis project Ga0115001, IMG submission 89869) | Marine microbial communities from western Arctic Ocean - ArcticOcean_MG_CB8_130 | ecosystem: Environmental > Aquatic > Marine > Oceanic | place: Arctic Ocean: Canada Basin | collected... | reverse complement strand
CATCTCCAGATTTAACGCCAAGAGCCATGAGACCAATAAGTATAGCATCTGTTCCACTATTTACTCCAATTGCAAATTTAGCTTTGTTATAACTTGCAAAATTTTTTTCGAATTTATTTACTTCTTTGCCAAGGATTAGCTGCCCAGAAGAAAAAACTTTATTTACTAATTTTAAAATTTTTGTTTTATACAAGTTATATTCTTCCAAATAACTCCACACATTTATATTATCTTTTATTTTCAATGATTTTCCTTATTTGAGAAAGTTTTGTTAATTCATCATAATATTTTAGAAATTTTATTATTTTTTCCGTTTTTATAGTTGCTAATGGAATCGTAATATTTATTTTAGTTATATTTATTGCAATACCTGTATATTTTTTTCCATAGTCTATTCCTATTATTTTATTCATTTATATTTTTAATTTTTTATTTTTTATTTTTTTAATTTAACTATTTTTTTTAAATTTTGAATTAAAGTTAATTTGACATTATGTATTGTTTAATTTGACATTATGTATTTGAATGTTATATTTGTGTTAATTGAAAATTTTCGTTTTATTGGTTCATTTGTTTTTATTAGGATGATTAGAATAATTAGTTTTATTTTATTTTTTATTGTATTTATTTCGTTTGGAGCTTATACTCAGGAATTTAAAATTCCTAATGAAAGTGATATTATCGAAGGTGGTAAGTTGTTGTTTGAAGAAAACTGTACAGTTTGTCATGCAATTAATGAAGAAGTGATAGGTCCCGCTTTATCTGGTGTACATGAAAGGCGTAATATAGATTGAATTAAATCTTTTATAAGAAATTCTCAAAAAGTTATACAAAGCGGTGATGAATATGCGGTTAATTTATATGAAAAATATAATCGCACTCAAATGACTTCATTTGATTTTAGTGATGATCAAATAGTATCTATTGTTGCTTATATTAAAAATTACAAACCTGAAGTTTCTGCTTCTGTTGCTTCTAGTTCTTCTGAAGATCTTGGAAATTTTAGTAATGATAATATTATATCTGATGGTTATTTTTTTATTTTAGGTTGTATACTATTATTTATTCTTGCTCTTATTCTTTTTTTATTGATTCTTATGTTTAATTTTGTCATTAGCCTTGTTAGATTGAAATCTAATTTAAGTGATTCTGATAAAGTTTTTATTGAACAAAGTGTAAGTTTTAGAAAGATATTTCAAAATTCTATTTTTAAACGTTTAGTCTTTTTTGTATTTGTATCTGTAATTTTTAAGTCCGTAATAAGTGGCTTATTTTCTATAGGTGTTCAAAAAGGTTATTCTCCTAGACAGCCTATTGCTTTTTCTCATCAAATTCATGTTGGTCAATACCAAATAGATTGCCAATATTGTCATACTGGTGTTGTTAAAAGTAAAAATGCGAATATACCTTCTTTGAATATTTGTATGAATTGTCATAGTGCTATTAAGAAAGATAGTGTTGAAATTAAGAAAATTTATTTAGCTATTGAGAATAATATTCCTATTGAATGAATTAGAGTTCATAATTTATCTAAATTAGCTTATTTTAATCATTCTCAACATGTTAAGGTTGGGGGTTTAGAATGTCAAGATTGTCATGGTCCTGTCGAAGAGATGGATGTAATATATCAGTATTCTTCATTAACAATGGGATGGTGTATAGATTGTCATAGAAAAAAAGAAATTAATGCTAAGGGTAATGAGTATTATGATTATTTAATTCAAATTCATAGCAAGGATAATAATGATCATTTAAAAGTTGAAGATATAGGTGGGTTAGAATGTGGAAAATGTCATTATTAATTTTTTATTCGGAAATAAACTTTAGAATATTTAACATATGAGTAATAAAAAAATATATTGGAAGGGCATAGAAGAATTTACAAAAGATTCTGGATTTGTTAAATACTCTGGTAGGGAGTTTTCTGAATATCTTCCTACTAGTGAATCTTTTAATACTTCAAGAAGGGATTTTTTAAAAATGATGGGCTTTAGTGTTGCTGCAGTTTCTTTATCTGCTTGTGAAACTCCTGTTAAAAAGGCAATTCCTTATCTTAATAAGCCTGTTGATGTTGATCCTGGTATTCCAAATTACTATGCATCAACATATATGAATAGTGGTAATTATTGTAGTATTGTGGTTAAAACTAGAGAAGGTAGGCCTATAAAAATACAAGGAAATAAAATCTGTCCAATAACTCAAGGTGGTGTTAGTTTAGAGGTTGAAGCTTCTGTTTTATCCCTTTATGATAATGAAAGACTTAAATGTCCTAATATAAAAGGAAATTCTTCAACTTGGGAAAAATTAGATAGCAATATAATTAATAGCTTATCTGATATCTCAAATATTGGTGGAAATATTAGAATTATTAGTAATACGATTTTAAGCCCTTCTACAAAACGCGCTATTGATATTTTTATAAATAAATATCCTAGTACTAAGCATGTAGTTTATGATCAGCAATCTTTTTATGGGATTTTAAGTTCGAATAAATTTTCATTTAATACTTCTTTAATACCTTCTTACGATTTTAGTAAGGCAAATATTATTGTTAGTTTTGGTGCTGATTTTTTAGGAACATGACTTTCTCCTATTGAATTTACAAAACAATATACTGTTAATCGTAAATTATCTTTTGGAAAAAAAAATATGTCTAGGCATTATCAATTTGAATCAAATTTTTCTCTCACAGGAGCAAATGCTGATTATAGATTTGCCTTAAAGCCTTCAAAAGAAAGTGATACTATTTTAGCATTATATAATGTTCTTGCAAAGCAACTTGGTAAGCCTATTTTAAGAGCTCCAAAAATATCTAATTCTGAAAAAATTTTTAAAGTTGCTAAGGATTTATGGGATAATAGAGGCAAATCTTTAGTTGTTTCTTCTTCAAATAATCCTGATGTTCAAGTTTTAGTTAATGCTATTAATTATTTATTAAATAATTATGGTAAGACTATATTTTTAGATTCTCCTGTTAATTATAAACAAGGTAATGACTACTTAATGAATTCCTTTGTTGATGATTTAGAAAACTCTAAAATATCTGCAGTAATATTTTTTGAATCAAATCCAGTATATGACTATCCTGAGGGTTTTAAAATTTCAAATTTACTTTCAAAGGTTAAATTAAAAATTTCTATTAGCGATCGCTTTAACGAAACTTCTTCTTTTGTTGATTACGTTGCGCCTAGTCATCATTATTTAGAGTCCTGGAATGATTGTAATCCAAAATTAGGTATTTACAGTTTATCTCAACCTGTTATAACTCCATTATTTAATACTAGAAATTCAGTTGAGAATTTCTTAATTTGGTCTGATTATTCTAATAAAAACTATTATAGTTTTATTAAAAATGAATGAGAAACTAATTTATTTCCTAAGCAAAATAAGATAAATAATTTTCAAGGTTTTTGGGATAAATGTCTTTTTAATGGTGTTTATTGTGACTTTTCTACTGATAAGTCCTTAGGTCATGTTAATTTTCTTGCTGATTTATCTGTTATATCCAAGAATATAGTTTCAAATTTTAACAAAAATGTTAATTTTGCTGACTCTATAGAATTATGTTTATATGAAAAGGTATCTATTAGAACTGGTGGTCAAGCTAATAATCCTTGATTACAAGAAATGCCTGATCCTATTTCTAAGGCTTGTTGGGATAATTACTTAACTATTCCTCAAAGCTTAGCTCGTAAATATGGAATAGAAATGAACGAGGGTAAAACAAAAATGGTAAAATTAAATATTTCTAATAAATCTTTAAAAATTCCTGTTTTAGTTCAACCTGGTCAAGCTGATAATACTGTAGGAATTTCTATAGGATATGGAAGAGAAAAATCAGGAAGAGTTTCTAATGGTGTTGGTATTAACGTTTATCCTCTTAAAGTTAAGAAGAATGGTATTTATTGGGATAATTTAGTAAAAGATAATGTTACTATTGAGCCACTTAATGAAACTTACAGAATTGCGCAAACGCAAACTCATGAAACTTATATGGGTCGCAAAAGTGTTATTCAAGAATCAACATTATCTAAGTATAAAAAAAATCCTTTATCAGGAAGATATTTTCCTAAAATTTTTACTAGCAAAGGTTATAAAAAGCCAGAAGATATTAGTTTATGGAAAGGTCATTCTTATTCAAATCATCACTGGGGCATGGTTATTGATTTAAATTCTTGCACAGGTTGTGGAGTTTGTACTATTGCTTGTCAGGCTGAAAATAATATTCCAGTTGTAGGAAAAGATGAAGTATTGAATAGAAGGGAAATGCATTGGATTAGAATTGATAGATATTACAGTAGCGATGGAAAAGATGCGAAATCATTAGAGGTTCCATCTAATAATCCTGAGGTTGTCTTTCAGCCTATGATGTGTCAACATTGTAATAATGCTCCGTGTGAAACAGTTTGTCCTGTACTTGCGACGACTCATAGTTCAGAAGGTTTAAATCAAATGACTTACAATAGATGTATTGGTACTAGATATTGTGCTAATAACTGTCCTTACAAAGTTAGAAGATTTAATTGGTTTAAATATCATGATAATAAACAATTCCAAGATAATGTTTCTATGAATACTAGTCTTGGTAAAATGGTTTTAAATCCTGATGTTACTGTTCGTTCTCGTGGTGTTATGGAAAAATGTACTATGTGTATACAAAGAATACAAGCTGGAAAATTAAAGGCGAAATTAGAAAAAAGAAAGCTTAGAGATGGTGATATTTCTGTAGCTTGCGCTGATTCATGCCCGGCAGATGCTATAGTATTTGGAGATATGAATAATAATGAAAGTTCTATTTTTAAATTATTGAGTTCTGAAGTTGAAGGAAGAGCTTATCATGTTTTAGAGGAACTTTCAGTCAAACCCAACGTTACTTATTTAACAAAAATTAGAAATAAAGAAAAAATTTTATAAAGTATGTCTAAAAAAAATGAAATATCTTCTATTCGTAAGCCTTTAATTTTAGGCGGAAAATCAATGAAGGATATTACTTATGATATTTGTAGACAAGTTGAAGGGGATGCTTCTAAGTCTTGAATGATGTCAATCACTTTATCTCTTAGTGTTTTGCTTATTGGTCTTTATGCTTTATACATGACAGTTTGAGAGGGTATTGGTATGTGGGGTTTAAATAAAACAATTGGATGGGCGTGAGATATAACTAACTTTGTTTGGTGGATTGGTATTGGACATGCAGGAACATTAATATCTGCTATTTTATTATTATTTAGACAAAAATGGCGTATGTCTATAAATAGAGCTGCAGAAGCTATGACTATATTTGCTGTTATTTGTGCTGGAATGTTTCCAATTTTCCATATGGGTAGAGTTTGACTTGGTTTTTATTGGGTTTTTCCTCTTCCTAATCTTTTTGGTTCATTATGGGTTAATTTTAATTCTCCATTAATGTGAGATGTTTTTGCTGTTTCTACTTATTTTAGTGTTTCTCTTCTTTTTTGGTACTTAGGATTAGTTCCTGATTTTGCCACTATTAGAGATAGAGCTACTGGAAGAATCTCTAAGGCTGTTTACAGTGCATTGAGTTTTGGATGGGACGGAGCGGCTAGAACTTGGTCTAGATACGAATCAGTTGCATTGATATTAGCGGGAGTATCAACTCCGCTTGTTCTTTCTGTTCATACTATTGTTTCTTTTGACTTTGCGACATCTGTTGTTCCTGGATGACATACTACTATTTTTCCCCCTTATTTTGTTGCGGGTGCTGTATTTTCAGGCTTTGCAATGGTTTTAACGATATTACTAATAACTAGAAAGCTTTTCAAGTTAGAAAGTTATATAACTATGCAGCATATAGAACTAATGAATATTATTATTATAGTTACTGGTTCTATTGTTGGTATAGCTTATTTAACAGAGTTATTTATGGCTTGGTATTCAGGTGTTGAATCTGAACAATATGCTTTTTTAAATCGTTCTACTGGTCCTTATTGGTGGGCTTATTGTTCTATGATGACTTGTAATGTTGTATCTCCTCAATTATTTTGGATAAAAAAAATTAGGACTAATTTATATGCTTCATTTATATTATCTATAATTGTAAATATTGGAATGTGGTTTGAGCGTTTTGTTAGTATAGTAACTTCATTACATAGAGATTATCTACCTTCTAGTTGGGCAATGTTTCATCCTACAATATATGATATGGGTGTTTATTTATACACATTTGGTTTATTTTTTACACTATTTCTTCTTTTTGCTAAATTTTTTCCTGTAATTAATATAGCAGAATTAAAGAGTATTTTAAAGACTGATTCTGATAATAAATTTTAAAAATTATGAAAAAATCTGGAGAAAATTTTTTGTTAGGAGTTTATAATAATGAAGATGTATTATTAAAAGCTGTAAATTATATTAAAAGTAAAGATGTAGCAATTTATGAAGTTTTCACTCCTTATCCAGTTCATGGCTTAGATCATGTTTTGGGTTACAGAAGATCAAAACTTCCTGTCGTTGCTTTTTCATTTGGATTTTTAGGTTTTTGTTGTGCTTTATTAATGCAAAGTTATATGTTAGGTATAGATTGGCCTATGAATATAGGTGGAAAGGATTTTATACCTTTACCTGCATTTGTTCCAATTACTTTTGAAATGACTGTTCTTTTTTGTTCTTTTGGAATGGTTGGGACATTTTTAGTAATTAGTGATTTAAATCCATTAGCAAAGCCTAGGATTTTTGATGTTAGAATTACTGATGATAAATTAGTTCTTGTTATAGATCTATCTAAGAATAGCTTATCTGAAAACAGCATTGCTGCTATATTAAAAGATAGTGGTGCTTCTGAAGTAAATAATAAATATTTTTCTTAGTAAAAGTAATATAGTAATAATAGTAATAGTAAATTTTATTTATGATTTTTAAAAATAACTTCATGGTTAAAGTAATTTATTTTTTATTAATTTTGAGTTTGTATTCTTGTGGTGCAGATAAAGATAATACCGGCATTGAATATGCACCTCAAATGTATCATGGCGTTTCTTACTATCCTCTTTCTCAAGTTAAGGATAAAGAAGCAGGAAAATGATTAAGTTCTCGCAAAGATGGATTAGGGGAATTTTATAATTCAAATGATAATAATCCTCATTCTATGAATATGAGAATTCCTCCTAAAAATACTGTTAGAAGAACAAATGATGGCGTTCTTCCTTATAGAATATCTTCAGATTCTATTGAATTAGCAGAATCTGTATTGGAAAATCCATTTAACAAAAATGAAGATAATGTTTTATTAGAGGGTAAAAAACTTTATAATATATATTGTAGTCATTGTCACGGATTAGATGGTCAAGGTAACGGATTAGTTGGTGAAGTTTTTAAAGGCGTTCCTTCTTATAATAAAGGTCGTGTTAAAAATTTAAATGAGGGTCATATTTTTCATGTTATTACTCATGGTTACGGCCGAATGGGTTCTCATGGATCTCAAATTGAGTTAAATGAGCGTTGGAAAATAGTAAAATATGTTCAACAATTACAAAAAATAGATAATAATTAAATGGTAGGAGAAAAATTTATATATACATTAAAAGCTAGAAGAAACATCGTTTTTCTTATAGCATTAGGTTTAATTATACTTTTTTTAGGTATTTTAATATGCTTGTCTAATAATAATATACATTTGATTAAAAGAATATGAACTAATTTATGAATAAATAATGTTTATTTTGTAGGCGTTTCTATTATTGGTGTATTTTTTGTCGCTCTTCAATATGTAACAAAATCAGGATGATCTGCTGGTATTAAAAGAATACCGGAAGCTTTTGGTTATTGGTTACCTGTTGGATTCTTAGGAATGTTATTTGTTTTTTTAGTTGCTAATAATTATATTTTTCATTGAACTCATAGCTATTTGTATGATCCTACTCATGATTTATACGACCCTATAATTGTAGGTAAAGAGCCTTATTTAAATTATCCATTTTATATTTTTAGAATGTTTTTTTATTTTTTTGTTTGAATTTTCTTTTTTAGATTAATAAGAAGAGAATCATTAGCAGAAGATGTGAATGGAGGAGTTGTGCATTATAAAAATATGGTTAAATATTCAGCTATATTTATTATATTCTTTGCTGTTACTTCTTCAACTTCTGCGTGGGATTGGATACTTTCTATAGATACTCATTGGTTTAGTACTATGATTGGTTGGTACGTTTTTGCAAGTTCTTTTATTGCTGGCTTATCATTCATTACATTATTTGTTATTTTCTTAAAAGATGAAGGATATTTATCTAATGTAAATTATGAGCATTTTCATGATTTAGGTAAATTTGTTTTTGCATTTAGTGTCTTTTGGACTTATATATGGTTTTCTCAATTTATGTTAATTTATTATGCTAACATTCCAGAAGAAACTATATATTATTTAGAAAGATTACAAAGTAGCAACTATATGCCTTTTTTCTTTTTAAATCTTATTTTAAATTTCTTTTTTCCTTTTTTAGGCTTAATGGCTAGAAACACAAAAAGGTATTCTGTATTTTTAAAAATAATTTGCATAATACTAATATTTGGGCATTGGCTAGATTTTTATTTAATGATTACTCCAGGAGTCATGGCTGAACATGGAGATTTTGGTTTAATAGAAATTGGGATTATGATTGTTTATGCTTCTTCTTTTGTTCATGTTATTTTATGAAATTTATCACGTGTTCCTTTGGTTTGTAAACAACATCCTTTAATGTTGGAAAGCATACATCATCATACGTAAATAATAATTTTAATATCATAGTATTAAAAGGATTTTTTAATTTATAATTTTAACTAAAATAAATAAAATGATTATATTTGTAGTTAGTGTTGCTATTATTTTGCTTTTATCTATTTTTGTTATAGTATTTAGGATTTATTCTTTAATGGATATTATAACTGACAATTATAAAAGATTTTCAAATTCTAGTAATAATATTAATGCAGCTTTGTTTCTTTTATTCGTTATATCTGGATTCACTGGGTTGATTGTTTATTCCTATTTAGAATTTGATAAGTATCAATTATCTGTAGCATCTGAGCATGGAATTATTACAGATCAGTTATTTTGGATTACTACATTAATTTGTGGTATTGTTTTTTTCATTTCTCAATTTTTATTATTCTATTGTTGTTATAAATACAGATATGATGAAAATAGAAGATCTTTTTTTTATGTAGAAGATCATAAGCTTGAATTACTTTGGACTATTTTTCCTGCAATCGGTTTAACAGTTTTAGTATTCGGAGGTTGAAGAGTTTGGTCTGACATTACTGATACTCCTCCTGAAAATTCTGAAGTTATTGAAGTAGTAGGTCAGCAATTTGGATGAAAAGTTAGATACCCTGGAAATAGTAAAAGATTAGGTAAGCATGATTACAGGTTGATTGATCCAGTTAATGAATTTGGTTTAGATTTAACAGATAATTCATCTTTTGATGATTTTGCTTCAAACGTCTTGTATTTACCAAAAGGTAGACCTGTCTTATTAAAAATAAGATCAAAAGATGTTTTACATAGTTGTTATCTTCCTCATTTTAGAACTAAGATGGATGCTGTTCCTGGTATGCCTACTCGTTTTTGGTTTATACCTAAAAAGACTACTGTTGAAATGAGAGACGAATTACAAGATCCTAATTTTAACTATGAACTTGCTTGTGCTGAAGTTTGCGGCAAGGGTCATTTCTCTATGAGAATGTTAGTTAAGGTGGAAAAGAGTTCTGTTTATGAAAAATGGTTTAGAAATCAAGATTCTTGGTTGTCTAAAAATATTGAATATTTAGATCAGGTTCCTGATAATTTAAAAGAATTAGCTTTGATTAAAACTGGGTTAGAATAATGTGAATAATATTTTATTAATAAATTTATAAAAAAATAATAATATGGCTGCTAAAGATCTCTATTTAGAGGATGATTCTCATCATCATCACGGAAATTTTATTACTAATTATATTTTTTGTACAGATCATAAAATGATTGCTAAGCAATTTTTAATAACAGCTCTACTTTGAGGAGTTGTTGGTGGTTTTATGTCTGTTTTAATTAGATTACAATTAGGTTTTCCTGAATCAAGCTTCGAATGACTTCGTCCTTTATTAGGGGGTTGGGTTACAAGTACTGGAAGATTAGATCCTCAATTTTATTTATCTCAAGTTACTATGCATGGAACAATAATGGTATTTTTTGTTCTAACTGCTGGTTTAAGTGGTACATTTAGTAATTTTTTAATACCTTTACAGATTGGTGCAAGAGATATGGCTTCTGGATTTTTGAATATGCTTTCTTATTGGTTTTTTTTCTTATCCAGTGTAATTATGTTTTCATCAATTTTTATTGAAACTGGTGCAGCATCAGGCGGGTGGACTATTTATCCTCCTCTTAGCGCTTTACAACAGGCTTCATCTGGTTCTGGGTTAGGTATGACTATGTGGTTGATTTCAATGGCTTTGTTTATTGTTTCTTCTTTATTAGGTGGAATTAACTATATAACTACTATTATAAATTTAAGAACTACAGGTATGTCATTTACAAGACTTCCTTTAACTATATGGAGTTTTTTAATAACTGCTGTTTTGGGTGTTTTAGCATTTCCTGTTTTATTTGCTGCTGCATTACTTTTAATATTCGATCGTTCTTTTGGTACAAGTTTTTTTCTTTCTGATATTTATATAGCTGGAGAGGCTTTAACTAATCAAGGCGGTAGTGCTTTATTGTTTCAGCATTTATTTTGGTTTTTAGGTCATCCTGAAGTTTATATTGTTATAATGCCTTCTTTAGGTATTACTTCTGAAGTTATTTCTACAAACTCCAGAAAGCCTATATTTGGATATATTTCCATGATATTATCTTTGGTTATGATTGGATTTTTATCTTTTATAGTATGGGCTCATCATATGTTTATTACTGGAATGAATCCTTTTTTAGGTTCTGTTTTCATGTTGCTTACTTTAATCATTGCCGTACCTTCTGCTATTAAAACCTTTAATTACATAACAACTTTATGGAGAGGGAATTTAGTCTTTACTCCAGGAATGTTATTTTCTATTGGACTGGTTTCTTTCTTTATTTCAGGAGGTGTGACTGGTGTGTTTTTAGGAAATTCCGCTTTGGATATTCAGTTACATGATACATATTTTGTTGTTGCTCATTTTCATTTAGTTATGGGTGCTGCTGCTTTTTTTGGAATGATGGCTGGTATTTATCATTGGTATCCTAAATTATTTGGAAGAATGATGGATTATAGATTAGGTCAATTACATTTTTGGTTTACTTTTGTAAGTGTTTATTTAATATTCACGCCTATGCATTACATGGGTATCACAGGTGTACCTAGAAGGTATTATTCATTTACTAATTTTGATACTTTTAGCATATTTGCTGATCTTAATTTTTTTATGAGTAGTGTTGCTTTGGTTAGTTTTGTTGCTCAATTTTTGTTCATTTATAATTTTTTTTATAGTATGTTCAGAGGTAGAGTTGCTGTTCAGAATCCATGAAAATCTAATACTTTAGAATGGACGACTCCTGTTGTAGCCGGTCATGGTAATTGGCCAGGAAAATTACCTTGTGTTTATAGATGGCCATATGATTATGGAAAACCAAATGCAAGTGATGATTTTATTCCTCAAAATGTTCCTCATTCTGAAACTAGGTCATCTAATTTTTCTCACGAAAACGACTTAATACCAGTAGAGAGTAAATATGAAGACATGTATGAAGAAGTTGATGAAAGTAAATTTTAATAGCTAATCATATAATTATATAAATTTTGTATAGACTTAGTATATATTCTCTTTTTTTTATTTATTTTTTAATATTTTTAGGTTCTTTTGTTAGGAGTACTGGATCAGGAATGGGATGCCCTGATTGGCCTCGTTGTTTTGGATTTTGAATTCCTCCTATAAATAAGTCTCAATTGCCTAATAATTATTATGAAATATTTTACAATAAAAGAATTAAAAAAAATAAAAATATTGTTAATGTTTTAGAAAAACTTAATGTTCCTTTGTTATTGTTATTATCAAAGAAGATTAAAAATGAATATAAAGTTAAGGAATATTTTAGTTTTAATTTATTTAAAACTTGAATAGAATATTTTAACAGAATCGTAGGTGTTATTACTGGATTTTTAATATTTTTTATTTTTTTTTTCTCTATTTTTTTAATCAAAAAAAACAAGAATATTTTTTTTTTATCTTTTTTTATTTTTGTTTTAACAATTCTTCAGGGCTTAATTGGGTCTTTAGTTGTTTCAACTCATTTATTATTATGGGTTATAACTTTACATATGTTTATATCATTGCTTATTATTGTTTCTTTGATATATTTAATTTATTTAGTAAAGAAAAAAAATATTTATTTATATAGTTTGTATTCGTATGATTTTAAATATAAAAAAGTATTAGTTTTATTTTTTTTATTTTGTTTTTTTTTATTGATTTTTCAAATTCTTTTAGGTTCTTATACGAGAGAATCTATTGACTTGATATCTATATATTTATATAGCATAAATAAAAAAATTTGAGTGAATCAACTGGGTTTTTATTTTGAAATCCATCGTTTTTTTTCTTTTTTTATTCTTTTTATTTATTTGTTTTTATTTTATTATTTTTTTATTTTTTCAAATTCTACATTTTACAAATTTTTTAAATTAACTCTACTCTTTATTTTATTAGTTATATTTCTTGGATTTATTTTATCTTATGTTAATTTCTCTTTTCTTTTTCAGTCTTTTCATTTTTTATTAGCTAGTCTTATATTTAGTATTAAGTTTTATTTAATTTGTTTATTTCGTAATTTCAAAATTTTTAATTTAAAATACTTATAATTTTATGATTTTTAAAAAAAATTTTTTTTCATTTTTTAATTTTTTATATTTTAAATTAAAGATATATTTTGAATTATTAAAATTTAGACTCTCTTTATTAGTATCACTTTCTTCTGGGTTTGGATATGGATTATCTCTTAATCAATGCAATTGTAAATGAATTAATTTTTTTTTATTTTTTTTAGGAGGATTTCTTATTTCAAGTTCTTCTATTATTTTTAATCAAATTTTGGAAAAAAATTATGATAAATTTATGTTCAGGACTAATAATCGTCCATTGCCAAAAAATAAAATAAGCATTTTTGAATCTTTTTTTTTTTCTATTTTTATTTTAATTTTAGGCTCAATATTATTATTGTATTATACTAATTTTTTGACTTTTTATTTAAGTTTGCTTTCTTTATTTCTTTACACTTTTATATATACTCCATTAAAAAGATTTAGTCCTTTTTCTGTTCTAGTTGGAGCCCTTCCTGGAGCTTTACCTCCTTTAATAGGCTGATCCGCATCCACTAATATTATTTCGCATGAATCATTAATAATTTTTGGAGTTCAATTTATTTGACAGTTTCCTCATTTTTGATCTATAGCCTGAATAGCTAATAATGATTATAATTTTTCAGGATTTAAATTATTGCCTAAAAATAGCAAAAATATTAATACTACGATTCATATAGTAATGTATATATTATTTTTAATTTTTTTTAGCTTTCTTCCATTAAAATTTCAAATTATAAATAATAATTTTATTTTCTTTGTTTTTATAATTGGTATTTTTTTTTTATTTCAATCCTTTTTCTTAATTTTAGATTTTTCTAAAAAATCAGCCCTTAAAGTAATGTTTGCTTCTTTTTTTTATCTTCCTATTATTCAAATTTTATATTTATTAGATAAAATTTAAGTATTACTATTATTCATATAAGTACGTAAATATATATCCATGATTTATACTATAATGTATAATATTCTTTTTTCTTTTTTTATTCATTATTAAGTATTTTTTACTTGTATTTATTTTATAAATTGACTCTTTTATGCATCAATAAACGCAGCTTTTATATAAATTATTTTTTATATTTTTTATTTCTATATTATTTAAGAAATTTTTTTCTATATTTTTTAATTTTATTTTTGGAATCTGAATATCTATACCTGCTTTTTTTTTGTTTATAAAAATTGCTGATATTGGAAAATCATGAGAAATACTAATTTGAAAATTTTTATTTATAATATTTGGTTTTTCTATTTTTTTTTTACTTAAGCCTAAATATTTTTTATTCAGCTTTTTATTTATATTATTTATTAATATTCTCACACTTAATCATTCTTTTTTTTTTTTTTTTTTTTTTTTTTTTTTTTTTTTTTTTTTTTTTATTTTTTTTATTTTTTTTTTTTTTTTTTTTTTTTTTATTTTTTTTTAATTTTTTTTTTTTTTTTTTTTTTTTTTTTTTTTTTATTAATTTTTTTTTTTTTTTTTTTTTTTTTTTTTTTTTATTATTTTTATTCTTTTGTATTATTGTTGTTCTTTGTTTTCTTCCTTTTTTTGTTCTGCTCATTATTCTTATTATTCGTCTTCTTCTTCTGTTTCTTCTTATTTGTTTCCCCTCTTTTTCTTCTTCTTCTCCTTATGTTTTTTCCTTCTCATTCT
>Ga0115001_10002360_pt1 | contig 14466 bp, 14 predicted proteins | sample ArcticOcean_MG_C_12_FD_89869 | JGI IMG/M metagenome (GOLD analysis project Ga0115001, IMG submission 89869) | Marine microbial communities from western Arctic Ocean - ArcticOcean_MG_CB8_130 | ecosystem: Environmental > Aquatic > Marine > Oceanic | place: Arctic Ocean: Canada Basin | collected... | reverse complement strand
TTTTAAATTTTCTAACATTTCTAAATTTTTTGCTTTTGTAAATGCATATGGTGATAAATTTTTGTCTCTACCTTTATTTCCTATACTTGCAGAAGTAGCTGAATAAATAATTTTAATTTTATTTTTAAGACAAAAATTAAATACCTCATGTGATCCTATTGTATTAGAATTAATGCATTCATCCATTTTAGAAAAGCTTTGATATATTCTTGCAAATTCACCAAAATGAAAAATGGAATTTATTTTTTTCTTATATGGGTTTAAAACTTTTGAAATATTTTTTGTATGAGAATTAATATATTTAATTTTTTTATTTATTAGGTGATTTTTTTTATTTCCAGAAGAATAATTATCAATACTAATTATATTAAATTTTGTTTTTTTTATTAAAAGTTCTATTAAATTTGACCCAATAAACCCTGCACCACCAGTTACAATTATAATATTTTTCATAATTCAAGTTTTTTTACATTTGTATCTAAAAAAGAATTATAAGTTTCTAAAATTTGATTTTTTAGATTAATTTCTGGATACCATCCATATTTTCGAGCAATAGAAATATCTAATACTTTTTTAGGAGTTCCATTTGGTTTTGAAAGGTCATACTTTATGTTTACTTTTTTATTAGGATGTATAATTTTTAAAATCTTTTTTGCATACTCTTTTATAGAATAATCATTTCCACTACCAATATTTATTAAAAAATGCTTAGTTTTTTTATTCATAAAATAAACACAAGCTTTAGCTAATTCTTCTACGTATAAAATTTCTCTTTTTGCCTTTCCATTCCCCCATAATATCAAATTTTTTTTATTTTTAATCTTTACTTCATGTATTTTTCTAATTAATGATGGAATAAAATGAGAATTTAAAACATGATAATTATCATTTGGACCGAATGTGTTTGTCGGCATTAAACATTTATAATTGGTCTTATATTGAAAATTATAACTTTCACACATCTTTATACCTGCAATTTTTGCAATAGCATAAGCATCGTTTGTTTCTTCTAGTTTGCCTGTTAGTAAATATTCTTCTTTAATGGGTTGTTTGCTTTTTTTAGGATATATGCAACTTGAACCTAAAAAGATTAAGTTTTTTATTTTACATAAAAAAGCAGAGTGAATTAAGTTAGATTGAATCATCAAATTTTCATATATAAACTCAGCTTTATATTTATTGTTTGAATATATGCCACCAACCTTAGCTGCTGCTATAAAAATAAAATTAGGCTTTGTTTTTTTTAAAAACTTTAAAACCTTTACTTGATTTGTTAAATCTAATTGTCTTCTATTTGCTATTATTATCTTTTTGAACCCTTTTTTTTTTAATTCTTTTATAATTGCCGAACCGACTAGCCCCCGATGTCCAGCAACATAAATCTTTGAATTAAGATTCATTATTATTAATATTTTTTAATTCAGAACTAACCATATCCTTAACTAATTCTTGAATACTCGTTTTTGACTTCCAATTTAGTTCCTTATTTGCTTTTTTTGAGTTTCCCAACAAAGAATCAACTTCTAAAGGACGATAATATTCTTTATCACATGCTATAATACATTTGCCGTCATCAGTATAACATTTAGAGTTTATTCCTTTGCCCTTCCAATAAAATTTAATTTTTAGCTCTTTTAAAGTAAGATTAATAAATTGTTTAACTGAAAATTGTTTTCCTGTTGCAATAACATAATCATTTGGAGATTTTTTTTGAAGCATTTTCCACATCGCCTCCACATAATCTTTAGCGTGTCCCCAGTCACGTTTAGCCTCTATATTTCCTAGGTATAATTTATCCTGTAATCTTTTTTTTATTTTGCATAAAGCTATTACAATTTTTCTAGTAACAAATGTTTCACCTCTTCTAGGACTTTCATGATTAAATAATATCCCATTACATGCAAAAATATTATAAGCTTCTCTATAATTTATAGTTATCCAATGAGCATAGACTTTAGCAACACCATAGGGGCTTCTTGGATAAAAAGGTGTATTTTCATCTTGTGGTGTTTCTCTTACTTTTCCAAACATTTCAGACGTCCCTGCTTGATAAAATTTTGTTTTTTTTTCAAAACCATGAAATTTGATTGCTTCTAAAATTCTTAGGGCACCTATTGCATCGGCACTAGCTGTATACTCGGGCACTTCAAAAGATACCGACACGTGAGATTGTGCTGCTAGGTTATATATTTCCATTGGTTTAATTTTTTTTATTAAAGAAGATACGGATATTGCGTCTGTCACATCTCCATAGTGTAGGAAGAAATTTCTTTTATTAGTAAATTTATCTTGATAAATATGATCTATTCTTCCTGTATTAAAGGATGAAGATCTTCTTTTAATACCATGAACTAAATATCCTTTTTTGATTAAAAATTCAGATAGATATGAACCATCTTGACCCGTAACACCAAAAATAATAGCAATTTTTTTTTTCATTTATTTATTTATATAGCATTTTTTTTATAGATATAGTCAAAAGATTTTCTTAATGGCATTTTAATTTTAAAAACTCTATGAAAGCCATTTTCAGATAAGTAGCTATGTATTTGTGAAAATTTATAATTTTTTTTTATCATATTATCATAATGATGTTCAAAATAAATAAAACTTATAAGCTGAATATTTTTCTCAAGTCCTTTCAAAACTTCAAGCTCGTAACCTTCGGTGTCAATTTTTAATATATCAATGCTTGTTAAGTTTTTTTTTTCAATAAAAGCTGAAAGTTTAATTTGAGATACATAATTTTTTTTAATATTGAAATCTTTTTTAAAGAAAAAAGACATTATTTTATTTTTTCTTTTAAAGTATGATGAATTTTGATCAATTAAATTAAAAGTTGAAGAATTACTATCTGGTAATTCATTAAATAATTTCTTTTTATTTGAATTACCCACAGCAGTGTTAAGTATTTCAATATTGGTCTCTTTGTATTTGTTTCTAATTTTACCTATATTATTTTGAAGACTCAGATATGTGGCTTTACTTGCTTCAAATGAATAAATATTTCTAATTTTAAAATTTTTAAGAAAATTAAAAATGGTTTCTCCCTTGTGCGCACCCACATCTATCAAAACATCAAATTTTGGAATTGAACTATTCTTGAAATAATTAATTATTTTTCTTTGATAAAAAAAATCAATTATCTTTATAATCATGTTAAATAAATTATTCATTTTTTTATTAATAATAAATATAACTATTATTTAAAAACTTTACTTTGATATGGTCTAGGTATACCAACTTGTCTTCTTCAATGAAACATTGAAGAAGGTTTTTAATACGTTTATAAATTTTGAAATTTTGCTGCTGATTCCAGTAAAAAGTGTTATTTAAAATATTATATTTATATACATTATACTCTTTATTTACCCTAAAAACATTACCGATTTTAGAAAATATAATTAACCAATAATAAGCTATTAAAATTAGAAATGCTGACATATATGTAAATATTAATTAAACTTATTTAACAAATAAACTAAGTATTTTGTTAAATGGAAATCATAATTATTATTATATGGGATTTTATATTTAATATAAAGATTATTAATAAAGTAATGAGCATCAAGTCGTTTAACCCACCATTTATGGGACAAAAATTTATTTTGAGACATTATACCATCTTTTGTTTTTCGATAAAATGACAAATTCTCATTTATGATTTTATAATTATTTAAAATTTTTTGTGAAAAAAAATTTATTCGAAAGTCAACTTCAAGAATAGGATAACCTTTAAACAAGCTAGATTTTAAACAATTCTCAAAAAAAATTCTTCTGAGACTAATTCCACTTGTTGGGATGATTGTGGGCCAAATTTTATTATTAAATTTTTTTTTAATCTTTAAGGTTTCAAAAGTTCCCTTTTTTGATATGTTAGGTATGTCAAGTACCACGTCTATATTTGCATTATTATCAAAAATATTTGTGATTCTAGAAACTTTATTACGTGATATATAATCATCACTATCAAGTAATAAAATAATTTCTCCTTTAGAGCAATTAAAAGCTTCAATCAAACTATCAATTTGATTTTGGGGTGCATAAATACTACTCCTTCTTCTAATTTTAATTAACAGCTTACTAGAATATTTTTTAATTATGTTTAAAGAGTTATCAGTTGACAAATTATCAATTATTATAATTTCCAAGTTTTCATAATTTTGATTTAAACAAGACTGAATACATTCATCAAGAAATTTTTCTTTATTAAAATTAGTAATCAAAATAGAAATTTTTTCTTTTTTCATTTATGTACGATTTTTTCAATTAATTCTTTTGGCATATGTATAGTAAAGTATATTTATTCAAGTTTTGGATACTTTTGTTTTTAAAAAAAAAAATAAAAATAAGTAAACTGATATATTTAAAAATATTCCAATTATTAAAATTTTCGTAGAAAGATAAAATCTAGAAAAAAGCACAAAAGAGCTAAGGTTATATAAATTTATTAGATTTGCTACAAAAGTATTAATATATGATATTTTAATTATTTTTTTTTGGATAAAATAGGCATAAATCATATGATGTAAATGATAGTTATCTGGAGCATCTATTTTATTTTTAGATAAAATTCTTCTCAAAATAGAAAATAAGTTTTCAAAGGCAGGATACCATAATAACAAACTAATAAAGTAAGGTGATACAAGAGTGTTCTTTAATGAAAAATCAATAACAAAAAATGATATCAAGAAGGCAATTAAATAAGCCCCAGAATCTCCCAAATAAACTTTTCCAAAAAAATTTGGAATAAATAATATTAATAAAAAAATAATTAATAAGTTTATGTTGGGGTTAACAATTAAATTAAAATTATTTGAAAGATAAATTAAAACTATACAAACTAAAGTATAATATCCTAAAACAAGCGTGTTAAGGCCATCTAAAAAGTTACTCCCATTAATTAAGATTAAAATACAAAAAACAGTAAATAAAATAGATATAAAATTTATGCCTAGAAAATAATTTAATATATCAATTCTTAAGTCAAAAATATTTAGACTTGATAGAACTACAAAAAAATAACAAATAATAAATTGAATACATATTCTTATTAAAGGAGAAGATATTTTATTACTATCAGAAAAAATTCCTATAATCAAAAAAAATGCACCAAACAGATTCATTAGAAAAAAATTTTTGAAAAACAAGATTGAACAAATAAGAATTATTATACCACCACAAAGAGGTGGTGATTTTTTAATTCTTTTTACTAAATTTTTATGTTTTGAAAATGATACTTGATCTATAAGGATATTTTTTTTATTAAATATAAAAATTGTTATCAATGATATAAAAAGTGAAGCTGAGAAAATATAAAAAAGATTATCCACTATAGCCATAAAATCGTTTTTTCAGAGAATGAATACTCAAAGATACTATTAAAATTAGTGTCATAAAAATATTTAACTTAAGGTGCTTATTATAAACCTGAAAAGCATCTTTTAATTTTTGTTTGATTGAACTTGACAAAGAATTATCTATTTTTCTCCACGAGGTTAAGGTTTCGTTAATACCCAACATATTAATATTATTTTTTGATAGTTGTAACCATAAAAGATAATCCTCTTGCGTTTTAAGTTTCGAAAACTTTACTTTTTTTAGCAACATAGAATCAGCCATCACTGTTGAAAGACCAATTTTACAGGAAAATAAAAGATCTTTAAAAATTAATTTTTTTGGAACTTTAATTGTTTTTAATTTTTTTCCATCTTTGTCAATAATATGGTAACTGCTAAATGAAAAACTAATTTTATTTTTATTCATAAATAATAGTTGTCTTTTTAACTTATCCTTATGCCATATGTCATCAGCGTCTAGGAAAGAAATAAACTTACCTTTAGAATGTTTTATTCCAATGTTTCTTGAACTTGCTACGCCTAGATTTGATTGATTAACAATAATTTTACTATTTTTTATTTTTTTTAAAGTTGTTTTAATGAATACTAAATCACTTTTATCTTCATCATCATAAATTAGGATAACTTCATAATTCTTATGTGTTTGTTTTAATACTGAGTTAATAGTTTTTTTGAAATAGGGTTTTTTTCTATAATATGGAATAATAATTGATACAGTATTATTGTTCATATGTATTTTTTTATTACCATGTAGTATTTGTAACAGTTTATTTTAAAATCAAATCTCTTCATGTTTTTTTTGCCAAATCTAATCTTATTGATAACTTCTGATGAGTTTCTATTATTGTAATAATATAGTATCGCTTTCTCAAGTTGTCCTTGATTTCCAACTTTAATAAGTTTGCCCGCTTTACCATCTAATAAAATCTCTCTTGGACCAGTTGGACAATTAGTTGATATAATAAATTTTTCTAAATATTGTGCCTCTAACAATACATTGGGGAGTCCCTCATATCTTGATGAAAGAATAAATAAATTGGTCATTTTCATGTAAGGATATGGATTAAATTTGAATCCTGATAACTTAATTTGATCTTTAAGCTTGTTATTGATTATAAAATTATTAAGTCTCAATTTATTCGTACCTTTTCCTAAAATCAAACATTTAAATTTAATTTTATTTTTAAGGTTATTTAAAGCTTTTAGAATTAAAATTTGATCTTTTTGGTCTGTCATTCTTCCAATATTGATAATGTTTATGGACTCTTTCTTTTTATTAAAAAGTTTGAACAATATCTTTTCTTGTGATTTAGTTTTTACTATTTTGTCGTTAAAGGGGTTGTAGATACAGGTGGATTTAATTTTAAATTCTTTATCTAAATCTTTTTTAAAATCCAAGCTATTAACTATAATTTTTTTTGGGTATCTAAAAAATACTTTAAATATATATCTTTTAAGAGGATTAGATGACCAACCCTGTGGAGCAGTATTAGATCTTGTAATTATATCTATATTAAAACATGAGGCAAAAAAAATTGCGTATATGTTTGCCTGAAATGACATAATTAATATATTTCGATTTCTCAAATAAAAATTAAATAGTAAAAAAAAACAATAAATAGTCTTATAAAATCTATTTTTTTTATTTAAAAAAGGGAATTGTGGAGAAATAAAATTTACTTCTTTTGAAAAATTTTTTTTTTTATCTAGATTTGCAGTAACTAAATTAACATTTATATTTCTATCTGATAAATAATTTGTGATTAAAAATAAATTTTTTTCAACTCCTCCATCCTCTATTGAAGGTACAAAAATAACCAATTTTTTTTTTTTATACATTTAATAAGATTTTTTGTAACTCTATATAATGATTGAATAAAGAAAATTTTCTTGACATTTTTTTTGCATTTAATTTTTTTTCATAAATATTTTTTTCTTTTGCTTGTTGTGATTTTTTAAATACTTGTAAAAAGTCAGACTTATCGTTTGATTTAAATAAAAAACCATTTTGATCATCTCTTAGTATTTCTTTGGGCCCATTATTACAATTACTTGAAATTACTAAAGTATTTGCATAGGCAGCTTCAATTAACACAAAGCCTGGATCTTCCCATAAAGATGGTAGAATAAATGCTTTTGATTTACACAAATATTCATAGACATTTTTTCTATGACCTTCTAAGAAAATATTTTTTTCTAGATTATTTTTCTCAATATAATTTTTTAATTTTTTGAAATCTTCTCCATTCCCCAGTATATAAAGATAATTATTACTATTTTCAGCAATAATTTTTTTAAAACATTTTAGTAAAAAAATAAAATTTTTCTGCTTTGTTAATCTACCAATCGACACGTATACATTGCCATTAAAATTATTATTTTTAATTTTTTTTTTTTTAATCTCTTTTACAAAAATTATCGGATCTCTAAGTAAATATATTTCTTTTTTTTTAAATATTTTATTCAAATAATCTTTTGTGGTAATTGTGGGTGTGGTAACTATATCTACTTTTTTTAAAACAATTTTCCAAAATATCTTTCTAAAAATATTTAAGCGAGGTAAACCAGAAATTCTTAATATAATCTTTGATCCAGTTTTGAGAAAAAAATTTAAAAATAATGGTAAGGATGTAACTAAATGTAATATAAATATATTCGACTTATTTTTTCGTAAAATATTATATAGAGGTATAAAAGCTAAAAAAAATATTTTTATTTGATAATATCTACTCAAAAAAAAACCGTTAATTTTTTTTTGCTTAAAATATTTTCTTAATTTTAAATCAATAACCTCTACATTATTTTCTGTAATTATTTTTTCAAATTCGTCCCATTCTCCAATAACATTAATTAAAATTGGCCTTGAAAAATTATTTGAGAATTTATTGATTGAAATCGCAGAATTTAAAACAGCTTTAATTGTCGCTATATTTGAGAAGAAGGGAGACCAGTAAAAGATTTTTTTTTGCATTCAAAATTTTTAATTTCTTATTTTTAAAGATTAATATATTTTTTTATACACCAAATAACTTAAATTTTAATTTAAATTAAACTTAGTATATAGCTTTTTTTGAGACATTTGGTATTGGATACAGCGTGAATAAAAATATATTTTCAAAATAAATTAAAAGAAAATAGGAATAATGGAATTGTATACAAAAATTATTAAAGAATTAAAAGATTTGTTATTTCTTTTAAGATTTTTAAATTTTAAAGTATTGTGTAAATATTTTAATCATAAGTTTATTATATTTTTAAATGCCAAACATTATGATAAAAAATTTTTAAAAAACGATAATTTAAAATTTTCAAATAAATGGTTTACATACAACTTGTTAGATTGGTTATTTATTTTTGATAAAAAAATAAATATTGATAAAGATAAAAAAATCAACGTATTAGAGTTAGGTAGTTATGAGGGACAAAGTACATATTTTTTTTATAAATACTTTAAAAATTCTATAATTGATTGTGTTGATACATGGGAGGGATCGGATGAACATGCAAAAAATTCATTCTCGAAGGTAGAGAAAATATTCGACAAAAATACAAATTTTTTTTTTAATCAAATAATTAAAAATAAAAAAAGTTCTAAAGAATTTTTTAAAAACAATAAAAAAAAATACAATATAATATATATTGATGCATCTCATTTTTATAAAGATGTCTATAGAGATGCCTTGTATGCAAATAAATGTTTAGATAAAGATGGATATATTATTTTTGACGATTATTTATTTAATTTTTATAAAAATAAAAATCAAAATCCAATTACAGCAATAAATAAATTTTTAAAAAAATTTGATAAAGAATTTGAGATTATTTCAGTTTTTAGGCAAGTTTTTTTAAAAAAAAATTAAAAAATCTTTTATAGAAAAATTTTTTACTTAAAAGTCTTGGTAGTAAAATAATTAAAACCTTAATTTCAAATTTTAACAAAGCCTTTTTCAAAATAGGTATATATGCTTTCGTTGTATACATTTCTTCAAATTTTTTTAATTCATTATTACTTAAATGTTTTAAAAATAAAGTTTTATTTTTATTTAAAAATTTTTGGACTGATTTTTCTCTTAAGAAAAAATTTCTTGAAAGTTGTACTTCAGAAAATTTATTTATAATCACTTTACGGTCTACCGTAGACAAAATTTTAAATTTTGAAGACAATATTTTTATCCAAATATCATTATCCTCACATGTTTTAAGTTTTTCATCAAATCCTCCAATTTTCGAAAAAATTTTTCTTTTAAAAATAATTGACGAAGGATTTGGAAAAGAATTTAATAATAAAAATTTTTTGAGCAGATAAATTTTGTCATTTTCATATTTTTTTTCCAAAAAAATTAAATCTGTTGATAAAAAATCAAGATTATATTTCATTAGTAATTTATGTTGAAATCTAAGCTTATCTTTAATCCAAGTATCATCAGAGTCTAGAAAGCATACGTATTTATTTCTTGAGTGTTTTACACCTTTATTTCTTGAAAAAGAAACACCTTTATTTATTTTATTTCTTAAAATTTTTACTTTAAAATTATAAGTCTTGTTAATAGATATTCTTTTTTTTGAACAATCATCAACTATTATTACCTTTTCTGGAAGTAACATTTGAGAATTTATACTATCTAAAGCATTTAATAGTAATTCTTGTCTATCCTTTACAGGTATAATTATATCTATATCTCTTTTCATTTTTTGTTAGGACAATAAAGTTTATTTAATTATTTTTCTTATTAATTACCAGTATTTAACCAAAAATTCTATTACATAGAATCTCTTTAAATATAATCTAAATATTTTGATAGTTATATGTATTTTAATATCTAAGTGTTTTTATTTGCTAAATCATATTTTTTAAATTACATAAAAAATTAATGATACCTAATTTTGAAGAAATAAAATTTAATAAATTCTTAGATAAAAATCCTAATAGAATTTTTGAAGGTGGAAAAAGATTTGAAGAACCAATCAAAAGAAATGATGGTCCATTAATATCTATAATAACTGTCTCTAAAAACTCATCAAAATTTATTCAAGAAACTATAGATAGTGTAAAAAATCAAAAATATAAAAATATTGAATATATTATTGTGGATGGTGGATCTACAGATGGTACCATCGATATAATAAAAAAAAATATAGAATCTATAGATTATGCTGTTAGCGAACCTGACTTAGGTAACTATGATGCATTAAATAAAGGTTTGTCATTATGCACGGGTGATTTAATAGGAATTGTAAATTCTGATGACATTTTGTTACCAGACGCAACTCCAGCTTTAATACAATATTATAAAAAAAATTCTAACATTGATTTTTTTTTTGGATCTGTGAAAAAACACTGGGGTGTAATAAGTGGTTATTATCCTAAGAAAATTAAGTATTCATGGTTTTTTTATACAAGCCACTCAACTGGTTTTTTTATTAAAAAAAAGGCTGCTGCATTAAATGGTAAATATAGCTTGAAGTATCAATATTCATCTGACTTTGATTACTTTTATAGATTGATCGTTCATAATAAATGTAATGGAATTGCAACAAAAAAAAATGAAATATTTGGAATATTTAGACCAGGAGGTATTTCTGCCACACTGGATAAAGAAAAACATTTTTTTGAAAAAATACAAATCAGATTTGATAATAAGCAAAATAAATTATTTCTATTATTACTAATAATAGCAAAATTTGTGAAAAATCTTTTCAGCAATAACAAAATTAAATTAAAAAAGTTTATTGAGTTTATTTACATAAATTATTTGAAATAAAAATTATTTTTTTGCTTCAAAATAAATTGCAATAGGAAATATATCTTTTAATTTATATTTAACAAAAATGCTTAAAAAACAATCTATTATCAATGACACTGAAAATAAAAAAATATTTAATAATGGAACTTTTTTAGTAAAATCTGATAATATAGAATAACATAAACAACACGGTCCAAATCCTAGATTTTTTACTTTTACAGATTTAAACTTTTTTCTAAAAAAAATTTTATAAAATGAACTTGTGAATCTATAATAATCAGAGGGTGCTCCATGATATCTGTATAAAAATGGAGTTGATCCAATCAATCTTCCTTTCTTTTTTAAAATTTTATGAATTTGATTTTTAGCATTATTGATTTCAACTAAATGTTCCATTACATTAAAAAAAAGAACAGTATCGTAAAAATTTTTTTTTATATTTATATTTTTATTTAAATCAGCTTTTATAACATCTTTATGATTAAGGTGCTTGTCGCTAAAATCTAATTTTTTAATTTTTTTCTTTTTTGCTAGTTTTGAAAAATTTTTGGTTGAATTAGGTTCTGCTCCAAATTCAATAATATTTCCAGACAAAATTACATTTTGAATTTCAAGATTTTGAAATATTCTACAAAGACTTTTACCTTGAATTATTCCAGAAATAAAAAAAAAATATTTTTTTAAATAATTCATAAGTTTAATATAAGCCTACTTAAATTCAGATAAATTCTTTTTGTACCAATTAATAGTTTTTTCTAATCCCTCTGTAAGAGAAACCTTTTGTTTCCAATTTAGTTCTCTGGAAATTTTCTTAAAATTTAATCTTTGATTTTTTATCTCATTTTTTGAATCATTTTTAATCACATAAAAATTTTTTTTGATCTTTAGTATTCTTGCAATATGCTTCACCATTTCGATTACTGAAAGGTTGTATCTTGATCCAACGTTATATATTAATAAATTTTTATTAGTTTTTTCTAATCTTTCATAAGTCATAATGTATGCATTTGCAGTATCATCAACGTAAACATAATCTCTTTTAAGTTTACCATTAGATCTAATTACAATTTTTTTTTTATTTAAAAGATTAATAATAGTCTCTGGAACAATCCTTTTTAAATTTCTATCCTGCGGCCCGAATATATTTGCAGACCTAATTATTCCAACTTTAATATTGTAAGTTTCGCTATACGACTGACAAATTAAATCTGAGCTAGATTTTGATGTATCGTAAGGGAAAATTGCATTTAATTTATCTTTTTCTAAGTAATATTTTTTTTCTAATTCTCCATAGGCTTTATCTGAAGAGCTATATAAAAAAGGAATTTTTTTTTTGCTTTTTCTAATAACTTCTAAAAAATTTATTGTGCCCATAACATTTATCAAAAATGTTTCGAATGGATCTTGAAGAGCTTTAAGCACTTGGGTTTGTGCTCCTAAATGAAAAACTCCAGAAAAATTATATTTTTTAAATATTTTTTCTATGAATTTTTTTTCACAAAAATTTCCTTTTTCAATTTTAAGATTGGTATTTTTTAGAAAATAATTCTGTCTTTTTTTTTTATAATCAAGAATAACTACTGAATAATTTTTTTTAAGTAAAAGATTTACAAGTGAAACTCCAGTTAACCCAAATCCACCTGTGACTAAAAAATTTTTTTTCATAAATTTATATTTTAAAAACTATCATAGTTTTAACAGTATTTTTTTATAGTTTTTTTTAATATTTATTAAGTCAATCTTTCTATCAATATTAAAAAAGAAACCTTTATGTGTAAAGATAAATAGTTTGTCATCTTTTATCATTTTATTTATAAATTGATTTTCTAATTCATAATTATCTTTATAAAATTTTTTAAATATTTCTTTTGTAAAAAAATAATATCCTATATTAATTGGGTTTTTAAGAATTGGTTTTTCTTCAAATTTTAATAATTTTCCTCTTATTGTTTTAAAATGTCCATATTGAGAGTTTATATATTTGCTTGCTATTATTGCTTTATTTTTTTTTTTAAAAATTTTTAAATATTTATTTAATTCAATATTTGCTATGCCATCTCCATAGGTCACAAAAAAATTTTCTTCATTAATATATCTTAATGATTGTTTGATTCTTAATAATTTTGAAGATCTTATACCTGCATCAAATAAAAAAATATTGATATTATTTACATTAATTTCTTTATTTGTACTTCTATGCAAAACAACTTTTTTCTTAAAAATTTTTTTTTTTCTTTCTAAAAAATCTATAAAATATTTTTTTTTATATCCCAATGGAAAAACAAAATTATTTATTCCATTTTTAACAAATGAAATAATTAAATTTTCAAGCAATGATCTTTTATTTAGTTTAATTAATTGTTTTGGTGGTTGGTTTATTTTTGAAAATCTTGACCCCATTCCCCCAATTAAAATTATCGCATAAAAATTTTCTTGTAATTTCATAATTTTAAAATCCTTTTATAAATCTCAATATATTTTTTTGCTATAATTTCAGATGCAAAATTATCCTTTACAAAATTTTGACATTCCGTTCTAAAATATTCTTTATTTTTTTTTATTCGTTCTATAGTCCATTTTAGACCATTATTAAAATCATTTTGATCCAAATATTTTGAAAGGTATCCTGTTTTTTTATGTTTTATTGTATCTTCTAAACCGGTTGAGTTAAAACCAATTGATGGTACACCGCATGCCCCAGCTTCAATTGCAACTTGACCAAGTGCCTCTAAGATACTTGGGGTAATCAAAATATCTGATGCTGAATAATATAAGCTTAATATTTTAGGGTCTCCGTTAAATAATTTATTTACGTTAATAATTTTTTTATCCTGAACAGGCATTTTATTATTATTACCTACATTCAACAAAACAACATCATTGTAAAATTTAGATATATAATTAAGACTAGAATTTAAGTATTTAAATCCTTTTCTTAAATCACTTATTCCGTTTGTGGACATAAAAAGTAAAATGATTTTATTCCTTGGTAAGTTTAGACTTTCTCTTGCAGAAATTTGATCTACAGGTTTCCATTTATCTAAATTTATAGCACAAGGTATTGAAGATATTATGTGATTTTTGAATAAATAACTTTGTTCTGCTTTAAATTTAAGCCAACTACTTATACAAACTATATGATCAATTTTTGATTTCCAAAACTTTTTTTTTTTATTCCAAATATACTTATTCAAATCAAAACCTGTTTCATCATGTCTCTTACTTGTATTATTATATCCAAATTGAAATCTATCATCTTCGACATAATGTTCCCCACCACACATTGGCCACATATCATTAAATGTCCAAACTATAGGTATTTTTAATCTTGATATTTCTTTAATGGAGATTAATTCATTGTT
>Ga0115001_10002353_pt1 | contig 14479 bp, 12 predicted proteins | sample ArcticOcean_MG_C_12_FD_89869 | JGI IMG/M metagenome (GOLD analysis project Ga0115001, IMG submission 89869) | Marine microbial communities from western Arctic Ocean - ArcticOcean_MG_CB8_130 | ecosystem: Environmental > Aquatic > Marine > Oceanic | place: Arctic Ocean: Canada Basin | collected... | reverse complement strand
TATCAACATCAACAGGCACTGATTCAAAGCAGGCTGTTAAACTATCAATATCATCCGAGTCGGCTGCCTCCAAAATTAAACCCAATTGAAATAACAACCAGTGTTGCTTAATCTCTACCTCATTTTTATAAGGTCTGTTTTGTGGATTGATGTCATAGTTTTCATATCGGTTTAAGCCTAAGTCTCGAAGTACAAAGTCTGTCATTGATTGACTCAAGTTACCAAAAAAAAGCATCTGACACAGTTGATAACTCTCTTTTCGCAACACTTGGATAAACTGATCGCTGGCCTGCAATTGTGAAAAAAAGTCTGCCTCGGACTCGAGCAACAACACGTCCAGCTCAGACCGTTTAATTTTTTTCAGTAATGTTTTTTGTGGGTGAAAAGCTAACAACTCTGACTGATTAAAAAGTCTAATTAAGTCTGCTCGCTCTAAGGCAAAATCGATCTTTAAAAAATCTAACGATTCCAGTTCTTGCATCGCCGATGGGATCGACCCGATCTCTGCATAATTCAATTTGCTCAACCGAAATAACACATGACTCCGGTTTAGCAGCCGAATATACAGCCGTTTGGCATCCGTGGTTAAACCGCTAAACGACTCTAAGAACTCTAAGTCGGTCTTGGGGATAATGTCACGGTAAAGCGACTCTACATGCTCGAAAAGGATTAAAACGTTATCGAGGTAATAATCGGTGGGTAAGTTAGGTTGCATACCGCGATTCTACTATTCCGGCCAGTGTCGAGTGAAGTAAATTGTTGAATACTGAATGCATTGGGAATAATTAAATTAGAAATAAACCATAACCCAATCATCTAAAGTGACTAGTTCGGGGATCAGGTTATTACATCAATTAACCTGCGCCCATTCTCCAGGGTGTTGCACAACCCCTGCCTACCCTATTCATGTCAATATAGACTTGGTACAAGAACTATAAAGGCCAGGCACTTTCTAAAGTCACCTAGTCACCTAGTCAACTATCAAAAAAATCGTCGGTTTCAGAAAATAGTTAGCAATTTTCAACTAAAAGTGGAATTTAACCTAAAAAGCCGTTTCCCAGGTATAGCTGCCCGTAAACGCTAGAAGCATTCTTAATTATGGGTTGGTTATTGCGAGTCAGGCGGTCTTTTGTAGGGTTCGTCGCTTTTTAGCGAATTGTGAGGCGTAAAGCTCTTCAAACTGCTGGCTTTGCTGCAGCCATTGTTGGCGGTTTATCGATAGCCTTTCTAGTATCGGAGGTAGGTTTATGGGAATGGCGCCTCGTTTATCGGGTCGTATCATTCGACCTGTCGTGTCCACTAATTGCAGATAATCATTCAAGCTAAATAAAATACCTATTTGTTCCCTGGATGTCACATTACCCTCGAACTGAGCGAGTGGCTTTAGTGGTAAATCGAAACGATGTAGTCGTTGCTGTTTGATTTCGTCATCCGTCGCTTTCGCTAGATCAAAGCTAGGCGCGATACGCTCTTTGATGCTGGTGTCATCTGACTCTTCAGGTGTGTTGCACATTTCGGCACGAACAGGGTTAAAATCGACGTAAGCCATACACGTGAGCAAGGCCTCTTCAGTCAAAAGCGCCTGTGATTTATACTGGCTTTCCCAAAAGTGGCCCGTGCATCCATCTTCTTTATTCGCTTGCCGAGCAATGGGTTCATTTAGACATTTCATAAACCAGCCCAAGTCCCCCAAACGGTTACGATATTTAGCTATTAGCCTGTTGAGGGTCTCATAGTCAGCCGGATTATCCAATGTGTTAGCGCTCCATTGTTGGACGGCACGCGGCCCCCTATATAAATGCGTCCAACGTTCGAGCACTTCATTATCCATCCAGCTCTCTGCCTCTTGCGGCATCAACTTTATGACAATATGGATATGATTGGATATCACACAATAACTGCAAATTCCGAGTGCAAAGAGTGATGATAAAATACGAATACGGTTCTCAATCCACTGTCGGCGGTGGTTATTGACAGGGATGGAACGGTCCGGCGTCCCGGTGTATGCCTGTTTGGCCTGGTGGTCCCTACTGTTGGTGCAGGAGCAAAAACAGGCCATAGTCTTTACTTGAATAAACATCAATGCCACACAGGTAACTGCGACGTACACAGCGCGAAACAACATGGTAATACGGAGTGTCTTCTACAGCGACAAGCTGTTTTCTGGGCAGGGTCATCGTAATTTCCTTTAACGATTGAGGGATATCCTTCCTACTGATATTTGATGCTAAGTGGGTAATGGTATATTGTCAATTGAAGGGTGCCTGTCCAATGTTATCGATGTTATCGAATGTTATCCATCGGTCGAGTAAACGATGCATTTTAAGTCGGAGCATTTGTTTTTCTCCGGTTTTTACGAAGCCTTAGTTTCTGAAATTGTAACGATTCTGCCGAACCATCGTGCCAGCTACCGAATAGTTTATCTAGAGGTGTTGGCGTATTACCATAGTTAAAATTGAAGTATTGATGGTGCAATTCGTGAAACCAGTCACCTGAGGATACGCGAGTCTTTCCCTTTAATATCACCTGATCAAAACCTGAATGAGATATAGCGGGTGAAATGCCCTGATAAAAACCGGTTAACAAGATAATGATGGGGTGAACCGGAACTACCCACCACAGCATAAATAGAGTGAAATAGATGGCGTGTTCAAGCGGGTGCATCGATATTCCAGTCCAGGGGCCAATGTTGACATTACGATGATGTAGCTCGTGAGAAATTTTATACAACGGTTGCCAATGCAGTAAGCGATGATTGAAGTAAAAGTGTATCGTCGACCAGAAAAATACGGCCAGTAATCCTGTGATAAAATAAACAGGATGTTCAGCAATGCTCATGAAAGGCAATTTGCCACTGGCATAAATCCAAAGTGTAATTACTTCGAAAAACGTCCAGATCGTTACGCCTGAAATAAGACTCCAGAACATGTTGTCCCAAACCTGATTACCCCATAAAAATAATGGGTTGTCGGTGGTGAGCCACTGCTTTTGGAATTTGTATTGTTTGGCCTGGCTTTGGCGACTGTAGAGCCACCAGTGCAGAGAGCCAGCAACCATTGTCAGCAGTACCGCATTACGTATCCAAATCAGTGCAATCCAATCTACGCTTAGGTTTGACATGGTTGCCATTGTCGGTGTCAGAAACAACCAGGCGACAACGGCCAAAGCAATAAAGAAAAATCCCCAAGGAAATAACAGGCCGAAAAATAACCAGCGCAAGGCCGCAATTGGGTGTGGTGGCCAATCGTACAGTGGCGGCGTTTCGATCCGATAATTCGGTTTGTAATGGTTATCGTCAGTTGAAGATTCAGTTGTCATTTTTTTAACCTGAACAGGTAAAGAAACCGCTCTACTTTAATCTGACATGCCAGTCACAGTAAAGCAGCAAATGATTGGATTAATGAGGCGTTTTGTCAACGATCAAGCGGTTCATCTCCCAACAGGAACCTTGGTCCGAAACCTCGCTTTGCGGCGATATCAGCCGGGTTGTATAAGGCATAAAAATATCATAGACACCCATAGAAATATTTTTGCTAAATCTTGCTTTTTCAAGGCCACGATGGATTTTGGACGGATTGGAAAGCAAAAGGGGACGGAGGGATTTTAAATTAACCCGTTGCGAAAAGGTTGCTAATCTGGTCAGACTAGCACTAAAAAAGCAAGGGAATTGCTATGCCGAGACGTGCAAGGATATACCTACCAGAGCTACCCTATCCTATTGTTCAAAGAGGCAATAACAGAGAAGCCTGCTTCATAGAGCCGGAAAACTATCAATTTTACCTGGAGCTTTAGAAGGAAATATCAAAGCGATACGGGGTATGGGTACATAGCTATTGTTTGATGACAAATCATATTCATTTCCTCGTAACGCCAACAACTGATACATCGATATCGAATACCATGAAAGTAGTGGGTAGCCGATACGCCCAATACATCAATAAAAAATAGGGAAGAACAGGTACGTTATGGGAAGGCAGGCATCGATCGAGTTTAGTGCAATCAGAAAAATACTTTCTTGTCTGTTGCCAATATATTGAATTAAATCCGGTTAGATCGGGCATGGTTGGGGTACCAGAAGAATACCAATGGTCGAGTTAAACTAGCAATGCCTAGGGCGATGACAGTTGGATTACTCGACATGTCGAGTACGAAAGACTGGGAGAAACACGAGACAAGCAATGCCATAGCTATCGTGAATTATTTAAGGGCCATATCGAGGTAAGAGATAGGCATTTAATACGTCAAGCCACGCACTATTGTCAGCTGGTTGGGGATGACCGATTCAGACAAGAGATCGAAAATAAATATAATATCTAAATAGGTCAAGCTAAACGAGGCAGGCCAAAGAAGACTAAAGTTGGAATAGTTTAACTTTAATCCCTCCGTCCCCTTTTTACGTAGACAAAAGTCTCTCGTTGGAGTGGTGCCGCGCAAACCCCCGAGATTTTTTTCTCACCTGTACTTCTTAGGTGCAAGCCATGCATGTTATTTCCTAAATATCTGTTAATTCATCGACAATTGGTATATTTTTTAGCCCATGAATATCAGTCAAATTAATCGTTCGATGAAACTAAAGCCCGCACTTAATCGTCTCGAAGGCCGTATAGCGGTCATTTCTGGCGGTGCAAATGGCGTAGGTGCTGCCGCAAGTCGGTTGTTTTCCAATGAGGGCGCGGCGGTAGTGATACTGGATTGGGATCGTGCCAGCGGCGAGGCTTTACAGGTAGAATTAGCTGATACTGGTGCTGATGTTCGGTTTATATACGCCGATGTCTCAAAGCCAGAAGATGTCGCTACAGCCATAGATTTAGTGATAACTCAGCACGATCATATCGACATTCTGTTTAATCATGCTGGCTCTATCATTGTTAAGCCTTTTCTTGATTACACTATCGAAGACTGGGATGAAATGATGAACAGTAATGCCAAAAGTGCTTTCCTGGTCACTCGTGCCGTTCTTCCCGGCATGCTCGAAAGAGGTTACGGTTCAATCATCAATACCACATCCACTGCAATAACCGTTTGTTCTAAAATGGAGTCTGTGTACATTGCATCAAAATCGGCAATGCATCAATTAGCTCGGGCAATTGCAGTCGAGTTCCGGGACAGTGGCGTCCGATGTAATAATATTTGTCCTAATTTTGTTCGAACCAAACACGGACTGGAAGAAATGGCTCAATTGCGTGCTTTTGGCGTTTTAGCCTCTGAAGATGATGTTAATACGCTGCAGGGTCGAATATGTGAACCGGAGGAAGTCGCTACTGTCGCCCTGTTTTTAGCGTCGGATGAATCAAGCTTTGTTAACGGCGCCGAAATCTTCGTCGACAACACCTTTACGGCGGTTTAATTATGCTCTGGGGAATGAAGCCAGTTGAGCAGCAAGCCGCTTACGGTCTGGCGGTAGATAAGATTAAACAAATGATTCATCTGGGTTTACTGCTATCCGGCGAACGGATGCCAGCTGAGCGCAAACTCGCCGAACAAATCAGCATTTCGCGTGTCACGCTGCGCGAAGCCTTGCGCATATTAGAATCAGAGGGCTATGTCACCATTCGGCGGGGAGCTGCGGGTGGGGCGTTTGTCGTTGAGGAAGTGCAACTACGTGAAATGGCAAAATGTCGCATCTCAGGGGATCCGGCAGCAGCCATGAGAGTTTTCGAGTACCGAATTGTTGCAGAGCCTCTGGCAGCGAAGTTAGCTGCCATTCGAAGAACACCGGCAGATCTAAAAAGATTGGAAAATACGCTGCTTGAGATAGGTAAGGCATCTTCGTCAGGAGAGCTCCGCAGAGGAGAAACCACATTTCACTTATCGATCGTACAAGCTTCTGCCAATCGTTTTTTGCTCAATTCACTAGAAGAGGCGCTTGCCTCACTCTTTTTGCCGCTACCCAATGGTGAGCTTTCGCCTGAACGAGCCAAAAGCTTAATGCTGCGGGAAAGAGTGTTTGAGGCCATTCGAGATCGACTCGAAACTGAAGCGGAGCAGCGTATGAAAATTCTGGTAGAGGTGGATCAATCTCGATTGCCTGAACGTAACGTCGCCTGAGATTTAATTTGTAACCCAGTCTTTAAATGCAGCCAAAAGGTAGCGGTCTCAGTATTAGCTTGACTCGATCACCCAAAGGTCTAATAATTATACCAAAATAAATAATAGCTAATTGAGGAGATGCAAGCACGTATGAATCCAATCTCACCGGTAAATCTCGATGGTCGAAAGCGTTTCGAGGGTAAGTCTGTTCTGGTTACGGGTGGGGCAGCCGGTATGGGTCTTGCAGCGGCACGTATGTTCGCTGCCGAAGGTGCCCAGGTAGCTGTTATCGATATCCAGCAAGAAGCCGGTCAGGCGTTTGTCGACGAAATCGAAAGTGCGGGTGGTCAGGCTTTTTTCCATGAAGCTAATCTTGCCAATGCGGATCAAACCAATCAGGCGATAGAGGCGGTGATCAAGCAAATGGGCACTATCGATACCCTGTTTAATCATGCCGGCACGATTATCGTTAAGCCATTTCACGAAACGACAGACGAAGACTATGACCGTCTAATGGATATTAACCTGCGCTCTGCGTTTATGGTAACTCGTAAAGTCGTGCAGCACATGAAAGACAATGGTGGAGGCTCAATTGTCATTACCGGCTCCATCGGTAGCGGGAAAGCTTTTGTTTACGAGTCGCTCTACTGCATTACCAAGGCAGCGGTACTGATGTTATCGAACTCGATTGCGGTCGAATATCGTGACCACGGAATTCGATGCAATGCGGTTTGCCCTGGTTTTGTCAAAACGGCCCATGGACTGCGAGAAATCGATGAGCTGGATGGCCTCGGTCAGCAATGGCAAGAGGCTGATCTTGAAGCAACGCAAGGCAGGATATGTGAACCCGAAGAGGTCGCGTCTGCTGTTTTGTTCCTGGCGTCAGAGGAATCAAATTTTATCAACGGTACGGCTTTGTATGTCGACAACGGTTGGTTCGTAAAAGGATAGGAAAGCCGGTTTGACCGGAGTGACTATCTAAATAACTACTGGAGCGTAAATTAATGAATGTTAAAAAAATACTAAATAGCTTTATCGCTATTGCCATGAGTATCGGCCTGGTTGCACCTGCAACATCCATGGCGGCAGGTGTGCCCGAATCGGATAAGCCGATTAAATTTATGACTGCCGATTGGACAAGTATCGGATTGCAGGCCGAAATCATGTCTCTGATACTGAGAACTTCCGGCTATAACACCAAGCTCGTGGTTGCGGATGATTCGGGCCGTTACCCCGGTTTCGAAGCTGGCGACCTTCATGTATCCATGGAAACCTGGCAGACCACACAGTTAAATAATCTCAAAAAATCAGTCGCCACCGGAAAAGTTTTAGACATGGGTGAAACCGGACTGAAAGGCGTTGAAGACTGGTGGTATCCGATGTACATGAAAGAAAGATGCCCCGGTTTACCCGATTGGAAAGCGTTAAAGAAATGTGGTGAGTTGTTTGCCACTGCTGATACTGCCCCGAAAGGCCGTTATGTTGGTGGACCTGTCTCCTGGGGTGATCACGATGAGAACCTGATCAAGGCACTTGATTTACCCTTTGAGGTTATCCATCCGGGTACGGATGCAGCCATGTTTGCAGAATTAAAGGCGGCATACGATCGTAAGGCACCCGTCATTCTTTGGGTTTGGGAGCCGCATTGGGTTGGTTCAGTCTATGATGGCGAGTTTGTCAAATTCCCAAAATTTGAAGCTGGATGTTTCGACGATGCTTCCTGGGGCCCTAATCCCAACATGACTGGTGACTGCGGCAAGCCTTACGGCTGGATCAAAAAAATGGCGTGGGCTGGCGGAGAAAAAGTCTGGCCCTGTGCTTATGAAATGATTCGCAAATACGACATGAGCAATGCTCAGATCAATAAAATGTTGATTGAAGTTGATCTGAATGGTCGCTCAAATGAAGAAGTCGCAACCGAATGGTTGAAAAATAACAAAGACATCTGGAAGCCCTGGACTACCTGCGCCGGATAGTTTATCGGTTGTGTTATGTAACGGACGAGAGTTATGCTGTCGTCCGTTACTTTATTTTGGGCTCCTTAAAAATGCACTTATCATCAGGATGGCGTGTAGGTTGTTTTCGCCTCAGGGTGCTTACTGTTGGTGCCCGCGCAAAAAACTGTCGCTGAAAATCACTATTTTTAGAGCGATCCATTTGTAATATCTAACAGGTATTCGAGTATTCTATGAGCTTGGCTCTCCGTATTGACAACCTACCGCATATCGCAAGGTCATCAGTCAAATGTGTAGTGGCAGTGGTAGCCATGGCCCTGATTACTAATCTGGGCCCTGGTTGGCTATCGACTATCCCTGACTGGCTGATGTTTCCAGTTTCTGACATTGTAGGGGACTCGCTCACCTGGTTCGCCCGAGAAGCTACTATCGGTGGTATTGCGGTCCAGGAGATTACACGGGGCTTTGCCGGATTAATTGATAAACCAATTGAAGCCGCGGTTGTTGTGCTTGCCGATGGCTTGTTTAAAGGACGCGGTCTCGACGTCACTCAATCAGTACCTCCGCTTTCGTGGTTGGCACTCGGCGGGGCTGCCATCATTGTGGCTCATCGGTTTGGTGGTTCTGCACTGGCGCTGACGACGTCCATTTGCGTCGCATTTCTGGTGTCTTTCGGTCTCTGGCAAAATGCCATGATCACCTTGTCAAATGTTTTGGTGAGTGTCATCCTCGCGACGCTGCTTGGTCTGGTACTTGGAATCTGGTCTTTCCGCAGCACACATGTAGAGAACGTCACTCGCGGTATCATGAACGTGATGCAAACTGTCCCCATTTTCGCTTACCTGATACCAACATTGCTGCTGTTTGGGTATGGCCCCAGTGCCGCGCTGGTAGCGACTGTTGCCTATGCGCTTCCACCGATGGTTCACAACACGGTGCTCGCGTTAAAGTCTGTTCCGGCCGAAACCATCGAATGCGGTCGTATGACTGGTTGCACCCAACGTCAGTTGCTGTGGCAGGTACAGCTACCAACTGCATTGGGCAAGATTGCGGTAGGGCTAAACCAGTCTATTATGATGACACTTAATATGGTCATCATTGCCTCCATGATTGGTGCCGGTGGCCTCGGTTTTGATGTTTTAAAAGCCTTGCGCAAGCTCGATATCGGTGGTGGTCTTGAAGCGGGTATGGGCATAGTCGCGCTCGCGATTATTCTCGATCGAACCAGTCAGGCAATTGCGAAAAGAGCGGCGCATGGCAAACATCGTGAGCCTGGACAATGGCCGATCTGGAAGGTGGTTGGCTTGTGGCTAGTGATCGCCACAGGTATTGCTTACATTTTTGAGCCTGCACAGGCCTGGCCTAAAGATTATGTCATCTCAACCGCCGTGTTCTGGAACGATCTTGTCACCTGGATAAATATTGAATGGTTTGATGTATTAGACGCATTTCGAACCTTCGCGCTGCTCGAAGTCATGCGCCCCTTTCGAGATGCGCTAGCAGCGGCTCCGTGGAGTATGATGATAGGCCTGCTCGCCATTGGTGCCTATGCGCTGGGCGGTGCGCGACTCGCCATTTATTGTGTGGCGCTGGCGCTGGCCATCGTAATGACTGGTTACTGGGGGCCTGCAATGAACTCGCTTTACTTGATTTTGATATCTGTAACGCTTGCGGTCATCATGGGTTTCCCCGTGGGGTTCTGGTTGGCTTCACGCCCCCAATTACAAACCGCCGCCAATCTGACACTCGATACGCTGCAAACCTTGCCTACGTTGGTATACCTGTTACCCGCAGTGATGCTGTTCAGGATCGGTGATGTTTCAGCGGTTATAGCCGTAACCCTTTATGCCACGGCACCAGCCATTCGCTATGCGATGATCGGCATGAGCCAGGTTCCAGTGGCACGACTAGAGGCCGCTCAGATTTCTGGCTGCACCCGTTGGCAAACTTTGCGCTGGATCCGTTTCCCAGCAGCACTTCCAACCTTATTGGTCGGAGTCAACCAAACCATCATGATGGCATTTTCTATGCTGATAATTGCCGCCCTGGTCGGAACCAAAGACCTGGGTCAGGAAATACTCATCGCACTCAATCGATCTTTGGTTGGTCAGGGCATTGTGGCGGGCCTTTGTGTCGCTTGTCTCGCACTCATTGCAGATGCATTACTCAAAGCTGGCGCAGCTCGCGCGGTGACACATCGTCACAAAAAAGAGGATTAACTATATGGCGAATGACATCCCGGCTTCGCAGGATTCCAACGACGTACCCATGCTGAGTTGTCAGGGAATATGGAAAGTATTTGGCACCAATAAATCGGAATTTGAACGGTCCGGCGGCCCCGATATGAGAGATCAAGAGTTAGCTCGTCGAGGTTGGACAGTGGCCGTACGTGACGCTTCTTTTGACGTGGCGCGCGGAGAAGTGTTCGTCATTATGGGTTTATCGGGCTCGGGGAAATCAACGGTTGTTCGCTGCCTGTCGCGGCTGATCGAACCCACCAATGGTAATATTTTGGTGGAAGGAGAAGATCTGCTGGCGGCCAACGAAGCACAATTGCTCGATATACGCCGTCGAAAAATGGGCATGGTATTCCAGCACTTTGCACTATTGCCAAATCGTGATGTGCTCGGTAACGTTGCCTTTCCACTGCAGGTACAAAATATCGAACGCAGCAAACGAGAAGAACGCGCGCGAGAAATGATATCGCTAGTCGGTCTCGAGGGGCGAGAAAAGTTTTTCCCGGATGAACTCTCCGGCGGACAACAACAAAGAGTAGGTATTGCGCGTTCACTTGCCAGTAACCCGGCGATCTGGTTTCTTGATGAACCTTTTTCAGCGCTCGACCCGCTGATCAGGGCAGACCTTCAAGACGAGCTGTTGCGCCTTCAGAAGCAGCTACACAAGACAACGGTTTTTATTACTCATGACCTCGATGAAGCCATAAAAATCGCGGATCGTATCGCCATTATGGATCAGGGGAGAATCGTGCAAATCGGAAGCCCAGAAGACCTGGTGCTGAATCCAGGCAGTGATTATGTTAAACGATTCGTTAAAAACGTACCCCGCTCAAAAGTAGTGCGAGTTTCAAGCATTTTGCGCGATGCAACTAGCTCTGATTCGGTGGGAGATATAGTCGTCAAGGCCAATGATCGACTGGCCGATGTTGCGCCCAAAATTGGTGGAAGCACTCAATCCATTGCTATACAAGACGATAAGGGTGTCACGCTAGGCTATGTTGACCGTGATAAGTTTGTGCGGGTGTTGGCCGGAGTTGTTTAAGATGTTTTTCCTGACCGACTAATTACCTGAGCCTTATGCGGATGACGACAGATTGGAACTTTAGCAAACAGGGAACTATCGATAGTCACGGTGGGAAAATCTGGTATGGCCTGACTGGAAACAGCGAATCTTCTGCTACACCGCTGATTGTCATTCACGGCGGACCCGGAATGACGCATCACTATCTTCACCCATTAACCGATCTCGCTGATGAGCGACAAGTCATATTTTATGACCAACTGGATGCCGGTCTCTCGGAGCACCCGAATGATCCTGGAAACTGGAATCTGGCAAGATTTGTTGGTGAAATAGATGACCTTCGTGAATCATTAGATCTACGCAAACCAGCCATTTTCGGAAACTCCTGGGGCGCTACTATTGCGGCGTCTTATGCTGCAAATAATCCGGCCGGAATAGAGAAGCTGATCCTCTCTAGCCCCTTGATAAACACAGAGCAATGGCTGTCGGACAATCAAGTTCATCGTGAAAACCTACCATCAAATGTGCTTTCTGTGATGGATCGATGTGAAAAAAATGGCCAGGAATCGTCTCAGGAATATCAGGATGCGGTAGCGGTTTTTTATAACCGACATTTCTGCAGAGCCAATCCTTGGCCAGACACCGTTATGGAAACTATGAATGCCCTGAACGAAACCTGTTATGCGGGCATGTGGGGGCCCAACGAGTTCACCTGCAACGGATTACTTCGTGACTATGATGGATTGGCTGAACTGGAATCCATCCAGGCACCCACGCTCATAACCTGTGGTGAATTTGACGAGGCAGCACCTGCAAGCTGCAAAAAATTTACCCAATTGATAGCAAATGCACGCTATGTCGAATTCGAAGACGCTTCGCACCTCACATTCGTTGACAGCCGTGAGAAATACATTGAAACACTTCGTCATTTTTTATCTGAATAACGACTGTTTGGACTTGCCACCTGAAGGGGAAATATGAACTCTATTAAAAACGCCAAAGCATACGATTACATCATTGTCGGTGCAGGATCAGCTGGATGTGTCCTGGCTAATCGCCTGACAGAAGATTCAGGTACTTCTGTTCTTCTATTGGAGTACGGCGGCAAGGATGACAGCATCTTTGTGCAAATGCCGACTGCATTACAAATCCCGATGAGCATGCCTCGGTTTAACTGGGGCTTTTTTTCCAAACCGGAAATTAATCTCAACGACCGCCTGGTTGACGTATCGAGAGGCAAGGGTCTTGGTGGCTCCTCTTCGATCAATGGCATGATTTATGTTCGTGGCAATGCCTGTGACCTGGATCAATGGGAAGAACTGGGTGCTAAAGGCTGGGCTTATCGAGATTGCCTGCCTTACTACAAGAAGGCAGAGAATTGTGCCTACGGAGAGGATGAGTACCGTGGCGGAAATGGGCCGTTACACACCTGCAATGGGAACGGCATGATAAATCCGCTCTACCAGGCGTTTATCGATGCCGGTGATGAGGCCGGATACGGCGTTACTGACGACTACAATGGATATCGACAGGAAGGCATGTCGAAGATGGATATGACGGTTAAGGGTGGCGTTCGCTGTAGTACGGCCAATGCATATCTGAAGCCGGTGTTGCATCGGCGTAATTTAACCGTCATTACGCATGCGCTGACAAAGCGCGTCATTCTGGAGGGCAAGAAAGCAGTTGGCGTTGAGTTTGAACACAAGGGTAATACGCAACAAGTCAGAGCAAATAAAGAAGTCATCCTGTCGGCAGGGGCGATTGGTTCGCCGCACATAATGCAAATGTCAGGTATTGGTCCTGTTGATGTGCTGAAACAAGCTGGCATCGAAGTACTGCATGAATTGCCCGGTGTGGGTGAAAACCTCCACGACCACCTGGAATCCGTTATCCAGTATGAAACAAAGCTTCCCGTCTCATTGAATCGACACATGGATCTATTTGGCAAGTTTCTCATCGGAGCACGCTGGTTTTTGTTCAAGTCCGGCCTGGGCGCAACCAATCATTTTGAATCGACAGGCTTCATCCGCACCCGTGCCGGCCTGAAGTGGCCAAACGTTCAGTTTCACTTTTTACCTGCAGTCGTGCGCTATGACGGAAAAGCTAACACTGGGCCCCACGGCTACCAGATACATTTTGGGATTAACAAGCTAAAAAGCCGTGGCTGGGTTCGGGTCAACTCCAGTAACCCTTTGGAGAAACCAACCATTGTTATGAATCATTTTCAGGATCAAAGTGACATAGAGGACTACCGAATGGCCTTCCGCCTGACGAGAGAAATCGGAATGCAACCGGCATTCGATGCTTATCGAAAAAAAGAGGTCGACCCTGGTGAGCAAGTGAAGTCAGATGACGAAATTGATGCCTGGGTCCGCGAGAATGTGGAAACGGCATACCACCCAACCTGTACTTGCAAGATTGGTGCAGACGATGACCCTATGGCTGTTGTTGATGTGGCGTGCAAGGTCATGGGAATTGAAAGTTTAAGAATAGTTGATTCATCGATCTTTCCGACAGTTCCTAATGGAAACACTAACGCAGCGACCATCATGGTCGGCGAGAAAGCCGCGGACATCATCAGAGGGAAAGACCCATTGCCACCATCAAATGCAAAGGCATATGTTGCTCCAGATTGGGAAACCAAGCAACGGGAAGGCGTTGCTGTCAGGCCTTCCCTGTAGAGACATTCACGTTGACTTTCGGGGATAACCATTAGCATGTACTATTTTCGCGTTACGCTCGCTTATAAAGGCACGCTCTACTTTGGCTGGCAAGCGCAGTCTCTAAATACCCTTCATGAAGAAAGACAGACCGTTGAAGGTACGATCTTAAATGCGCTGAAAAAAATGGTGAATTATCAGCCCTGCACAATTTCTGCTGCTAGTCGCACGGATGGTGGTGAAATGTAAGGGGGTAAATCTTGACTTAATACTTTTAAATTCCTGTCCTTGAAAATCATGAGAAGTAAAAGAAGCAAAAGGGGACGGAGGGATTTTAAATTGACCCGTTGCGAAAAGGTTGCTTATCTGGTTTCACCAGCCACTAAAAAAGCAAGGGAATTGCTATGCCGAGACGTGCAAGAATATACCAGCCAGAGCTACCGTACCCTTTTGTTCAAAGAGGCAATAATAGAGAAGCCTGCTTCATAGAGCCGGAAAACTATCAATTTTACCTGGAGCTTTGGAAAGAAATATCAAAGCGATACGGGGTATGGGTACATAGCTATTGTTTTACGT
>Ga0115001_10002352_pt1 | contig 14489 bp, 11 predicted proteins | sample ArcticOcean_MG_C_12_FD_89869 | JGI IMG/M metagenome (GOLD analysis project Ga0115001, IMG submission 89869) | Marine microbial communities from western Arctic Ocean - ArcticOcean_MG_CB8_130 | ecosystem: Environmental > Aquatic > Marine > Oceanic | place: Arctic Ocean: Canada Basin | collected... | reverse complement strand
CTTCTGGTTTAGCTTCCTCTTTCTCCTCTACCTTTTGATCGGCGCTCTCAACCCCTCCGCTGAGGTCGTCCGCGACGAACGTGGCTGGTGGGTCGAAGCGGTTCAAGCTCCTCTAGCCGCTTGGCTACCGACCTCCGTTCGTTCCGACTATCAGCCTATGAATGCCTGGCGCGTCCTTGCCAGCTTCACCGCCACCTTCACCCTTATTTGGGGACTTTGGGCCGGACTGACACGACGCAAACCCGTTCTTCTCGTGCTATGGTGTCTCCTACTTAGCGGTGCTGGCATGGGACTGGTCGGGATCCTCCAGCATCTTACTGAGGCCAAAATGGTTCTTTGGACTTTCCCTTCTAGTAACGAACTTTTCTGGGGTTCTTTTTTTTATCGCAACCAAGCTGCTGCCTATTTGAATCTCATACTCGTCGTAGCAGGCGTCCTCTTTTTTTACCACGCTAAGCGCGCCCGCGAATTTTCTAGGAGTGGGGGCCCGCACTTCCTCTGCTTTGCCATCTTCGCTATTACAGCCGCTTCCATAGGGCTCGCACTCTCACGGGCTGGGATCCTTTTTGGTGGGATCCTCACCACCACATTACTGACCTTACTGGTCATCTTCGGATTGCAAAGTATTTTCCATATTCGTAGCTTTTGGCTCTACATGCTCCCCGTGGTCATTCTAGGCTTGGGCGCCCACATGGCCGTTTCTTACATCGATTTTGATGCGATTGAAGAGCGCTTTGGTGACATCAGAGAAACTATCGAGACAGCCGATCAAAATTCCCGAGTCATTGCCACTAAGGCCACATGGGAGATGACGCAGGACCGACTAACGCTGGGCTGGGGTGCTGGTTCTTTTCGCTATATATTCCCCATGTATCAGCGTAATTATTCAGAGATTTTTTATTATAAATATCACAAAAAAAAGGGATGGCAAGGCCGCCGGATGTATCACTACGCACACAATGACATCGTGCAGTTTATCGCCGAGTATGGGGCTATTGGTAGCGGCTTGGTGCTCCTCACACTTTTCTGGATCCTTTTTTCAGCTTTCCGCATTTTCAGTTTTTCAGCTTATTTCATGCTCGTTGGTTTTGCCACGAGTATGAGCCACGCCTTACTCGATTTTATCTTTAACAGCCCTGCTTACTGGATGGCCTTCCTTGCTCTACTTGTTACATCAAGCAAGCTATTGCAGCTAGAAGCCAAGCGCAGAGCGTAGTAGACGACACATACCGTTGCCTGTGATTTCAGTTTAGAATACTGTCTTGGAATTTAAACATCACTACACCATCCACTGTAAAACATTTTATTTCAGTATCTTGCTCGAAACTGTCTGTAACAAATACCACCAATTCCCGTGAAAATTCGGTTAGCAGACTGTGCTGTTTTCATCGACTCACGCACATTAATTGAAAAGTTTGAAAACATTACCAATTCCGAATACAAATTCTAGAACTTTTAAGACTTTGGTCTTAACTGGCTCAAAAGGGGTAGTTTCTTTTTCTGGATTGCTTTTGCTGATGTTGCTTTCGCGATTGATGAGTGAAGAGGATTACGGGGGCTTTCGGCAGCTAACCTCAGTTGGGCGCATCGCACTCCCGTTATTGTTATTAGGTTTGCCGCAGGCGCTGATCTATTTTGTCCCTAAGGATCGTGACAATGGAAGGCGTTACTTTCGAGTTGCTTTTCTTTTGTATACTGGGGCGACGCTTTGCTTTGCATTGCTGTGCCTGATTTTTGCAAAACAGATTGCTGCTTATTACAACAACTCTGGTATGGCTGGAGCATTGCGCTACATCATTCCATGGGTCTGGGCCGTTGGGCTACTGCCGATATGCACCAATGCCTTACTTGGCCTTGAGAAACCAATTCTGTCCGGGGTCATTAGTGCGGTCCATGCGATCATCTTCGTTATCGGAGTGGTGAGTGTGTCTTTGATGGGGGCAGAGTATCTCGATGTTATCAAGGCATATGGGGCTGTCCCGTTCATCAGTATATTACCTATATTGGTTTATACTTATAGCAAATTACCGAAGGCTCAGACAGGAAGTGCTTTTAAAGAAGATGCAACTCACTTACTAAAATATTCATTGCCGCTATCGCTTTCTCAATTTGTTGGGAATTTTGGCCGACAGATCAGTTTGTTGATTGTCGCGCCACTGCTATTAGCAGAAGAATTCGGAATCTACGCAAATGGAGCAATCGAGTTGCCGTTCGTTGGTATGTTAACTGGTTCCGCGGTGGCAGTGATCACTCCGGAGATTGTTCGGCTATATGGTGAAAGTCGTAGAGAGGAATGCGTGCAACTGTGGCAGAAGGCCGCAGAGAAAACAGCTTTAATCATTTTTCCAATTTTCGTATTCTTTATGTTTAATGCGGAAAGCTTCATGGTGGTGCTTTTTTCTGAGAAGTATTTTGAGGCAGCGGTTCCATTCCGGATTTTCCTATTACTGCTTCCGATTCGCATCATTTATTTTGGCAATGTATTTATTGCAGCTGGACGGAGCAAATTAATATTAATACGTAGCATCGGAACGACTGGTCTTTGTGCCTTATTTACACTTGGAATCGCGTATTATTATAAGCCGATGTATGCGCCTCTAGGATTGGTGTTGGCCATCTATGGGTGGGCATTGCCGTATAATATTTTTTGGTATAAGCGCTTGATGGGGAAAGTGTTCTATTTAGATATGCCTTGGGTGACTCTTGGTCGAACGCTGATCGCTAGCTTATTGGCTGGAGGTGGGGCATCAACTGTTGGTTTATTCGGTCTATCTCCTGCTTATTCTTTACCGTGTGGTGGTATCTGCTTTGCATTAGTTCTTGCGCTTTTATATAAGAAGTTCCGTCTGATCTGATTTTTAATATGTGTTTTTTAAGAAAATATTTATACTTAATAGTTACGAAGTTCGTGACGAAATTTCGACAGGAACAAAAGAGGTATGCGAATTTTATTTTTCATCGGCATGTTCCCCTACAGGGAGTAAATTGTGAACTTAAAGGAGTTGGATATGTCAGTGAGTGGCGTGGACTTGTTATAGGTAAGAATGTTCATATCGGTCAGGGGTTCTATATCGCGTCAGAGGGAGGTGTTACTATCGGCGATAATACGCATATAAGTAGGAATGTAACCATGTATACCCATAATCATGATTATGAGGGAGGGGCGTTGCCTTATGATGCAGAACGAAAGTATAAGTCTGTCCATATTGGTAAAAATGTATGGATTGGGATGAATGTCTCAATATGTCCAGGTGTTAATATAGGAGATGGCACTATTATTGCTTTAGGTAGCGTGGTGACGAAGGATGTCCCAGAACATTCGATCGTAGGTGGTGCTCCAGCAAAGCCAGTCGGTTCACGAGATGTTACTCATTATTTGGACCTAGAGAGAAGACGCTTATACGGCGGTAAGAATGGTAGAATGGGGAGCGATCAGGATCTTTCTACTTGTGTTAATGCGCGTGAGCTAGGCAGTCGTATGTGCTATGTGCTATCGACTGGGAGATCTGGATCCACCGCGATCATTGATAGTATGAATCAGCATCCCGACGTGATCGCTTATCATGAACCTTGGAGAGCCCTGATTCGTTTATCCACAGAGTTTGAGCACGGAATTATCGGCGAGTCGCAAGTATTGGAGGAGTTAGAGGCTTTACTCGTTAAGGTCAGTTCATTTCCTGCAGATAAGAATGTTATAATATCAGATCAAAAGTTGAGTAATTTGATCCCATTTCTTCAGCGAATAACACCTCAGGCTAAATATATTTGGTTAACTAGAAGTCCTCGGAGTTGTGTGCATTCTACATATGCACGAGAGTGGTATTCGGAATTTCCTGAAATACTAAAGACTTCAACGCGTTATTGGCATAGATATCGCGTTGAGGGAGGCTTGAGTGGAGATGTTTCAGTGAGCCGATGGGGGCAGTATTCTCGTTTTGAGAAGAATTGTTGGTATTACAAATACTGGAACTCTATAATATGTAATTCTTTAAGTGCTGTCGAAGCGTCTCAATGGTTACATGTCGAGCTAGAGAATTTGTCTGATCAAATAGAAGGGTTACAAGATTTTGTTGGATTAAAGAGTAATAATATTCGGCTGTTGAAAACAAACAAAGTGGTAAGCGCACATCAAAATGCATACACTGAAAAGTGGAGTGATGAGCAGGAAGAAACCTTCCGCCGCTATTTTGAGCACGATACGGAAAGCAAATAGAAGATTTTCGATATTAATTTTAGCAAGAATGCTGGTATGAGATTTCCCTTATTGCGTATGTTAAAGATGCTGTCTGCATCGAGGCGACAATTACCCAGTTTTATAATCATTGGTGGACAAAAATGTGCGACGACATCTCTTTACGATTATATCTGTAAACATCCATCTGTTGTTAGTGCTGAAATTAAGGAAATTCATTATTTCGACCTGCGCTATAAAATGAGTGACTGTTGGTATCGTTCGAATTTCCCGTTTAAGAGAGGTGGTATGATTACTGGGGAATCAACGCCAAGCCTGATTTGGTCAACTCCATCGCTGCCTCGTATTAAGAAATTACTTCCTAGTGCGAAAATCATGGCAGTGCTTCGTGATCCAGCTGAACGTGCCATATCTCATTATTATCATAATGTAAGGCAAGGGCGTGAGACTCGACCTATAGCTAAGGCGATGTTTGCGCCTGAGAGTTTACGTTCTGCAAAAGGATTAAAACTTGGAAGCGCTGAATATTTAGAATCTCTACGATTCGGATATATTTCTAAAAGTCGTTATGATGAGCAAATCAAGCAGTGGAGCCATTACTACAAGCTGGAGGACTCACTTTATTTACCATTTTCTGGCGTTACCCAAATTGATGGAGTTACTAGGCAGACGGTGTTTGAATTTTTGGGTCTTCCAGACCATGAAATTCCAGTAATGAGTCGTCAAAATATAGGCGTTCCTAAGCAACCAGACGAAGTTGCAAATATTACTGCGCGTTTGCACGATGCTTTGTCTGAGAGTCGGCAGGCGACCTTAAGTATGCTCAACTGGGAAAAATTTTAATTTATATGGAGCAGGGGAAATCACATCTACATAATGAAATCGGTAGTATTTATCGATATTTGAAGACGAAGCAGGGGCGTCAAGAGGGATGGCCTGTTTTCTTGGTTATAGCTTCCGCCTTCTTGGTCGCGATGTTACCGGTCTCGATCTATCAGCTCAAGTGCGCGTTTTTTATCGAGACTTATAGTATCAATTATTTACAGGTTTTGATGCCATTCCTGATGTTGCCAACGCTATTACGAGTGAAGAAAAATCGTGTAATGTTGAGCTTCTTTTTTGCCTTTGTTTTTTTGGGGCTAGTGACTGCGCCATTGGCTGCTAAGTCTTCTCTGAATTGCTTAATTGTTGGTGCATATACTGGGTTACCTTTTTTATATATTAGTTGTATTCAGTTCACTCCTTTTCAGAAAGATTTACTAAAGTGGGGAGTTTTATTACTATGTTTCGGTTTAGGGCTCCAAGTGCTGATCTATGGCCTTGGGCTGAAAACATATGTCAGTGCATATTCAGACGGGGCACTTGGAGTGGTTGGTGAGGTTTCACGTGTGGGAAGCACTGCGGGAGCCGCAACAGGCACGGCGGTATATATATTTGTAACTGCAGTGCTTTCGGCAGTGCTCTTTGTGAAGCGCCCGTTGGTTTTCTGGGCGATCCTCATTTTTGCCGCAATCACAATATTAATCAGTCAATCTCGTGGGTCGTTGCTGATGATTGCTCTTTTTATGGCTGCCTTGGGTTTGCCGCTACTAAAAGAATCAACTTCTCGTGGTGGTGGGTTTATACTTCGAGTTGTTTTATTGCTCTGTGCATTGTGTTCTGCTGGAGGATTTTTATACTTTAAGCCAGACGTAGTTGAGCAGTGGCGTAAGCGTGTCGACTATATGCGTGGAGATATTACACATATTGGTGGGCGAGATTATCGTTATGCGGTGGCTTACGAAACCTTTGTGGACTCAAATGGTTTAGGTGTTGGACTAGGCAATTATTCGGCGCGAAAGAAAATCATGCCGTTCGGTGCGAATGTAGTTGGCACTTCTTCGCCTCATAATGTTTATCTTCTTATGCTCACTGAAACTGGAGTGGTGGGGTTGATTGCTTATTTAAGTCTTATAGGGGCTGTGCTGTGGCGAGCATTTAAGAGCGGGCGACATATAGCATTGGTAGGGTTGGCTGTCATTTTGTTGATTGGACATAATGTTGAATATATTTATTTGCATTCACCCTTTTTATGGGTGTTTGGTTTGTTATTGGCATATGCGTGCCATGACGAACCTCGATTAGAGGAGGCATTTAAGACGCGAAGAGGATGAGTGATCATCAGAAAACAGTCCTCGTGATTTCATTTCACGATTGGAAATCGAAGCGACTCGCAGGGTTTCATAAAATTGGGGAGGCATTGCTTGAGTCGGGCTATGATGTTTATTTTGCGAGTCATTACCGACCTGTGGCATTAGCGCTGTTTAATAAGGATGAAATTAACTCTTTCAGGAATTGGCGGGCGTTGATGAGGGGAACCGTGAGCACCACTAATATGGCCCGATTGGTTAATTTTACTGCGCTGAATTTAGCCTTACCTGGTCCTTTGCGGCGAGGTCCTTTAAAGCGTGTCAATGGATGGCTTTTGAATTGGTCAAATCACTTACTCGCTAAAAAATGCCGTCGGTTGTGTCCGTCTCCCAAGTGCATTGTGATCGAGAGTGGTGGTTCGATCACTGCCTACCCTGCACTTAAGAAAGCATATCCCGGAGTGCGCTTTATCTACAGGCCGTCAGATCCATGCGTTGGTAGTTTAAATGCGCCTGAAGCGTTGCTAGAGACAGAGCGCCAACTTGTGCGTGAAGCGGATGCCGTCTGCCTAGTGAATGAAGAAGGGCGTCGCTTGTATCAAGAGAATGGTTATGAGCTGGATGCATCAAAGACCCACCTTTTGCCCAATGCCATCGATATGGCAGCTTTTGGTGGGAAGTATGAGGTGCCGCAAGACTTGGCTGTTGCTGAATCGGTTTGTTATGTCGGAGGGCACCCACCTGATTGGCGACCGATTTTGGCTCTGGCGGATCAGCGTACAGATTTAAGAATTGTGATTGTATGTCCTGAGGTGCTTTCTCCTTCTATCGAGAGGGAAGTTGTAGCCCGGTCTGAGCTGATTTATATCGAAGGCCTCTCGCCGGAGCATGTGCCTGCCTATGTCACGAATGCGACGGTGATAATCATCCCCTATCCGAGTGGTTGGGGCGCTCGCCCTCTTGGGATGCATGGGAAGGTGATGCAGGCGATGTATGCGAAAAAGCCAATCGTTGCGACGAATTTGGATCCTGCATTAGGCTCTGAAGGAGTATATATTGAATCCACGCCTGAGTCCTTTTGTGAACGTGTCATAGGCTTACTATCAGCCCCTTTACCGGAGTATCAATTTGATTTTTCAGATAGAGATTGGAGCACTTTTAAGCGCCGTTTTATCGATTACACTGGCCTATGAATAAAGCTTTATTCATTACCATGCATCCTCTTGGTATCCAAACTGGAGGTTCTATTGCATCCAGTAATTTCCTTAAAGTGGTGCTTGAAGCTTTTGAGCATCAGGTGCGTGTGGTCGCCTCAGCAGATGCTGCTGACTATATTGAAGACTTAGGTGCGAATGATTTTCAGGCAGTCCCAGCTCGTTCATCGGTACAGAAGTTGAGCTGCTTGTTGAGAGGGGTTTGCAGTGATCGTTTTAGTCCCTATGTAGACAATCACATCAAGCAATTGTTAGATGGAGTGAGTCATGTAGTCTTAGACGGCTCCATGCTCGGTCGGTTTGCTGCAGTGGTTAAAGCGGTTGCACCACAGGTGCACATCACGCAGTTGCACCATAACTGTGAGCGTAAATATTATGCGGATACGAACATGTCATGGTGGCTACGCTTGTTTATGGGGCGAGTCATTGATAATAATCAGGGAGGCGGTTGGCATGCCGCAGACCTCAATCTGACTTTTACAGAACAAGATGTTGCCGATTTAACTGAGGTCTACGGACGGCCTGAGGGGCAGGCTGTCGCTTATGGCTATTATGAGGAATGTCAGGTGCGTGACATCCTGAGTGCTGCGAAACCTGAGGGGGCAGTTCGACTGGTCATTACTGGAAACATGTCTGTTAAAAAGGGCTATGAAGGCGCGGTCTGTTTTGTGGAAGAGATCCTGCCACATCTGAAAGACGTTTCATTGACCATCGCTGGGCGTAATCCACATCAACAATTGGTAGATGCATCTGCAAAATGCTCGAATGTTGAGTTGATTGCCAATCCGCCTGACATGCTGGCTGTGTTGAAAGATGCAGATATTTTTGTAAACCCATCATCTATTGGGAGTGGCATTAAAGTCCGTAACTTTGATGGTTTACGCAACGGCTTGCCAGTTATCTGTCATGTAGGCAATGCGCATGGTTTTGGGCAATTACCCAAAGATGTCTTTGCTACATTTACTGATGCCACAACTTTCAATCAGTGTCTCGGGCACATGAGTGTGTTGATCGAGGCCAATAGTATACGAGCAGAAGTGCAACGTGTCTATCAGTTGAATTATGGTTTAGATTCAGGAGTGAAGAATCTGAGGTTATGCTTGAATCACTGAAGTAGCGTATGAGAATCGCATTGTTCACAGACCAAGGAGCTCACTACAGGTTTCCTGTATTCGAAGCTATTCAAGCAGCGACACCTGCCGGAAGCTCGATAGACTTTTATATCCCTTCGAATGATTCAAAGGGCTTGAGTGTGTCTGAGTCTACTGGTCAGTTAAAGTCAGTGTCTCGTATTAAGAACATTAATTATAAAGGACGCATCGTCTATCAAACAAAGGCAGTGCTAGCTGCGTGTTCTTCGAAGTATGACGCGATTTTACTTTGGGGCACGGCAAATATATTTAGCAATTGGTTTGCGACTTTTTGTGCAAAATTGACAGGTAAGCGGGTCATCTTTTGGGGGCATGGTTTATATGGAAATGAAAGTCCGATGATTCATCAATTTCGTCTGGTATTTTATCGTTTGGCAGATCTACATTTTTTGTATGGCCATCATGGGCAGCAACTCGTCAATCTCGCACTCACTGGAAGTAACACTTCAGTTATATACAATTCACTGAATGTCGAAAAGATACGGGAGCATGTTGAGAGTTGCCGTAACGTAGTAAAGGGCTGCGAGTGGGATTTAATTTTTGTAGGGCGTATAACAAAGATTAAGAACATGGAGTTGTTACTTGATGCATGTGAAATCCTGAAATCTAAAGGCTATGAATTAAGAGTTCTCGTTGTCGGCGATGGGTTGCATCGTGAGGCTTTAGTGCGACGATCTGCAGAATTGGGTATTGCAGACTGGTTTGAATGGGCTGGAGCTTGTTATGATGACCAAGTGTTAGCTCAATATTTTCGGAAAAGTAAGTTCTGCATTTCACCTGGTAATATTGGATTGATGGCGATGCATGCATTATACAATGAAACGCCTGTTATTACACATTCCGATATGATACATCAAATGCCAGAGGCGGAAGTCATTAGTGAAGGTCTAAATGGGTTTTTGTTCGACTATGGCTCTTCCGATAGTCTTGCCTCGGCATTGGTTCGAGCGATTGCCGAAGATGAGCAGAATATGCCTGATTCATGTTATTCGACGGTGGCTCAGACATATCATCCATTACATCAAGCTGGAGTTTTTTGGAACGAAGTTGGTAAGTTGAAATTATGAAAAAAATAGCAGTAGTATCAGGATTTTGGGGAACCAATATTGGCAATGCCTTTTTTAATGTAGGCGGTAAATACATTGCAGAGCAGATTTTTCCAGGAGAGTCAGTCGAATGGATTCAAGATCAGCCGGGTTATTGGACGTTTTGGGATCAAAATAAAGGGAATCAGCCGAATGATTTGGTCCTGCTGAAGTATTTGGAATGCGATGCGATCGTGGTTCAGGGTCCCTTGTTTACGACTACCTTCCAGAACTTATGGGCAGAAACGTTTGAGGCATTAAAGGCGCGGGGAACTAAGTTAATCTTTTTGAGTGCGGCGATGTTTCGCTTTACCAGCGAGGAGCGCGAAGTGAATTTACGTTTCTTGGAAAAAATCCAGCCGGATGTAATATGCACTCGGGACCGTCCGTCATATGAAGCATTTAAAGATGCTGCGCCACATACCTACGCAGGTATAGATAGCGCATTTTTCTGCCCACGTGCGTATAACCCGTTTAATTTAAATTTAGATCCCTACATCGCGGTTAACTATGATCGTTTCCCTGAGCCTGATATTACACTGTCGGCAAGTGGCACGCAGTTAGCCGATGGTAAATTTGATCGAGTTTTTGAAGGGCTTGATGCGACTTGGGGTTTGAGTTACCCGAAGCGTCAGATGAAATTGGCACATGGTGGTAAGAAACAGTCTTATTTGGGCGCTTTGTTAGATCGTCGTAAGTTGCCTGCTACAATTGGGAAGTATACTGTCGTTCGACCTGAACATCGTTTTAATCCACATATCAATTGGAAGATCTATCAGCAGCCAAATGCAGTGTGCTCGGATGAGCCATTTACATATCTAACAGTCTATGCAGGGTCTTCTTTAACGATCACCGATCGAGTGCATGCCTGTGTCGCTACCTTGGCTTATGGCAACCCTGCGATTCTTTATAAGCATTCGCCGCGAGGACAGTTATTTGATCGCTTAGGGCTTGGAGATGTCGGCGAACGTGTGCGATCACTTGATTCTGAACTCTTGAACAAGGAGCAAGATGATGAATTAAACTTTTTGAGTACTGCGGCAAAGAGCCTCTTTTAGGCAAGTGCTGTTTGATTCTCTGCCAATGAAATCGAGAGACATCATTTTTTTTTCAGGGATAGAATGGCATGGGCAAAACCGAATGCCCTGTCATCACTTGGTTGAGCGGCTTTCAAAGACGCATCGAGTCTTTTATATCAATAACTTCGGCGCGCTCAGAGATCTGAATCACCATGATCTCAGGCGTTGCTTTAGCAAGGTGTCAGGGCTGTTGAAGGGGCGATCCAATCCCCATCTGCAAGTGGATGACCAACAGAGTGGGGTAGCCGTCTATCAACCGTGGGTGATTCCAACTCCTAGGTTATCACTGATTCAAACTGTAAATGTGGCTCTATTACGACGCAGTTTGAAGGAGCTTTACGTGGAGCATGACATTCAAGCGCCCATCATCTGGACGCGCTTGCCGACTCCTATCGTTTGGGAGGCGATTCAAGGATTGAAAAGGAGCTTACTCGTGTATCAGTCGATCGATAAGTTTCCAGAGCATCCACGAATTGCGAAAAGTTTAAGGAAGCGTTACCGCGAGACTGAGCAGGAATTCAACAAGAGCGCTGATGTGGTCTTTACCAGTGCACGCGGTCTTTATGATGAAAAGAGAGCATTTAACCCAAATACGCATTTTATTCCTAATGGTGTGGGAGAGACGTTTGCAGATTCGCCATTGATTAAGATACCAGCAATGGAGGCGATTCTTGGTCCCGTAGTTGGTTTTGCGGGCGCTCTTAGTACGGCAACGGATATCGAATGGATCGTTCGCTTAGCAACAGGGATGCCAGATGTGACTTTTGTGTTCTTGGGGACGATTGATCGGACCGAGCCGTTGCTGGGGCTAGACTCACTTAAAAATGTAATCTTAGCGGGCTTAGTGCCACACCATGAACTGCTTTCTTGGTTTCAGTATTTCGATATTGGACTGATGCCCTACAAGATCAATGCCTTTCAAGATTATACCTTTCCATCGAAATTGGCAGAATATCTGATGGGGGGACTACCGATTGTAGCGACGCGTTTACCTGAATTGAAGCATTATTCAGGAGTCATAAAAATTGCAGATCAGCCTGAGGCGATGATGACCGATATTCAGGAACTATTGGGCTCTGGTGCACGTTCGGACCCAGAATTGCTTAAGCAGCGGAAAGCAGTGGCTGCCACGCTTACATGGGAAGCCCAGATTGTGAAAATAGAGGAAGCGTTTGCGGAGGCTCTAGTTTGATTATTCATGGCTAAAATTTTATTAGTAGTTCCAACGCTGAGTAGCTATGAGGCGTTTCTTTCAGATTTTGCTGAGGCTGTGATGGCAGCTGGGGACGAGGTGCACGTCGCGACTCAGTTTAAGTTACTGGATGGTCGAGATGTTGAGGCGAATCCAGCTTTCAAGTCCGCTGTCCATCTGCATCCAATCTCAATGCCCCGTGGCTCAAATCCTTTTGCAGCGCTTAAAGCGGCAAAAGAGTTGCGTAGACTTGTTTCGAAGATACAGCCGAATTGGATACAGGCGCATTTCAGTGCCGCGGCGACTGTGTGCGCTTTAGCAAAGTCGAGCGATTGGCCATTTACTTCATGTATCATTCAAGGGTTAGTCTGTACGCTAGCGAGGGGTAAGGCGCGCTTGGCGGCATGGTGTGGTGAGCGCCTGGCGATGGCGCGTCTTGATGAAATGTGGGTGCTGACTGAGGATGATTTTGAAGTGATTCGTGGGTGGGACTCCAGAAAGGCTCGGTTGCAAGACACCCCTGGGTTTGGCTGTCGAATTGGTCGTTTTAACCCAGAGAATTACAGTGCCGAGTGGCGAAGCGGTCGACGAATTGAATTGGGCATTCAGCCAGAGGAGTGTGTCCTGATTTATGTTGGGCGATTGGCAGCCTTTAAGGGCTTTGATCGCACGGTGCGTGCCTTCAATCAATTCTGTGAGCGATCTGCACCCGTTCGCTTGCTGGTGCTTGGCACATTTGATGCGTTGCATCCGTCAGGTCTGTCGGAAGCGGAGGTGCAAGCACTCGAAACAAACAACCGCGTGATCATGGCAGGTTGGCAGGCCAACGTCGCCGATTGGCTCTCGATTGCCGATCTCTGTGTCTTTCCGAGCGAGCGCGAAGGCATGCCCGTTTGCCTGATGGAGGCACTTTGCATGGGAGTTCCAGTGGTGACATCTTACGCCCGAGGATGTCGAGATGTAGTCCGCGATGGCGTGGATGGAGTTGTGCTGGATGAGCCAAGTGTGGATAAATTGGCTGATGTGATTGAAAAGCTGATTCGTGAGCCTGTGAGGCTTGAGGAAATGAAGCAAGCTGCTCTCGAGAGACGTTCGAGCTTTGACCGAGAGCATTATGTCGTAGAACAGTTGGATGGAATTCAGAAAATTCTCTTTAAATGAGCCGTAATATTATTGTTTCGGAACTCTATTACCCCGAGCAGAATGCAACGGGTTTTATCTTAACGGGTATTGCCGAAGGGCTTGCGGAAAAAGATTCAGTGAATGTGCTCTGTGCACAACCGTGCTATAATCAGCGTGGTATTAAGGCCCCTAAGTTGGAAGAGCACAACGGTGTTGCTATTCTTCGTTGCTGGTCGACGACCTGTGATCCGAAGCAGATATGGGGGCGTTTGTTTAACTTCGCTACAACTAGTCTGTCGGTCGGCTGGCGGGCGTTGTTCTCGATTAAGAGAGGTGACAAGGTGTTGGTGGTGACGAATCCACCATTACTTCCCTTTTTCGTGCGAGTTGTCTGTTGGTTGAAGGGTGCGAAATTCGTGTTGTTAGTGCATGATGTATATCCCGATGTATTTGTGCCGCTTGGGTTGATGAAATCGAGTCATCCGCTTTACCGGATGTTATCATGGGTGAATGGTAAGCTATATGCGTCGGCGGATCGTGTTGTGGCGCTGGGACGTGATATGGAACGGCTCGTGGAAGAGAAGTCTCAAGGTGGAGCACATGTGTCCGTCATCCCGAACTGGGGGGATGTCAATGTGATTACGCCAATGCCCAAGACGGAGAACGCGTTGCTTCAAAAACTGAATCTAACCGACAAGTTCGTTGTGCATTATTCAGGCAACCATGGGCGCACGCACGATCTTCTTAGTATAATTGAAGCAGCGAAACTACTGGAAGATGAAAGAGATGTTCATTTTCTATTCATCGGGGAGGGCAGTGGTAAAGCGGAGGTAGTTGCGCGAGCAAGTGAGCTCGAATTAGAAAATGTAACTTTTTGTACTTTTGTGGATCGGGCGGAATTAAACACATCGCTGAATGCAGCCGATGTGTCGGTGCTTGCCTTCAAAAAGGGCATGGCTGGCATCAGTGTGCCGTCGCGACTTTATAATCTAATGGCAGCGGGCAAGCCGATCCTCGGAGTAGTCGATAATAATTCCGAAGTTGCAGATGTGATTCGTGAAGCAAAGCTCGGTATCGCGGTTTCGCCGGAGTCACCGAGAAATCTGGCTGAACAAATCCTAAGTTTGAGGAATGACGGTGACTTACGAGTTAAGATGGCCGAGAATTCTAGAAACGAAGCGGTTTCAAAATATTCCTACGACGTAACCAAGCAACAATACCGCGACTTATTTGATTCACTGTAGTGGCGGACCTTCAGACATTAACACTTTAATACCTTCATAATATCTTTCCTATGAACATCTGTATCATTGGTGGTTCTGGCT
>Ga0115001_10002348_pt1 | contig 14498 bp, 7 predicted proteins | sample ArcticOcean_MG_C_12_FD_89869 | JGI IMG/M metagenome (GOLD analysis project Ga0115001, IMG submission 89869) | Marine microbial communities from western Arctic Ocean - ArcticOcean_MG_CB8_130 | ecosystem: Environmental > Aquatic > Marine > Oceanic | place: Arctic Ocean: Canada Basin | collected... | reverse complement strand
AGGCCGGACAATCTAGGATATCCTGCGAGGGCGATCCGAACTGAAGATTTTTTATATGTCTATAATTTTGATCCAGACCGCTGGCCTGTCGGTGACCCTGTTCCGAAAAACCCTGAGAATGACAAGAGAAATAGTGTCTCAGGATTTAAAGGCTTGTATCCAGGCTACCAAGATGTGGACCCTTCTCCATCAAAAACGATTGTCATGGAATTGGAGAATTTTCAAGACAATAAATCTTTATTTAATCTTGCTTTCGCCAAGCGACCACAATCCCAGCTTTATGATATTAAGTCAGATCCCTATTGTATGATTGATCTGTCAAATGACGTGAAATTTAAATCAATCAAAAATAAGCTCCACAATCAATTAATAGAAGCGTTAAAAGCTCAGGGTGACCCTAGAGCATACGGAAACCCAATTTTTGATAGTTACCCGAGATATTCTAGCATGCGAAACTTTCCAGGCTTTAATATAAGAGGAACTTATAATGAAATATTTGCAAAGTGATTTTAGAATAAGAATTATTTTTGGTTTAAATAAAATCAGAAAATAAATTATTTAAAATCCTTCTTTGTTTTATGTTTTTCAATAAAAGTATATTATTTTATCTATTAGATATAATTATTTGTCATTCATAAAAATATTCACTATTATTGTTACTTAATGTTGTGTTTTGTTAAACTAACATCGTATTAAAATGTGTGCGATCACGCTAATAGTGTGCGAACACGAATAATAATTAACTATTTAAACAAAAAATTGTATGGATTTTTTTAAAAAGAGTAAACAAATTACTCGAGGCAAAACCCTTTTCTCAATTTTACAAAAAGGGTTATTACTTGTAATGTTTTTCGTTGGCGGTCAATTGATGGCCCAACAAACCATTACAGGATTAGTAACGGATGATCAAGGACCTCTTCCAGGAGCAACCATTGTGGTTAAAGGAACATCAAATGGTGTGACCACAGATTTTGATGGTAACTTTTCAATTAAAGCATCGGAAGGAGATATACTTGTAGTTTCTTTTGTTGGTTTTGAAAACCAGGAAGTCACAATGTCATCAAATCAAGACATCGTTAATGTGTCATTAACTCCAGATAACGAACTTGAAGAAGTTGTTGTTACTGGATATGGTACTCAGAAAAAAGTTAACCTAACCGGTGCAGTTGCCGCTGTGTCTGGTGAAGTTCTCGAGGACAGACCAATTCTCAATGTAGGTGAAGGTTTACAGGGTGTAATTCCTAACCTTAATATAGACATAAGAAATGGTGATCCAACTACCTCTCCAGAATTTAACATTAGGGGATTTGAGTCCATCAACGGAGGTTCACCTCTTATTTTGGTAGACAACGTACCAATGGACATAGGAAGTCTTAACCCCAATGATATTGAAAGTATCAGTGTTTTAAAAGATGCCTCCTCTGCAGCAATATATGGAGCTAGAGCAGCATTTGGTGTTATACTTATTACAACCAAAAAAGGGAAAAAAGGAAAAGCAACAGTAAATCTATCTACAGAGTTTTCTTGGGGTAAGCCAATTATGCGTATGGATCCGATTACCGATCCATTTGCATATGCTACAGCGAGGAACGTTGCAAGCCTTTCTACCAATAATGTAGTTTCCTATGATGATGCCTACATGGCTGCGGCTAAAATATACAGTGATAACCCCACTCCAGAGAACGCATGGTTCAGAGATGGTACTACACTCAACTACGTAGGATACAATGATTTTATGAATACGTATCTTAGAGAATGGATACCACAACAACGACACAATCTGAGTGTATCTGGTGCAACTGAAAAATCAAACTATTATGTATCTCTTGGTTTTATCGATAAAAAGGGTTGGATAAAAAATGATGATCACAATATTGACTACGATAGATATAATGTTTTAGCTAAGGTTAATTACGAAATTAATGATTGGTTAGAAATGGATACAAAAGCCCTTATCACTATTGAAGAAAATGACCAACCTCATTTTTATAACTGGGACGTAAATATTAACTCATTTGCGAGAATGGGTGCTAACGCAACTCATTTTCCTGATTTACCATTTTATTTAACACCTGGTGACAGGTCTACATATGAGCAGCATATTGGACAGCCTTTTATGACAGTAAGTCCAATTCCATATTATGAGCAAGGCGGTAGAAATTTAAACAAACAAGTAGATGTTCTTTTAACTCAAGGGATAACTATCAAGCCAATGAAAAATATGAAAGTTCGTGCTGAATTCTCTCCAAACTACACATACGTCGATATTGAAGATCAACGAACAAGAGTAAGAGGTATTGCAGCCGGGCGTTCACTTGATTTATCAGATGGTGGTAATAATCTTGTTTATGGCAATGGATTTTCTAGTACAGACTACATGGAAAAATCATTTGAGAAAAGATTATATTACGTTTTTAATGCTTACGCGGATTATACTTTTGAGCCAGAAGGCTCCCCTCACTATGCAAAAGCTACTCTTGGATTTAACCAAGAATATGGAAAACAAGAATACCTAAGAGGTAAAGCTTATAGCTTAATTACCCCTAAAATAACTAACATTAATGCAACAGTTGGTTCTCAAGAAGCATATGGTTCGGCTAGCCACACATCTCTTAGAGGGGTTTTCTACAGATTGAATTATATTTTCCAGGATAAATATTTATTAGAGTTAAATGGTAGATATGACGCCAGTTCAAGGTTTCCAACTGATGATCGTTATGATTTTTTCCCATCATTTTCTGCAGGTTGGAAGATATCTGAGGAGTCATTCATGCAAGACCTTACATGGATAGATAACTTAAAAGTAAGAGGTTCTTATGGAGAGCTCGGTAATCAGCTCTTAGGAGATGATTATTATCCTTACATACCTACAATGGGCTCAGGAACATCAAATTACTTAACTGGATCTGGTTCTAGAGCTCCATACGTTTCTCCAGCAGGCTTAGTAAGTTCTGAATTAACTTGGGAAAAAGTATCCTCAACTAACTTTGGTATCGATGCAACTCTATTGGGTGACAAACTAGACGTTAGTTTTGATGTTTTTACTAGAGTAACTAAAGATATGTTGATGATGGTTGAACAGCCTTCTATTTTAGGAACTTCAGCACCTAAAACTAATGCTGCAGATCTTGAAACTAAAGGATGGGAACTTTCAGCAACTTGGAAAGATCAGTTAAATCAAGATTGGTATTATGGCGTTACGCTTGCTTTATCAGATAGTCAGGCTGAAATCACAAAATATGATAACCCAACTGGAGCGTTAAGTGAATATTATACCGGACAAAAAATAGGGGAAATATGGGGTTATAAAACTGATGGCTTGTTCCAAAATGATGCAGATATTACAAACGACCTATCAGCTCTTGGGAATAACTGGAAGGCTGGAGATTTAAATTATCGTGATACTGACGGTAATGGAATTGTAGAACCTGGAAATAATACTTTAGCTAATCCAGGAGACAGAGGTGTGATTGGGAATTCAAGTCTACGTTATAGATTTGGAATAAATATTGATTTGAGATACAAGAATTGGTCATTAAACACTTTCTTTCAAGGAATCTTAAAAGGTGATTACTTCCCTCCAACTGGAAACTGGAATGCTTTTTGGCCATGGAATGCTGGAAATGCAGAATGGTATTATATTACCGACTCTTGGTCACCAACTAATCGTGATGCATATTTTCCCGGACCTCACATAGGATATAATGATAAGAAAAATTATTCGGTTAATGACCGTTACCTTCAAGATGCATCATACATCCGATTGAAGCAGTTGACTTTGAATTATAAAGTACCTGCTGATATCGTTAGTCAGATTGGTGTAAGATCGCTTAATGTATACTACTCAGGACAAAATCTATGGGACGCAACAAATATGAGAGCTCCATTGGATCCTGAGGTAAGGCCAACTCTTACCCAGGAGTATTATAAAAACAGGACTCACGCATTCGGATTAAAAATTGGTTTATAATTTTAAAAAAATTGAAAAATGAAAAATAGAACAAAAAATATAATCAAAAGTTTTGCAGTCTTGTTTATGATTTATGGCTGTAATGATAGTTTTCTTGAAAGACAGCCACTAGATCAGATTAGTGATGCATCTTTCTGGAATACCGAGAATGATCTTATGGTATATAACCATTCATTCTATGATATGACAAAAAATGATAATACTTATCCTTTTTTAATGGGGCATGATGATGGTTTTGATAGTCATAGAATTTCTTATCTACATTATGATGGCATGTCTGACAACACTTCTCCGAGACACGGAAGGCACAGTTCATATGCGCAAATCAGGGCGGGTGTTTATAATATTCCCTCAAGTGTAGGTGCTAATGCTCCGGCTGGATGGTATGGATACAAAGGTTTTCAACTAGTTAGAGCCATAAATATTGGTTTAGCTAATTACGGAAAGGCTGTTGTTTCGGATGAGGTTAAAAACCATTATGAAGCTGAAGCTAGACTTTTTAGAGCAATGTTTTATGCAAATAAAATTAAGAATTTTGGAACTGTTCAATGGGTTGATAAAGAGGTAACCCTTGCAGATGAAGATATTCTTTATGGTGCAAGAGATTCAAGAGACCTTGTAATGGGGAAAGTTCTTGAGGATCTTAACTTCGCTGCTCTAAACATTAGAGATAATGGCGATCAAAACAAATTATCTAAATCTGCAGCACTTTTGATCAAGTCAAGAATTTGTTTGATGGAAGGTACTTGGAGGAAATATCATAGTTTAGGTGGAGAATCCACTTATCTTCAAGCTGCTGCTGATGCAGCCAAAGAACTGATTGATGGTGGAAAGCACAGTCTGCATAAAGGTGCTGCGGGCCGAACTTATAATGAATTACACAGTCAGGAAAGTATTGATGGAAACTCCGAGGTTATTTTCTTTCAACGGTATGAGAGAGGAGCCAGAACCAATCATGTTCAGTCTTATAATCGAGGATACAATGGTGGGGCTACCAAAAGTTTGGTAGAAGATTATCTTTGTTCTGATGGTCTTCCCACTAGTCTATCTCCCCTTTATAAAGGAGATGCTAATTATACTGATATTTTTGAGAACAGGGATCCAAGACTAAGACAATCAATATTGCATCCTGCTGATCAGGCCATTTATAATTATGGTAACCATTCCGCTGATGCAAACACCTATCCTAGAATTCAGGGAATGCCTGGAGGATTAAAAACATATACTGGTTATCACATAATAAAAGTATATAATGTGGGCTCTGCCCATGCTTCTTATAATTCTTCGGTAACTCCAGGGATCAGTTTAAGATATGCAGAGGCACTTTTAAATTATGCAGAAGCTAAGGCTGAATTGGGAGGAGGAGTAATCTCTCAAGCTGATTTAGATATAAGCATCAACAAACTCAGGGATAGGGATGGAATGGTACATCTTACAAGTACTCCTGTCATGGATCCCCGCTATTCCACGGATGGTATTTCTGCTGCTCTTGTCGAAATTAGAAGAGAGAGAAGAATTGAATTGTTTTTTGAAGGTTTTCGATATGATGATCTAAGAAGATGGAAACAGGGTAAAAAGCTTGAACAAAAAGATTATGGAATGCGTTGGGATGATGCCCACAAAGCTTTGATTGATCCAGATGGAAAGGTTACTGTTAAATCTGGACTTGTTGGTGGTGTTCCTTACATCGAACCCTATAAAGGAACCGATTTTGAAACTCCTAAATTTGACGAGTCTAAACATTACTATTGGCCAATTGCATTAGATGTTTTATCTCAAAACCCAAAATTGGAACAAAATCCAGGGTGGTAATTTTATAATAGTTTAATTTATTGTGAACGAAGCCATCTTTATAGATGGCTTCGTTTATTTAAGCATGTGTTAATGTAAAAAACTAGAATAAAAATGAATTAGTGCATTAGACTCTATACACTAGAAACAAACTTAAGATACTTTTAAAAAAATATTTATGAAAACCTTTCGAAAAAAGATTGCTTTTATTTATTTAATCTTTATGATAATTTCATGTGATACGCATACGGAGATAAGGAGTGAAATAACAAATCCTAGTGAATTAACAAATCCTTTTACTGAAAAATATTTATTAGAAAACCTAAATAAAGATTTACCAAGATTGGTTCTTAACACAGAAATCGAAAAAGTATTAAGAAGCAAGATGATTTCAGATCCTGTAGTTAAAAACATATATGCAGCAATACGATTGGACGCTGAAAACACCTTAAACAAGCCATTTCTTGAAAGAATAAAAACAGGTAGACGACTACTTTCGGTTTCCAGAGAGATGCTTCATCGTATCAATATGTTGGGAATGACCTATTTTATCGATAAAGATCCAAATATTTTAGCGAGGATAGATGGAGAGGTTAAAGCCGTTTGTAATTTTTCTGATTGGAATCCTTCTCATTACTTGGATGTAGGTGAAATGGCTATGGCCGTTGCATTCGCTTTAGACTGGACTGCGGGTGACCTTCCTCAACCAACTATCGAATTGGCGTTAAATGCCTTAATTGATAAAGGAATAATGCCCAGCTATGACACCTCCGAAAGAAGTAATACGTGGTGGATTAATGGAAATAACAACTGGAATCAGGTATGTAATGGTGGTATGATAGCAGCATCAATTGCAATTGCTGAAAAAAATCCCGAATTGGCAGCTAAAACAATAAAACGCTCACTTGATGGTTTACCACATTCTTTAGATGAATATGCTCCTGACGGGGTTTATCCTGAAGGATCGACCTATTGGGGTTATGGAACTACTTTTTCTGTGGTTACTAATGCAATGTTGGAGAGTGCTTTCGGGACTGATTTTGGTCTCGGAAATTACACTGCATTTAAACAAAGTGCTGTTTTTAGAGTCCTTATGAATACCCCTTCCGGATGGTATTATAATTTTGCAGATTGCGGCGATCGAAGATCAAAAGATGGAGACATAGCCTTGGCTTGGTTTGCTGCCAAGAGTGGAGATGAGATTTTTTATGAAAAAGACCGTTTTCTACAACCTGCCGAAAATATTAAGTTAAGAAGATTAGATGGCGCAGGTTTGGTTTGGTTATCCCAATTTGAAAAGAAAATAAAATCTGATTTACCTACTGCCTGGAAGGGGGAAGGTGCTAATCCAATAGCGGTTTTTACTGGAGGCAGTGATGATTCAAAAAATTATTATTTTGGAGGTAAAGGAGGTAGCGGTACTGTGAATCATGGGAATATGGATGCAGGGTCATTTATTTTTGAGCTTAACGATGTCCGATGGGTGGTAGATCCAGGAAATCAAAACTATAATGAATTAGAGCAGAAAGGTTTCGACTTGTGGAATAAATCACAAGACAGTGATCGTTGGACACTTATAACAAAAAGCAATTTAGGACACAGCACGTTAACCGTAAATAATCAGTTACACGTCGTGGATGGAAAAGCTTCCATTCTTGATTTTAAATCGGGAGACCGTCCTGAGGTTACTTTTGAAATGTCTCCAACTTTCGAGGGACAACTTAAAGCAGCTCAAAGAACTTTTGTAAAAGAAGGTAACGACATACTTTTAATTCAAGACAATATAGAAGTTAATGAAGCAACCCAGACCATTACTTGGCAATTAATAACTACTGCAGAGGTTGAAGTAACATCAAATGGAGCTGTTTTGAATCAATCCGGCAAAAAACTTTTGCTAGAAAACATGACACAAACAATCAGTCAAATCAAGGTGGTTGACTTGGATCCTCCTCCTTTGGAATTGGATCGTAGAATTGAAGGATTAAAAAGAATTGAAATAAACATACCAACTGATTTGGCTGTTGAAGGGAAAATAAATTTCAAAATTAAATTGAAAGGCTCATAATGTTTAATTTAAAAATAAATAAACTACTGAGTGTTTTATTCCTCTCACTTATTTTGCATGGTAATTCCTTTGCTCAATTGAGTAAAACTGATGTTGACAAAGCCATAGATATTTCTTCTTTAGAACATCCTTATTTATATTTTAATAAATCAGAAAAAAAGGAGTTACTAAAAAGAATCTCGGAGGATCAAGAAAGCAATGATATATTTAGAAAGCTTAAAGCGCAAGCCAAGGTTTGGATGGTAATGCCTGTAGATAAGAATATCCCCATTCAAGGAAAGAATACCCGTGCCAATTGGTCAGAAGAAGATCGCAATGGTAAATATTCTGGCTATTATAAAACAAACTTAGATAATGCCTATCATCTGGCTTTTTTATATCAAATGACCGGTGAGGAACGTTACGCTCAAAAGGCATTTGAATTTGCAGATGCTTTTTGTGACCTAACGACTTGGACACAGAGGGCACACGAGTTTCCAGTTATCTATTCTCGAATAATGCCTTGGAACGTTCCTGATGATCAGGTTAATTTCAATTTTGATCACTTTAATGGTGATGCAGGCCGTATGATGGCAGCAGTTTATGATTGGCTATACCAGGCTTTGAGCCAACCCCATCGAGATCGAATTAGAGGTGCATTGTTGGAAAAAGTTGTTACAAGAGTTAGAGGGGATTATGAATTTCATTGGTGGGCAACAGCCTATCGATGCAATTGGTGTGGGGTGTGTAATTCGGGAGTTGGCTTGGCAGGATTAACACTATTGAAAGAGCATCCGCAATTGACTGATATTGTTGCTGAGTCCTACAACAGAATTAACAGTATGTTTAATGAACTTGGAGAGGACGGCGGATGGCAAGAAGGTGGTGGTTATTGGAACTATGGTGTGCATACTTCCTCTTTTTTTGCTGATGCTTTAAAACGATTAACCAATGGAAAACATAATTTGTTTTACAACAAAAGATTAAAAGATAACCCAGCGAGCTTTCCTCTTTATTTATCATTACCTGGAAATAAATCTTTAAATTTTGAGGATTCAGGAGGGTATGGTCTCATCGGAAGTCCGCACCTGATAAACAAGTTAGCAACAGAAACAAAAAACGAAGAAGCCGCATGGTACCGCAGTAACTTTCTTGAGAAAGGGGACAATATTTTTGATATCATTTGGCCCAGACCGTCAGGTTTAGGAATTCCTCCAAAAAACCCTTCCAAGCACTTTCGAACGATTGATTGGTGGGTCATGCGAACTGATTTTATGAATCCCAACAAAGTCATAGTTGCAGGGAAAGCGGGTAAGAATGACGATCCTCATCATGGACACCTTGATATAGGTCATTTTGTAGTTTATTGGAATAAGGAGTATTTTATTAGAGATTTAGGTAGAAGCGGATACGATGAGAAATATTTTGATGAAGCTCGCTTTGAATATCCAGAAGCTGCTAGTTCGGGACACAACACGATACTGGTGAATGGAGAGCAACAAATATCAGCTAAGTATTATAAACAGCCTTATGATTACTCGATAGGAGGTGAGGTGTTAAGCTTTCAATCCTCAGATAAAGTAGATTATGTTCTCATGGATCCCACCAAGGCCTATCCAAATAAAGAACTAAAGAAATGGAGGAGAAGTGTAGTTCTCAAAAAACCTGAAGTGACTCTGGTCTTAGATGAAATAAAGTCTACTTCAAATGCTGAGATCAAAGTGAGGTTTCATCCAGGAGTTGAGGTTGAAATATATGAAAAACTTGTTATGCTGGAAGGAAAGAACGGAAAAATGGCTTTAATTCCAATTTTAAATCAAAAGTTTGAAATTAAGCAAGGAAGACATACTTCACAGATGGTAAACGGAACTGAAAAATTCAAATGGATTGATTATTTTGATATTGAAGTAAATTCAAGAAAAGAAATAACTAATTTAATAACATTGATTTTACCAGTAAAAGATTTCGAGGAGGCAAGGCAAATTGTCGCTGCTAAAAGCATGAAAATAGAAAAAAATGGATCAATTAAAATTAATTTAGTTAAAGGTGAAGATGATTTTGAGTTTTTTTTTGAAATGAAAAAGGAGGGTTTAATTTATAAAAAATAATCATGTTAAAATCAATAAAGTATCTAACAGGATTTATTCTTACAGTGCTAATTTTATCTTGTGATAACAAAAAGTCAGAAGAAATTATTGTTGACCAAAGAGATCAAACTGAATCCGTCATTGAAATAATGAAAATCGACTCTGTATGGGCAGGTCATCCTGTAGGTTTTTCTCTTTATTCCCATGATGAAAGTCAATACATTGCCTACTATAATTCCAATAGAAACATGGTGGTGGGGCAAAGAAAGTTAACCGATAAAAACTTCGTTCTACATAAAATGCCTGCTCCAACGAGAGCTTTAGATCAAAAAGAAAAAAGTAAAAGATTCTCTGTAACTGAGGTAGGGTGGGATTCCCATAATTCGATAACCATGGCTGTCGATAAAGAAGGATTTATTCATCTCTCTGGCAATATGCATGTAGATTCTCTAACCTATTTTAGAAGCAAATTATCAGGCGATATTTCAACACTTATACAACACTTCCCATTGGTTGGTTCAAATGAAATGAGATCAACTTATCCAAAGTTCATGCTGTCCAAAGAAAAGGAATTAATTTTTCATTATCGCGATGGATCAAGCGGTAATGGAAATGAAATTTATAACATATATGACACCCAAGAAAAAAAATGGTCTAGAATGTTAGGAGTTCCTTTAACTGATGGTCAGGGATTAATGAATGCCTATCAGTCTCAGCCTGAAGTAAGAGAAGATGGATGGTATCATGTTTACTGGGTTTGGCGAGATACTCCAGACTGTTCGACGAATCATGATTTATCTTACATGAAAAGTCCTGATTTAAAAAACTGGTATGATGCTTTTGATCAACCGATTGTATTGCCGGCTACATTAGATCAAAAATCACTTATTGTTGCTCCGGTTCCCCCAAAAGGTGGGATTATTAATTTGGCCGCAAAACTATGTTTAGATAAAAACAACAAACCAGTATTCACTTATCATAAATATGATGAAAGTGGAAATATTCAGCTTTATATTGCAAAAATTGAAGAGAATGAATGGGAATCTAAACAAATAACAAAATGGGATTATAGATGGGAATTTTCAGGAAACGGTAGTATCAACGTTGAACTTAAGATTAACAGTTTTGACAAAAGAGAAGATGGAAGGTTTGAAATAGGTTACTGGCACAAGAAATATGGAATCGGTACTCTTTTGTTGGATGAAACATTTACTCCCATTGGTAAAGTTTTAAAAACGCCTAAACTCTTTACCAACAGCCGCTTTGAGAAACAATTGAAAATTGAAGGCTCTTTTCCGGGACTCGGAATCAAAACCGTTCAGGACATTGGTGAAGTGAAAGAAAAAAATATTCGCTATGTTTTAAAATGGGAGACACTGAATAATAATCGAGACAAACCTCGTCCTAAACCATGGCCTTCTCCAAGCCAATTGTATTTATATAAATTAAAAACTAAATAATCATTATTAAATCATGAAAACGATAACAATTCAATTCTTAATCACTTCGATTTTATTCTTTAATTTTTCTTTGGCACAAGACATCACGCCATTAAATGTTAAATCCATAATGCAAAAGGTTGCAGATTGGCAAATCGAAAACCATGGGGATATTAAATTCAGAGCCCAAAACAAAAGACTTAAATCTACAAGACATCATCCTCTAGACTGGACGAATGGCGCATTGTATGTAGGAATGGTTAAATGGGCCGCAATGGCAGAAGATGACAAATACTTTAACTGGCTCAGGGACATTGCAGAAAAACACGACTGGAAGTTGCATGCTAGGACATATCATGCGGATGACCATACCGTTGGGCAAATGTATATTGATCTTTACAAAGTATATAAAGATAAAAAAATGATTCAGCCGACCATCGATCAATTTGATTTTATACTTTATCATCCTTCAAAATCCGTCATGGATTGGAAAACTCCTTTTCATCAGGACCGATGGAATTGGTGTGACGCTTTGTTTATGTCTCCTCCAGTTTGGGCAAAACTTTATAAGTTGACGCGAAACCAAGCTTATCTTGATTTTATGCTTAAAGAATTTAATGCGACTACTGGACATCTTTATGATACAAAAGAAAGCTTATACTATCGTGATGGATCTTACCTAGGGAAACTAGACAAGGGGACGAAGATTTTCTGGGCACGTGGAAACGGATGGGTTTTTGCTGGATTGGCAAATGTACTTAATGAATTAAAACCTGGTACATCCGAATACAACCGCTTTTTGAAAATATATAAGCAAATGGCTAAAAAACTTTTAAAACTACAAACTTCAGCAGGCCATTGGTCAATGAGCCTTTTAGGTCAGGAATATTATCCTACACCAGAAACCAGTGGATCTTCCTTTTTTGTTTTTGGATTGGCATGGGGAATTAACAATGGAATTCTTGATAAAGCAACTTACGGATCAGCGGCTGAAAAAGGATGGAATGCAATGGTTGGACACGTAACTGAAGACGGAATGTTGGGTTACGTTCAGCCGATTGGGGCAGAACCGGGTCAAGCATGGCCTGACAAAACAGAGGTTTATGGGACAGGTGCTTTTTTAAGTGCAGGTTCGGAAGTATATAAACTTTATGGCGGTCTATAAATCTTAGGTTTACTAACGACTCTTTTCCGCCTTCGGGCGGTTTTTTTTAATTTAAACTATTTGAAGCAATAATGATCTAATTTGTAAACCCTTTATAAATTCAATTAAGATGATAAAATATATAATAAAAAATTTATTATTGATGTCCCCCGTGCTATTTCTTCTTTCTTGTTCGATATCAAAACAGGAATCAGGCCCCTTTTTTGGGAACGGTATGAAAAACGGATGGGCAGATCAAAATTCGATTAGCATTTGGACGCGGCTAACAAAAAATAAAGAGGCAAACTTTAAGGGGATTCCTTTTATCGAAATTCCTAGAAAAGAAATGCTTAAGCTTGCTAAAAGTCCTAATATTGATTCTATGTATAGCACACAAATCCCAGCAGGCAATAATATTTCAGATATGGAGGGCTATTGTCCTGGTGCTTCAGGACTAGTTCAACTTGTTTATCATCCAATAAATGACTCAATTAATTTAGTTAAAACAGCATGGCATGAAGTTGATGAAAAAATGGATTATACATATCAGTGGCAGCTGAAAGAACTTAAGGCTGGACAAACCTACGTTACAAAAATTTACTCAAGAGGATTGGGAAAGACTAAAATATCAGACAGCCTCCTAGGAAAATTCGCAACTCCTCCGGCTTGGGATGCCGAATCGGAAATTAAATTTTGTGTTGTTTCTTGTCATGACTATAACAGAAGGGATGACAGGATAAATGGCCATAAAATCTATCCAAGCATGACAAAATTAAATCCTGATTTTTATGTTCATACTGGAGATATAGAATATATGGACAAGCCCACCCCTTACGCATTAACAGAGGAGTTGGCTCGTTTTAAATGGAATCGGATTTTTTCTTTGCCTTTTCAACGAACTTTCTACAACAATCACACATCTTATTTTATGAAAGATGATCATGACGTGGGTTTTGACGACAGCTATCCAAGTAGGGATTACGGTATGATACGCTTTGAAAGAGGGCTTGAGATTTTTGATAAAGAACAATTCCCTACTGCAGAGAAAACTTATAAGACAGTACGCTGGGGAAAGGATTTTCAAATATGGATAGTAGAGGGAAGGAATTATAGAAGTAAGAATACAATTCCTGATGGTGCGGAAAAAACCATTTGGGGAAAAGAACAAAAAGATTGGTTTTATGAAACTGTAAATGCTTCGGATGCTACTTTTAAATTACTGATCACATCCTCACCGATCTTAGGTCCAGACAGATTAAAGAAAAACGATAATTTAAGTAATAAGAATTATACTTACGAGAGGGAAGAGATTTTAAGTTTTATCAAAAAACAAAATAATTTTTTCATTGCCAATGGAGATCGTCATTGGCAATATGTCACCCATTTTGAAGGAACTAATCTATGGGAGTTTGGAACTGGGGCAGGATCAGATGCTCATGCAGGAGGTTGGTCTCAAAATGATTACCGGCCTGAACATAAGTTTTTAAGAGTTAAGGGGGGATTCTTGAGTGGGATTATCAAACAAGTTGACGGTGTCCCCACAATTCAGTTTATTCATCACGATGTTGATGGAAAGGTTGTAAACAGAATGTCGTTTAAAGTTAAGTAATAAAGAAGATTTTTAGATTTATAATTAATATTTTATCCTCATTTTTTAAAATCAGTAAAGCAATTGATTGAAAATCTATTAATAAACTGAAGTTTTAAACACGGACGGTATTTATTAATAAGCTAAATAAAAAATTCATTTAAATCTTCATATGACCTCACATAATAACCATAATTCCCCTTTTTTTTTTTAAAAAAAAAGTGTTTAAATAAAAAAATGACTAAATTTGTATTCTGTGTGCGTACACATTTTAATATACATCTACTTATTGAAGTTAAAATTCAATTGGTGTATCATTATTACTGCGCTTACTCAAATAATTAATTAAATAAAATAAAACTTAACTGTATGATTAATTTAAAAAAGAGAATTTTTGATTCTCGTAAATTAAAAACAAGGGCAATATCTTTTTTT
>Ga0115001_10002347_pt1 | contig 14498 bp, 11 predicted proteins | sample ArcticOcean_MG_C_12_FD_89869 | JGI IMG/M metagenome (GOLD analysis project Ga0115001, IMG submission 89869) | Marine microbial communities from western Arctic Ocean - ArcticOcean_MG_CB8_130 | ecosystem: Environmental > Aquatic > Marine > Oceanic | place: Arctic Ocean: Canada Basin | collected... | reverse complement strand
GAAAAGGAAATCTTTGAATTCTTGGGATATGATTACTTAGAACCAGAAGATAGGATTCAATGATTCTAAATATCAGACTTAGAATAAATCTTATAAAATAAAATAATTATCTATATTAAGTGAATAGAATGTCAAAAGGTTTGAGGGCCCTCAAATTGGGACATGAAGGAGAAGAACTGGGTAAAATTGCGAGATTTACTGAAAAATTATTGAAGATGGTAGATACAGTAGAGACTGCGGGGCGTGGCGGTCTGGAAACTTTACAAACAGTCCTAAGGAGTCAGATGGGTAAAATCATAGAGGCTGCCGAGAAGAGAGCGGTGAAAGCAAAGAGTGCAAATAAACTGACGGTGAATGGCAAGGGAATAGAATTGGTCCAAAATTTAGAAGAAGCGAAAAAAGCAGGCAAAATTGTAAGTTTCGCTAAGGGTGCGGGTAATGTAGTGTTTAAGACGTTGAAATTTGGTGCTAAACACCCGAGGCTTTCCTTATTAGCAGCAGGTACGATAACGGCGATTGCTGAACACGAAGCGTCGGATACATACGAAGAAGCAAAACTAGAATGCCAGGAAACTTGTCAGGGATTTAATAAAGTAAATCTTTCTCAACATAAATATGATCAAATAGTAAATTTTCTCTATTGTAGAGAAAAAAATAATCACAGTCAGCCTTGTCAAAGTTTTATAGGTGGGGGTCCTCCTACAGGTGAAATACAATTGAATCCTTGTCCTTCTGCTTCATGTTTTGATATCCGTCAGCAGGGTGCACCGTCTTCAGAAGATACTCATATAAATTCTATGTTATATGGTTCTTGTAATATAAAAGATGTTAACAGATTTTATTGTGATTATCCAACTTATAAAGATAATGAAGATACTACTACTCCTTTTGGAATTATTCCATTGGGAGATGCCGCCGATCCAAATACATTAGATAGTCAGTTTAAAGATCCTTGGCACGGTTATGCTGCGATGACAGCAGCGGCAATCGTAGAGGCGGGAGCAGCAGGAGCTGTAGCAGGCTCGGCCGCGGGCTTAACTTCCACGGGTCAAATGATTGATCAAATGCCTGTACCTGGTGGTTTAGCGGGCGCAAGTGGTGCCGCGGTGGCAGCATTAACGAATGCTTTTATCCCTGATGATTTCCCAGGTCATTGTCTTCATAAAATATTTGAACATTCTACAAACGAAGATCCAAATAATTTTTTTACGAATTCAGACGATATTGGTGTCGGGGATGGTGGTTATAAATATATAAGAAGATGTAATGATAATCAGGGCACTGAGACAAGTTTCGCACCCAATGCTGGTGATGTAAGGAAATGTGAATTAGCGACGGGTCAGGTACAGACGGAAGGGGGAGTTTCAACTGATACAGAAACGTATGGAACATGTGTTGCTTGGAAAAAAAAGAGTCATGGTAATGGTAAATGCTTACCAACTATGCACAGTCGATCAGTTGATACTACGGGAGATGAAATCGGATCAGCTCTTGGTATAACACAAGATTGTTTACATATTGCTGGTGAAGCAGATTGCAATGATCATAACTATTGTTATTGGACCGAAGATAAAGATAATGATCCATCAAATTTGGAAAATATATATTTCTGTTTAAATGATAAGAGTTTAATAGATATTCATAATGGTATTTTAGATAATGAAGATGATTTATTTTTAATCAATGAAACATATACTAATCCGAATGTTCCAGTAACGGGAGAAGTAGGAGAAACTCGGAGTATTAAGAAATTTAATTCTTATTCTACCAGTGAATTAGATATTAGTGATATATGTAACAATTATTGTATAAATTCTTTATGTCATGAACCTTATATTAGCTTACCGCTCATACCGGGCGTTAATAACGCATTAGACTTTTTAGAAATATTTGTTAATATTGGTCTAAAAGTTATCATCTCTCTCTTTATTGGATTAATTTGTTGGTTTGGTACCAGTAATATATTTGCCTCACAATTTGGGTTACGTGTCGGTTTTTCTTGGACTGTGGTAATAACACTTTCCGCTGTATTGAATTTCAATTCTACTGCGAGTGATGTATTTGATGAATTATTTCAACCAATCACTCCAATAATTGTAGATGAAATCACTGCTATCATCTAATGGATGTGTTTATCTATTTTTTTTTTAAATTATATAATAGATATGGATATTTATGATTATTCAAAGAAAGGATTATATTTAATAATTATTTATTGTGTATTTATTTTATTTACACACATAATAAGCAGACGTTGGTTGCAGGTTTTGATGTATATGAGTTATATATGTGTACTATTAATTTTAATACTTAATTTAGATAGTGCGATAGAAGAAAAAGAAAGTCCAATATGTTTGGGATTTATTAAACAAATTGATAAATTTAATGATAAATATAGAGATTCAGAACAAGCTGGTGATACTACACTTATTACACAAGATGATATTAAAGTAATGGAGAGGGTATACACGTGTGCTTGTTCAGAAACAAATAAGGATATTTTTTTAAGACCTGAAAATAGACCTGAAAATAAAAAAAGTAAGTGGTCCGATAGTAATGGGATCATTTTAGAAAAAACTTATCTAGAAGAATATGGTGATACTTGCAATGAAGCTAATAAATGTAAATTAGTAAATAGACCGTTGGAGCGATGTGAAACTAAAGATAGTTGTCTTTATCCGGGGGCGGTGTGTTATAAACATCCAAGTTTTGCTACTGTACGGACCGGTGTAGACCCAGCTGTAAAGGGAGTTTGTATACCCGAATCAAGTATATTTCATCTTGAAGAATTAATTGATACATATAATAGTGCTAATTGTGACCCGTTGGCTGATGGGGGTATTGATTATAACTGTACCGTCTTGTGGGATACGCGCCCTGGACAAAGTTTTAGAGATACAGCGAAAGATATACTCGGACAAACTGTGGGAAGTGGATTATCTAGTGTGGGAGACGTATCAATTTGTTATCATCCTATGGAGGAAAAAAAGCAAGTATCTAGTTTTGATGAAGAAACACACAAATATATATATGGATCCGGTTCTGAATGCTGTGTTCAGAAAGAACAACCTGATAACCATGGTCAAGATCATAATTTATTATCTTCTTTAAGAAATGCGACATTAGCCGATGTTTGGGATGCGTTGGGTGATACGTTTTATTTTACTATATTGGAGGAAATATCTATTATTGCACTGAAAACTGGTGCAAGAGCTATGAGAACGGGAGAGACTGCAACCGAAGCATTTGCTAATATTTTAAAGCAGCGCAACTTCATTGTAAGGGGGGTGCGGGGCGCCGTTGCTAACACGTATAAATTAGCGAAGGGTATTAAGATCCTTCTAAGTTCCGAACACAGAGCCGCGGAGTTAGCCAAAATTTTTATAGATATAGCGAGCAAATTCAAAGCAGGATTGGAATCACTAAATGAAATTAGAAAAGCGGCTCAAGTGGGTGGGAGATTAGGGATTAGGGGCGCAGAGGCCGCCGTAGCCACTGCAGCCGAAGCCGAGGTCGCTGAAAAGGCTGCGGAAAAGGCCAGTGCAAAGGCATTGGCGGCGGGGGCCGATGGGATCGGTGAAGCCGGCTTGTGGTTCGGTGAAGCTGCGGGCGAAAAAATAGGAGCCAAAGTTGGGGCAAAATTTTTAGACGCTATTCCAATTATTGGTCAGGTTTTAATGGTGTTACAGGTGGTTGGTATGGCTATGGATGCAACTGGATATGGAGGATATGAAAATATAATTCATAATAAAGAATTAATAGAATCAAAATCAGATCTATTAGAAGGACTATTTATTAATGGTTTGAAAGGGTTGGGTAGTAATCCCCCCTATAGTGTGGATTGGATTTCAACTTTTTTCAACGGAGAAACTCCTAATGAAGGTTCGGTGTGGCCTTTCAATATGGCTGAAGTATCTGATGAAGATAAACCCGAGTGTGATAAATTAGTTAAAATAATTCAAGCTATGAAAACGCACACAGATAAGATTCATGTCGAAGAGTACAGCGGGCAACTCCAGAATTATTTAGACTCTTTTAATGATCCAGAATATACGGAGAGAGTATTCGCCGAATTACATGCTATATCTACTAATGAAAATGATACTGAGGTGCAAAATAATATGTCTACATATTTTGAAGAATATATGGCAAATTATATACATGGTCACATGACAAAGGCGGATTCAGAAACAAATGATCAAAATATATACGATCGTATCCTTGAAACAGTAGGATTACTTGGAGATGCTAATTATAAAAGTAGTTCTATTACAGGAGTTTATTCTAATGCGGCAGAAGCGAACGCAGAGACAGCCGCTATATCGGCTGGAACGGGTGCTCTTATTTATTTAAATAAAGAGTTATCTAGTACTAAATATTCGGGTATCTTATTCACCGAAAAAGCAGTAGATCTATATAATAGATATCGCGATTTAAGAGCAGGACAAGAATATGTTGCTTTTTCAAAATATTATCTTGATATCGCTTATACAGAATCTAATGCCGATTATCCGAATGGTGAAAAACATCATTTGAAAAAACTGCCAATAAGTGATTCCACTCCCAATTTTTCAGAATTAAATATATCAAGACATAATCCAATTGTAACACAAGGTATGGCGCAAATAACGGGTATAGGTGATTTAGTTAATATTTGTCAGTATGGCGCCAAATTAGGGATTGCTAATTATAATCATTCCGGACTTCATGGTATATTTGAGGAAGGTGTCCAGGGAACGCAATTGTCTGGTACTTGGTTAAAACCCGGTCCCAATACAATTCAACCCTTCGCGACTTATTCAGGTTTAACAGGTCCTGATAGTTGCAGAGATAGTTGCAAGGAAAATGTTTACACTCAAGGGATTTCAGAAGAAAATATTAAAATGAGATCTGATAATTTTCATAATAGAATTATGTCGTGGAATTACGCTGATAAGACAGGATGGAAAAGTAAAGGTGATCGTGATGACAAGAGTAGTTCTCTTATTGCTCATATGAAAGCTGTTTCTGGTCCACATGATATAGTTATGGATGATGATAATCGTATATGTAATATAGGTAGCGCTTATTGTGACAGAGCTGGCAATTTGGATGACGAGTTTAATAATCTTTATGGTGGGAATCACGCAGCCCGGGGCGCAGCAACGAATCATTTTGGACAACATTATGGCACCGATAATAGGCAATATAATGATTGTGAAGCTAGTACAACCCATGAGGTCGTCGCTTTTATTTTTGGAGATTCTTTAACGAATACAATTGGAAGATGGTTCACTTGATTTTAAGTTTAATTAATTATTTTAATAATCACATTTACTATAAGAATGGGACAAACTCCAAGTAAAGATCAACAATATGCCGATTTATATTCTTCATATATTCAACAACAACAAAATCTTATCGCGCAACAACAGTCGCAGATAAATGGTCTCTATCAAATGAATTTAGAATCACAACAACAACAACCTCCGAATATGTTTTTTCAGCAACAACAGCAACAACAGCAACAACAGCAACAACATGAACCACATCAACAACATGAGGCACAGCAATATGAACAACAACAAAATTCTTATCCTCAGTTACCTTCGTCGCGACCCAAATTAGATCCTTATCAGATACTTAAAATATCAAAGGATTACGATGAAAAATCTTTAAAAAAAGCATACCTAAAAGTAGCAATGAAAGCTCATCCCGATAGAGGGGGGACAGCTCAGAAATTCCAACAAGTATCTATTGCTTTTACTGTCTTACAGAATAAACTCAAAGAAAGAGAAAATAATCATATGCACAATGATCTACGAGACGGAGCAAAGGAATATGTGAATAATCAGTCAAGGACTACTAAAGTCAATGTAAATATGACTGAGAATTTTGATGCCGATGTTTTTAATCGGATATATGATGAAAATAAAATTTCAGATGTTTATGATGAAGGATATGGATCGTGGATGAATAGTAATCCCGCGATAGAGTCTGAACAAACTAAAATGTTTCAGAATGGGTTTAATAAGGATATGTTTAATTCTACATTTGATAAGTATAAACAAGAACAATCTCAAAAGATTCCTCAAAATCAATTAACATTGAGAGAACCAGAAGTTAAAATATCAATGTCAAATGCTGATTCACTCATGACTTTAGGACAAGATAAAATTACGAATTTCAGTGGACAATCATCTAATCTAAATTATACAGATTATAAACAAGCATTTACAGATGGATCCACACTAATAGATATCAATAGTGTTGATACATCGTCTCGGTCAAACTCTATCGGGGGTATCAAATCTCAAAGAAGTAATATTTCATATCAAATGTCCCAACAAGATCAACAATTATATTCACAGAGACAAATAGTAGAAAAGAACTCAGAACAAGATAGAATTAATAGATTAAATGTTTATGATCAACAGCATGGTGAAGCTTATGAAAAAATCCATAGCATGTTACTCAGATAAAATACAAGATACATTATTTAACCATTTCTCTATATTACGAATGATATCATTTAGAGAAATAGTTCCCATTACTATATTTTTTAAACATCTTAGATAATAAAATAAGATTATCTCTATCAGCAAGGGAACGGATCTTAAATCGTTTTCAGACCATAATACTGCTAAATCAAAATTCATAGGATGAATCGCGGGGTAAAGACTAGGTCCTACATTTAATTCCATAATATGAAAATTACCTTTATTTAATTCATCCAGTGAATCATATTTGATATCATATCTTCCCCAATTAAAACCTTTCACTTTCTCGGTTATTTCAATGATCTTATTTTTAAACGTTTCCGATACTTGATCTGTAACTATAAAGCATTTTCCTTTTTCGCATTCATTATTAACTAAACTATCTGATTTAATATCTCTGATAACAACAGAATAAACCATTAATTTATCGTCTCTAATATTGCGCCTGACAAATACACCGACTTCATTCGTAAAGGGAGAATACTCTTGGAAAATAATATCTTCTTTATCATATCCAAAACTATTTATATATTCTTGTGCTTCATTACTATTTTTTATTTTTTTAACATCGTTTCCAAAAAAGGAGCAAGTATTCGTTTTAAAAATAACAGGATAATTTATATATTCTAAATCTGTATCATTATTATATAATTCTACCGTAGGAACAAGTATATTCGGGAACATTTTTAACAGAGTATATTTATCTGTTTTTTTTATACTATTCATTGAAAAACTAATGATAAAGAATAGGACTAAACAGAGTAGAGTTTTCTTCATTATATATTACAAATATATATTTATAATTATATTTCATCTGCCGCTTCTCCGCCATCCAACATGCCTCTTGCTGCGATAAAATCCCTCTGATTTTTAGTTGTACATAAGCACCCAGTACTCGTGGAGAATGTTGAGGGACAGCATTGGGGACTCGTGATATTATTTGCCCACATAAACATCTTTTCAGGTGATCCTTTCACGCCATCAACCGGAGGACCCTTTAATGTAGCTTGATCTGATAATTTCATCTTAATTGGTCCTTGACTAGATAAATAAGTATATAATCCATCATTCGGAACTAGAGGCGTTTCATCGGGAGATTTCATCCAATATTCCTGATTACCAGATTTCATACAAATACCATCATAAGGTCCCATATTTAAAATCTTGGGATCTACTTTTGATCCGACTTTCGCTCCGGCACCAGAAACAGTATTATTACCCATGATGGATGAACCATCTGAATCCTTTTCCCCTGTAAAACCACTATCAGGACCGTCTTCTAAACCTTCTAAAAGATTCTTTCCCATACATAAAAATAATAGGGCACCACCACCGACTAACATCTTCTGTTTATCATCTTTTAATACATAAAGAATTAAATATAAAGAGGTAACAACAATAATAAGATTTTTAGTAGAAAACATTTTATAGTAGTAGTATAGAAAAATAAAATTATGGAAATACTATATTTTTTAGGATTTATTACAATAATGTTTATTATTTATTCAGAATATTCTATCGGTTCAATCTTATTCAGACCAGATTCATTCGGCAAGATATCTATGAATTTATATTCCTTGCTTGGATTTTTAACGAATCCTTTTTATAAGACTCATCTATGGTCTTTACAAACCTTAGATATCAATTACGCCTTTGTTATCTTATTTTCACTATTTATTTATAGTTTAGTATAATATAATGGGAGGTGAGGTGTCTAAACCAGGGGGCAATCTGCAAAATATTAAAACAAGAGCCCAAGAAGCCACACAAGCCGCCGCGGCGAAGGGTCAGGAATTTTTACAAAATAATCCAAATATTAAAAATATTAAAACAAGAGCCCAAGAAGCCACACAAGCCGCCGCGGCGAAGGGAGGGCATAATTCAGGAACTATAGCAGCCCTCCCTGCCCTTGCCGGGGCCAGGGATGTACATGAAAAATCTATAAAAGATCTATCTGAAGCCGTCATGATTCTCTCAAAAAAAGTAGGCGGGTCTAAGAAAAGAAAACATACTAAAAAAAGAAAATTTTCTAAGAAAAGAAAATCTACAAAAAAAAGAAAATATACTAAGAAAAGAACTCATACTAAGAAACATAGGAAATATAAATAAATTTAGTTATCATAAAGTGGTAACATCCCTTGAAGTTGTTCTTTATATTTTTCTTTATTAAATGGTGTTTCTAGGTTCACCCCGTCCGAAAAAACCAGAGAATTGAATGCTTTATCTCCTAATTTACCTGTCCATGGTTTAGCGAAAGTTTTTTGAGCGCCATGTTTAGCTCTTACTGTATTTAGAATTATTTTCTCTTTTTGACTTAATGTTTCTCCCTGCCTTTTCTTCTTTTCAAGGCATTCTAACATGGCTCTATCTGCTACAAGTTCAGATTCTTTAGAATTATTTGTATATTTACCTGTTTCACCATCAAACCCTTCAATATAGTGTGTTCCAAACATTTTATCGTGCTGCTCACAACACTTATCGGCATTGTTAATAGGTTTATCATAAGGATAAGTTCCGATTTCTTTTCTTTCTAAAGAATGATCTAATAATTTTTTCATCCAGACTATATCGGGATTTAATCTCCATACTGTATCCGTCCCAGGTCCACAATAATTATATTCTGAAAAGGGATGTATTTCATTTGTTCCGGGTAATAATCTTTTAATATCTAAAAATGCCCTATAATAAAATTCCTTGAAATAACCAAGATTATCTTTATATTTATCTAATACCATCCTCTTAAAAGTTTTTTTTAATTTATCAGATAAGTTCGCATAACATAATGTATGAATTAAAAGTCTCTTTATAAAATCATCTTTGACTTCCAATTCATTTGCTGGAAATGGGTCTAAGGGATCAAATGGGTCTTTATCATAAGAAGTATCATGAGTTATACCGAACAATCTCCTTAAATTATCTCGTGTAAGAATAAAAATAGCAATACATCTGCTTTTATCTTCATTTGTAACACTCGTCCCTTTTAGGTTTTTTGCTACACCCATAGCAGCACCTTGTAATTTTCCAACAACCCCTTTTAAACTTTTTAAACCCCCGCCTTTTTTTCGTTGTCTAGTTCTTTTCTTAGTATGATTTCTTTTCTTAGTATAATTTCTCTTAGTATGTTTTCTTTTCTTAGTATAATTTCTCTTAGTATGATTTCTTTTCTTAGTCATATATTAATATATTAATATATTAATATATTAATATATTAATATATTAATATTCTCCTTTCAAGACTTTATTTAATGTTGATCCTGATATCTGGATATGATGTTCTAATTCTAATTTTTTTATTAAACTGCTCTTCTTCATCTTCTTCCCACTGATATCTGATTTATAATTCAGAATAGTTTGTAAATCTTTTTGATTAAATTTCTTCTTTGAATTATGAACTTTAGAAATATCAATATATTCATAATTTAACTTGATACCATCATTTGTCTGATGATAACCATAAATTCTTAGATTTTCATTATGAACTTTATGATGACATGATTCACATAACTGAACTAAATTATGAGTTATATTTTTATGATGATGATCTATAATACCATTTAAATCTGCCGTACATTGTTCTTTGATGTGATGAGTATGTTCAGATTCTTTTTTACAGATTTGACATAGATCCATTACTACATCATTATTATAATTACTATGTTTATCATTTAATAATGTTTCCGAAGTATTTGTAAGTTGAAGTTGAACCTTTCGCGCTAAAGAGATAAAATCTGAAGATAGATTTAATGATTTACAGACCTCTAAACCATATATCGCGGGACCCGAACCCTTTTCTAGAATACGTTTATAAATTAATACTTCTGTTTCAGGATTGTATTCTATTTGGAGATGATAAACGTCTAACGTTTTTATATCCTGAACTAATTTTATATCCATTAACTGATGTAGATGAGATGTAAAGATAAATGAACATTTTATATCAGATAAAGTTTTTAGGGCAGCCGAAACAATAGATAATGCAGATGTTGTTTCTGTTCCTGAGCAAACTTCGTCTCCCAAGACTAATGATTTATTATCTGATCTCTTCAAGATACTTCTTAACTCGCTCATCTCCACAGCGAAGGAGGATTGTCTTTTAAAAATATTATCATTGTTTAAGATTCTTGTAAATATTTGAGTATAAGGTGAATACTTTAGAGAAGAACAAGGAACATAAAATCCCGCTTGGGCCATAATCAGTGTTAATCCTATACTTTTCATTAATGTGGATTTACCACAAGCATTCGTCCCATAGAGTAGTATGCCATTTTCGGATAACGAAATATCATTCGGTATATATTCTATTTCTGATTGAACCTTCTCTACAATTGGATGACGTATCTCTTTTGCTATCAGCATGCTCTTATCTGAATCTATAATTTCGGGTTTTTGATAGACATTCTCCACCGATAACTTAGCTATATTACTATTTAAATCAAGGTGACCAATCAAATCTACTAATTCATTAAATAACTCTTTATATAAATTATAGTATTCACTCGTTTTTTTTAAAAAATATTCTTTATTTAGACCTTGAATTTTTAAACGATCGGATGAATATTTATTTGTAATCTCAATTAATTTAGGAAACTCTAAGTGAGTATTACCTCCTCTCTTTGTAAATTTTACATCTTTCAAGTCTAAACTAAAATCATCAATCTGAATAGTAGTATTCGCTAAATTACTGACAGATTTATGAAATGTTTTAGAACGATTATCAGTAACGTATAAATAATAACCATATTTTTCATTATTATCTTTTTTAATACATCCACTCTTCTTGCGATCAATATATTTATTTAATTTTTCGCAGATAAGATCAATAGTAGATAATCCTTTATCAATAGCATTTTGTAGATTATCTAAATCGGAATAAATATCTTTTTGAAATACTGAAGTAATCATATTGATCAGTGAGTATTTTTCTAATTCATTGATTTGAAAGACACTTAGATAATCATTTCTAAGAATCTCTAAATTTTGAATCGTTTTATCATAAGTAGTATTAATTTCAGGTATGGATACTTTTGTAATCTCTAAGATTTTGGATAAATAAGTATAAGAGGTATGAATACTATAAAATTCATAGGGCGAACAGATAGTTAATCCCATACGACGATGTAATTTTTCAATATCTAAAATCTTCTTTAGATAAGGACAGATATCATTATATAAACTATCTTTCTGAAATTTTTCTATCATATCGTATCTCTTATTTAATTCGGTTTTATCAAGAATAGGATATAATAATCTATTCTTACATAATCTTCTACCAATCGCAGTATCGCATTTATTGAGAATTGATAACAATGAATTATATTTTTCAGAAGTATGTTCTTTATTTGGAACAAGATATAACTGATAAATAGTATTATTACTCAATATTAATTTTTGTTCATCGCTTTTGAGAATCGGTTTCGGCAAATGATTTAAATTTTCTAATTTATGTTCGTGAATAAATTGTATCATGTATAAATAAGAGAGTGTCATTTCTACTTCGTCAAATCCTAAATATTCTATCGCTGTTAAGAAACCTGTATCAAATATTTTTTTTAGATATTCATTTTGATAACTTGGTTTTTTAAAATCTTCACTTTGATATAAATTATAATGAATCGTTTTCTCATTTAATTGAAACATATTACATAATTCATCTTTTGATGAGTCTATCTCATCGTGAAAGATACATTCCTTTGGTGAATAGTAATGAATTAATCTAAATAATTCATCGGACCAAAGAGTATTATCATTTAGAGAAGAGACTATTTTATGAACTGTATTTTCACCGGTTGAAATATCAATCGCAGATAAACCAATAACATAAATATATTTATCATATTGTTGTGGATATCTATTTAGATAAACCGATAATAAATAATTATTATCATTATTATTATAATTATTTATCATTGTTCCGGGACTAATTATATTCGTAATTTGTCTTTCGGGATTAGGTGGTTCAGTGATCTGATCTACATATACAATTGTATAATTATGATTTAATAATATTTTTTGAAATTTTTCTTGGGCGTATATATTCCATCCCGCCATTAAATAATTATCATAGCTAATTTCGGGAATACTTTTATTCCTACGAACAACTTGGATACCTAATATATCTGCTAATTGATAGATCTCAGCACCAACATGAATAGATTCATTCTGAACGCTATAAATTTCATAAAAGGAACCGACCTGCATTAAAACGACAGTAGATGATCCATATTTTTTTATATTTTCATCGTGAAATTTTAAATATTCTTTTAAGATAAAGCACACAGCCATTGATTACAATAGTATTTATGATAAATTTTTTAAATAGATAATAAAGATTAATAAGTTTATATTTAAAGAATAATATCCTATTAGTCATTAAAAATGAACGAAGAAAAAGATAAATATGTGTTCATGGTAAAAACGGTTCAATCGGGTGCTTTTCGTATTTTAGTGGAGGCATTAAAAGAAATCTTAACTGATACTAATTTAATATTTGATAAGGATGGTATTAAGCTTGTGGCGACGGATAATTCTCAGATTGTCCTTGTTCATATGAAATTAATGGCTGAAAATTTTGAGTTTTATCATTGCTCGGAAAAGACGCGGATCGGTATTAATATGATGAATCTATTCAAGTTGATTAAAATCATGAATAATAATGAAACTCTCAGTCTCTTTGTAGAAAAAAGTGATAAAAATAGATTAGGTATTAAAATAAACAATAATGATAAAAAAACTCAAACTTTATTTAAGATGAATTTATTAGATATTTCTGAAGATGAATTAAGTATTCCGCCTGCGAAATTTGAGAGCGAATTAACTTTACCGAGTATGGATTTTCAGAAAATCATTCGCGATATGTCAAATATTGGTGAAAATATAGAGATAAAGAGTGTAGGGACATCGCTGTTATTAAATTGTGCGGGTGATTTTGCGAGTCAAGAGACGATTCTATTAGAAACACATGATGGGTTAAATTATTCAAAGAATGTAAATAGTAATGAACCGATTCAGGGTATTTTCTCTTTAAAATATTTATGTTTATTTACAAAATGTACGAACCTATGTAATCTATTGCATATGTATATTAAGAATGATTATCCGCTTGTTATTAAATATGATATTGCTAACTTAGGTCATATTAAATTATGTCTTTCACCGAACTCCGAAACAGATTAAAGAATATAATCTATTACTCAATAATAGATCAATGCGCGGAGCTCCTATTTCTAATAGAGATGATTATAATTATTCTTCCGATGAAGATACGATGTCAGATAGTTTTGAATACTTCTTAATACTCTTGTTGATATGCAGTAGTTGGGTATCGTGTTACGAGATAATAAAAAATTGTACGAGTAATTGTATCAAATCATTCCGAATCAAAAATAAGACAACGATTAAAAAATTAAATTCAAATGATGAAGAAAATCTATTAAATGAATGTAGTATCTGTTTAGAAAATTATAAGAAAGGTGATATGATAATTATCTTATCTTGTGATCATGGATTTCATGAATCCTGTCTCAAAGGATGGTTCAATAATAATAATTCGTGTCCTCATTGTCGTGAAAATATTATCTAAATAAATACTATAAATGGCGTCCACGGTTAAAAAGATGCGCTCGGGTAACCGGAGACAGAGTAAGAGTAAGAGTAAGAGAAGACAGAGTAAGGTAAAATATAATAGACGTCGGTTCTATAAACGATCTAAACGATCTAAAAAATCTAAACGTTTGATGCGTGGCGGATGAGGAGGAGGCGGAGGAGGGCGTCTCCCTAAACCTAAATTAGGTGGATCCCATCATATGCAACACGGTGGTAATCCTCTCTCAGGGGGATGACAATAAATATATCTACTTTAATATTATTTGATAATCTGACAAGTGACGAAATTCTCTTTCAACTTAGAGGGAGTTTTTGATGAACCGATTTATTAAAAAAATTTGATTTTTATTTAAGAATTATTTATTCATTATAAATAATAAATATGAAGTTACTCCTAAAACCGCAGAACGATGAAAT
>Ga0115001_10002346_pt1 | contig 14502 bp, 11 predicted proteins | sample ArcticOcean_MG_C_12_FD_89869 | JGI IMG/M metagenome (GOLD analysis project Ga0115001, IMG submission 89869) | Marine microbial communities from western Arctic Ocean - ArcticOcean_MG_CB8_130 | ecosystem: Environmental > Aquatic > Marine > Oceanic | place: Arctic Ocean: Canada Basin | collected... | reverse complement strand
GCTGATGCTGCTGCTCAAAAAATCACCGTATCACCAATCACCTACTGATGAGAGAGAGTCAAAAAGCTCTCTACTGATGATGTTCGCGCTCATAAATTCGAACGCGCTCTCTGCTCGGGGTAACCGTTACTATTTCTTTCTTATTTAAAGTGAGAGTAGTGCGACGTGCGCGCGGATATCCTGAAAAAGGAACATGCGCGTCGTTGGTTTAACCACAGACACACAAACATCTTTTAGATTTGTTGATAATAATAGTAAGAAGAAGAAGAAGAATAAGAACGTAATAATAATAAGACGAGCGAAAAGAAAGAAGACGATGGCATCATTAAATTCTTCAAAAGTTAGTGATAGACGAGATGATAAAATCGTAATCTTAGGAGCTGGTTTACAAGGCTTAGCGTCTGCATATTTCTTAATCAAAAGGGGATGTACTGATGTAACGATAATAGAGAGGTCGGATAAAATCGCACCGGCTGCCTCTGGAAAGGCTGGAGGGTTCTTAGCCGGCGAATGGGGAGACTCGAATACGAAAGAGCTTCATGAGAAGTCGTTCAAGTTACACGAAGAATTGGCTAAAGAGTTGCACATTGAATCTTTTAGGAAAATACGTACACTATCAGTTCAAGCAGGGGCAAACGGGTTAGCCGATCCTCTCGTTACATGGCTCGATGGCGATATACAACAGAATTCTATACTCGATACTGATACGGCGCAAGTAACGCCTGCGGAGCTTGCTCAGAAATTACACGATTTTGCTACGAAGAACGGTTTGAAGACGTTATATAACACGGAATGTACTGGAATTAGATTTAAAAACGATCATAATGATGATACTACTCCAGTAGTAGTAGATGGTGTGCATATAAAAACGAGCAATAGCGAAAAAACGATGACTATTGATGCTAAATGCTGTGTGATTGCTCTAGGCCCTTGGACAACGAGAGCGAGCGATTGGTTTCCAAATGCTCACTTCCCGATGACTGGAATTAAATCGACTTCGATCGTATTTGAAGCATCTGAGCAAGTTTTGAAAGAACCGGCTGCTTTGTTCTGCGCAGAAGATTCGCGCTTCGGTACGCATTTAGAAGTATACCCTAGATCGGATGGGAGTGTGTACCTCTGCGGAATAGGTGGTTCTGATTATGTCGAAGCAGAGAGGCTTGCTCCGGGCGGTGATTGCGAAAGCGCAGACTTAATATTAGCAGATCCTAGTAGAGTACAAGCGGCTTGGGATGCGTTTAAAAGCATGTCACCAACTATCGGTAGTTCTGCTCCGATCTTATCGCAAGCTTGCATGCGTCCTTGCGCGCCAGATGCATTACCGATGATTGGGTATGTACCAAACGTTGATGGCGCAATTATTGCTAGCGCACATAACTGTTGGGGAATTTTATGGTCTCCCATTACTGGTCAAATCGTCTCGGAATTGATTTTAGAGGGAGAATCGTCTTGCTGTGATATTCGAAATTTTACTCCAAGTCGATTTGCCAAAAAGGCAACGGCAGGTAGAGGACGACAGAAAGTGAATCAACCAATTGGCGAGCAATGGTAGTTGTACCACGGGGTACCAGTATGTGCGTGTAAAATATTTTTATTAAATAACTTAATTATTATCTAAGCATTTGAAAACATTAAATATTCGTGAATTTCCTTAACCTTACCGTTTGTCAAGGATTTAAACTCTAGCGCAATCTCCGAGCTCGCATTCGCGCACTTTCCAACTTCCTCGTAGTGCTTCAACAGAGCGTGCGTTTCGGAAACGTTGAACTTTGGAATTTCAAAATCGAATTCGTCTTCACTAAAGTTTGGTTTCGCTCCAACCTCTGTACTATCGCACGCGATATATTTACCTCCATTAGCCAATGGAACACACGAACGCAATTTACTCGCTAAACGTAATCTATCGGAATGAATATTTCTCCTCGATCTCGGTCCTCTGACTTCATGCATATCGGAAGGACCGAACAAAGCGTTATGTTCATCGATCGCGAATACGACTTTGAAATCTTTTTGTTTCACCAACTCATCAATGACGTCTAAAGCATTTTGTGTAACGGTTTGATCATTCGCTTTTTCTAAACCCACTTTTACCAAATCGAGCAAAGTGTTATTATTATTATTATTATTATTATTTTGTTTCCCATCCCGGGCCGTTTGAATTTTTCCTAATTTATCTTCGTTTGATGTCAAAACTGCGTTGAGTAATAACCGAGCGGCATCTGGTGTGTCCCACATACCATTTTCCTCTTCGCCATGCTTTTGATACGACGTTCTTGTAACTATGTGCGACGCTCTTGGAATGTATACGACTAAAGATCCTAAAGCTCGTTCGCGAAGGACTAGCATTGCGAGCGAGACTGATTTCCCAGCCCCTCTATATCCTCTGAGATGTATTTTATCACTTTTCTCTTCTCCTATGAGTGAATGAACGACGTTCATTAAATCTTCGTCGCACTTGCGATAGAGCAATCCGTTCGATTTAGTGAACTTGAACTCTCTCTCGATCGCGTTACATAAGATTTCCGTATTCTTATCGAGGTTAACGTACTCGTTAACTTTAATTGTCTCATTAAATGATTTCCCGAAATCTGTTTTAGGTTTCATAAAAGTCTTTTTCAATACGTTTTTATCATCTTCCTCTTTTGATTTCGAACTCGTTCTTCTCATACTGCTTCTATTACTCTCTTCCTCAACGTCTTCATCAACATCATCATCGTTTTTATCTTCCTCTGCAGTTGTAATTGTAGTTGCTATATTATTACTATTACCTTTCTTATTCTTATTAGTATTAGTATCAGTTTTATTAGATTTCCCTTTATTATTGGTAGTCGCAGTCGTCGCTTTTGCTGCAAACCCTCTCGTTAAATGTTGTTGTTTCGTTAATAACTGTGTCGTTGTCGTCGTTCGCTTAGCCAAAGCTGCCGTTGATGATGAGAAATCATTCAACGACGAAGAAGAAGTAGTAGAGGAAGAGGAAGAAGAAGTATTATTATGATAATAATTATTATTAACAGATGATAATAATAAAGATGACGATGATAGATGGTGAATATATCTTCTTCTACTCATACTCACGCTACTGTTGATTATTAATATCCTCATTTTATTATTATTATTATTATTTCTAATAAACATATGATGGAGTACGCACTGGATAGTATTATTTATTGATGGGCAGTGTGGGAGTTTTCATCAGTCATCAGTCAGTGAATTTGGCCAGTTCTCTCCCTTTCCTTTACTCTGTCGCTGAAAAACAATCTGATGCTGAAAAACAACTTTCTCTTTCCAACAAAAAGCACAACTTTTGCGAGTATCGATTACGCCGCACGCGACCATACCTATACATAAACATTCGTTGGAACTCTCTCTCTCTACTGCTCTGACTTTCTTCATCTCTCTATTAACTGAAGAGGAAGAAAAATTGGGGGAGAGCGTTGTTACTCTTCGTGTGTGGGCGCGATCGAATATAAAAGTACGCATCATCGTACTTTTCAAAACTATACGAAGTGCGCGCTCTTGAAAGACATACAGAGTATTAATTAAAGAAGAGAGAAATAGAGAGAGAAAGAGAGATCACGGAGAATACAGGTTGCTTAAAATTAAAACAATGACTCAAGACGTAATAGAGTGCCCCTTACCGTTCCCTGAAAGGTTCTACGCAGCAGTACAGTTCGCGACCGATCCACCACAAAGTTCAAGACAAGTCACTGATGAGACTAGGTTGTTATTATACGCCTTATATCAACAAGTGATGGTTGGACCAAACTATGAACCAAAACCATATCAATCATTTTGGTCGTCATCATCATCATCTACTGGTACGAGCCAACAATTAGAGCAACAGAAATGGCAAGCCTGGTCATCTTTACAAGACATGGATGCGAAGGAAGCGATGGGTTTATACGTGCATACGATGGAGGAGGAGAACGAAAATTGGTGGTTACTGCTAACGAATGATTTAGATCCAGAAGATACACAGATTTCTATAGAAAATGCGAGAAGATGGGCGATGGAGATGGGATGGGGCGCCGATCGTTCTTTGTTATCTCCATCCTCGATTACGAGTCAAAGAGGAGGAGGAGGAGGAGGAGGAGGAGGAGGACAACCATCACAACAACAACATCAACAACAGGATATAATTACGCCACCGATGTCGCCACCAATGCCTGGAAGAATAGGAAGGAATGGGACTTCGTCGAACTACCATGCGAGCATGAATAATAATAACAATAATAATAATAATAACGATAATAACGCATCGACTTCGCAAATATTTTCACAACAGCAGCAGCAGCAGCAGCAACAGCAACATCGGGACAGTAGTAGAAACCTTAACGCAGCAGGTAGTAGTCAAAATAAGGAGCATAAACAGTTGCAAATGTATGGCGGCGGAAGTGGAGCATTAGTAGTGGGAGGAGATGATGAAAATAGTCGCCCTTGGTTTTTGCAAACGAAAGAGGCTCACGAGAGCATAGCAACCGCTAGAGAAGATGGGAATTGGACATCTTTGGGAACTTCGACTTTGGGTTCAGCTTTGACCCCGAGATCGTCGAGATCACATGCAAGACATGGCCACGCAGCGTATGCAGTTGGTAACAAGATGATAGTTATCGGCGGGAACACGGCGGGAACAGTAAGATCGGATGTCATAGCTTTAGATTGCCGAAGTTTACAATGGGAACAGGTGGAGTGTACATGCGTGCAACCGGGTGCAAATTTTACGCCTCGGCACGGCCATGCCGTATGTGCTGTTGATGAACATAGTAACCATCAAACAGAGCTACTTGTTTGTGGAGGCTTCACAAAAGATCCAAACGCAAAAAATTCTAGGAGGAATGGCCTCGTTAAAGCTCAAGAGTTTGAAATGTGGATATTAGACTTATCGAACTCTTTTCAAACGGGGATTTCCCATCATCATCATCATCATCAGAGCGTTATGCAAAATTCAAACTTAGGAAGATGGACAAAAATGACTACGAATGGTAAAGGACCTTGCGCGAGAGGCGGACACACCGCATCGCGGTGTGGAGAGAATATTGTAATCTTTGGCGGCGAAACTCCGAGCGGGCAGTGTTTAGCAGACTGTTGGCTCTATCACGTCACCTCGAGGACTTGGACAGAACTTAGATGTAAAGGATGGACATATCCATCTCCTCGCCGAGGACATTGCGCGACATCATATATAAATACTGCTGGAGCACATTTTGTATATGTTTTTGGAGGTAGCACGTCCTCTGGTTGTGTGAATTCGGAAGTGTACGCGTTGGACGTCAAAGCGTGTCGATGGCGAAAAGCAAATCCCGAGGGTGGTTTCATGCCACAACCTCGATCTGGTGCAGCTTCTGCGCGATTAGGTGATACATGGTACGTTGTCGGAGGTGGTAATAGCGAAGGTGGGTGTGTAGATACGGTTGCGTTAACTTTGAGAGATCCTCTTTCGGCGGAGCCAGCTTGGGCGGAGACTTGCAGAGCAGCGCCAGCTTCGGCGGTTGCGTCTGAGAGCGGCACTTGCATAGCTATTCCTGAAATTGCAGCCTTAGTTTCGTTTGGAGGATACGATGGTGTGCGAGATCGTGGGGATTGTAGCATCTCTAGACATCCTCAGTTTTTGATGGAACAAAGCGCTTCTGCTGCAAAGGATCACTTGTTGATTGCCGGCAAAGCGCCGATCACGTCAACAAGAGCAACGAACAACAACAACACGAACAACATCACCGGGAACAATATTAACACAAACAACAACAATATTAGTTCTTTGAATCACGCATCATCTTCTGTGCAGCGCTTTAATGATTCGAGTCAAATGCAAACGAGAGAAAACAGTAGCAATTCAGTAATGAGCGAGGAACTGACGGCGTTGAGGAGACAACTGCAAAGGGCAAAGCGGGTAGAAGAACAGTTGAGAATCGAGCTTGAAGACGAGCGATCGATGCGAATGCAATTAGAGGATGAGCTGGAAAGGCAAAGTAATCGCGGTAGTCGAGGAATGGGCAGACGTGGAAGCTCAATGGGGTTACAACGCCAAGGATCTTCACATGGTTCTATTTGGAATTTTATAGCTCCCGACCCAGCTGGCGATAGATACGATTGGCGATGAAGACGAAGTAGTGCACGATTCCGAATTATTATTATTATTGAAAATTAATTACATTTACTATGCCTTGCCTAGCTCTTTCATCATCTCATGCATAGCCCATCCTAACCTAGCTGGGGAACGTTCGACTCTTACCGACGCATCTTCCAAAGCTTGAATTTTACCAATCGCGGTTCCAGCTTTACCTTGTGTAATTGCCCCAGCGTGACCCATTCGTCGGCCGGGCGGTGCCGTTAACCCGGCTATGAATCCAACGATTGGTTTCTTTGTTCCAGAAGCTTTAATGAAATCGGCGGCTTCTTCCTCAGCCGTTCCACCAATTTCTCCAATCATTATAATGCCTTCCGTTTCATCGTCTTTAATAAACTTATCCAAACAATCAACAAAGTTCGTACCGTTGAACGGATCGCCGCCAATGCCGACGACGGTTGATTGCCCTAATCCATATTCCGTGGTTTGAAAAACGGCTTCGTAGGTCAACGTCCCAGATCTTGAGACGATGCCGATCTTCCCCGGTTTGTGTATATAGCCAGGCATAATACCAATTTTACACTCCCCTGGTTTAATAATCCCTGGGCAATTCGGACCGATCAATCGCGATTTTGTTTGTTGCATTAAAGCATCTTTCACTCTGATCATATCGTGTTGAGGCACGCCTTCGGTGATGCATACAATTAAATCGAGCTCGGCCTCTAAAGCTTCCAATATTGCATTCGCTGCGAATGGGGGTGGTACATATATCGCAGTCGCATGAACGTCCTTTAATTGTTCTTTCGCCTCTCTCACTGTGTTAAACACTGGCAATTGCAAATGTTTCGACCCACCCTTTTTGGGCGTAATACCACCGACTAATTGAGTTCCATATAACAAAGCTTGTTCACTGTGAAACGTGCCATTTTTACCAGTGAAGCCTTGACAAATCACTCTCGTGTGTTTATTCACGAAAACAGCTGGCTTTTTATTATTATCATCATTATTATCATCAGTCGATGACGTTGAATAGTAATTTAATTGTTTGTTATGACGTTGTTTTTGAGATTCTGACGATATTTTCGTTTCATTAGTTGTTGCCGCTGCTGATGAAGATGATGATGATGATGATGAGGCTATTGACGATAATGAACGAATTCTGTTACTAATAGACTGAGTATAAGTATAAGTCGATGATAACAATGTCAATAGTGTTGATCTAGTTGCATGTTTGTGTTGTTGACGGATCATATTATGTTATAACGTAGTAGTATAGTCTACTATTTTAATAAAGTTTCTTCTTCACGGTTCACAGAAACTGCTGCTCTATTTCTGCTGCTGTTAGACAACAGTCAAAGTATTATTGGTTTCGATTACAATGCAGTATTTCGATTATTATTTTCTCTACTCCCCTACAAACTGACAAACGACCCTATACAAACTGACAAACGACAAAAGTCTTAAAAAATAGAGTCACAAAAAAACGCGATCTCTTAAAGCACGTCGCGACCATTATTATTGATTGATATTTATTATTATTGATATTTATTATTACGCATACATATCACAAAAACGACAAGAAATAAAACATGGCATCTGTTACATGGTCACAAAGATGGCTCAGACCAGAGGTTAGTTCGTTACGTAGATTATTTATCTCTATACACATATCGCTCTCTGTCTTTTTCTAAAAAAGAACTCGTAATGTTTACATTACCCCAATCCAATATCAAAACAGAGACGAACAATTCTTCTTTGAACTAATATTACCACCACTATCATCGTAATAAATAACCGAAAACTAACACGTTACATTCTAATTTCTTAACAAACATAAAATATATTAATCAAACAACAGGTGTATCCAATATTCGCCGCACTCGGTTCCGCCGTCGGCTTATGCGCATTCTTCTGCACTAGACAACTCACCACATCACCTGGGTTCACTGCGTCGAAACAGAAAAGGGCGACTGCGATTAAAGAACAGGCAGAAGATTATAAAGAAGGGGAAAAGTTTAGAAATCATTTCGTGAGAAGATTTGTACACGGTATGTCACCGCAAATCATGCCCGGGTTGAATCAAAGCATGAGCGAGAAGTAGTTAGAATTGAGAGAGAGGATTATTTGCGCGCGCAGAGAGAGAGTGGCAAAATACTTATAATGAATATATTCGATTTATGAGTACGTAATTCTGTTGATTGTAACGAAAAGCAAAAGAACAAACCTTTGTATAAAAATCGACTCAAATAATATATTGATGAGTTTTGCGCCCGTAACGAATTAGTTAAACTCTTTTTTTTTGTTCGCGCTTTTATTTGGTGTATTTTTAATATCATCATCACGTTCCTCAAACTGCAAATAAAATACAAAATCGTATCGAACATCGAAAAGATAGTACACAGAATAAATAATAAATAAATGACCGATCGACGAATTGGAGGCGAGCTCGAAGCAATAGAGGATGAAACATTAAACGAAGGATTGTTGAGTAGTTTTCGTGAAGATTCGAAAAACGTGAGTGCTGCGACGATGGACGAGGAGTTACAGACGCGCGCGAGTTTTGAGGCAGGTACGACTAAGACTTCGTTCAGACGTCTCGTTCCTAGAAAAGCGTCTCTATTCGTTGGAAATATCTTACCAAGAGAACAAGTCACTAATAATAATATCAATAACGATCGAGACGAGGACGAGGACGAGGACGAAAGGCGTTCATCAGTGCCTAGATGGGAATCTTTAGATTACGAGAAGAACGATTCTTTATGGAGCCGAGCTTCGTTTTTGAAGCCCAATAGAGGAGTGATTACGCTCGAACGATGGACGAACTCGGTTTGCATTGGAGTAATAGTTGGATTTACTGCGTTTGCGCTCATGCAATTGATTGCAATTTTGTCTAACTGGAGACTCGAAATAATTGATCAATACACAACTATGCGCGCAGTCGCGTTTTGTTTTACTGGCGCTCTTTTCTCTTTTCTCGCGGCGTTGTTGACGCTTACTGCACCTACAGCGGAAGGCGCCGGTATGTCACTCGTCATAGCAGAGCTGAATGGTGTCTCGAACCCTCACGCTACGAGTATTTGGACGGCTTTCGTTAAGTTTTTCGGAACTATTGCTTCTTGCAGCTCGGGTTTAGGGGTAGGCCCAGAAGGCCCGCTCGTCCAGATTGGCGCTATTATTGGTTCTTGGTTTTCTCGTCCCCGTCAATGGCGAGTGATGGGGGATACAGATTTTCGTAATATCGTGTCAGCCGGTGCAGCGGCAGGTCTCTCTGCCGCTTTTGGAGCTCCAATTGGTGGCGTCTTGTTTGCGAGCGAAGAAGCTTCGACGTTTTGGTCGCATACAACAACGAAAAGAGCTTTGTTATGTTCAACTATGGCAGTTTTCGTGCTCTCGTTCTGTCACGATTCAGTCGGACGTCCGTTCGGGTTGCTCCTGTTAAAAATTCCCGAAGAAGAGAAAAAATGGGAATTGTTTGAGATACCTGGTTTCCTTTTATTGGCGACGTTGTGCGGCGTCTTTGCCTCGCTCGTAACTAAAGCCGTTGGTTTCATTTCTCACTTTCGACGCAAAACGAAATCTGGGCGAGTAATCGAAGCGACGATAATAACACTCGTCATTGCATTGGCACAATTACTTTTATCGAACTTTGTTGGTAAATGCGTTGACGGTGTTAGTAGTACTGAAACTACTACTACTACTATGACGAGTGTTTATCCTTCAAACGTTGCAGTTCCGCTAAGGTGTAGTAAGGAAGGACAATTTAATAACTTGGCGAGTTTAATGATTGGCCCGCGCGAATTTGTTTTGAAGTTTCTCTTGTCTGGTAAACCGAAAGATTCGACTTCACTTTTAGCCTTGATTACTTGTTTTGGTTTTCAAGTGCTTTCGGTGATATTTAGCGCAGAGTGTGCTTTACCTGCCGGGTTGTTCCTTCCAACGTTAAACTGGGGCGCTTTACTTGGAAATATCTGTTGTAAAGTCTTGGAGAAAGCATACGGAAGAAGGCTTGGACCTGCTCCTTATGCGATGATTGGGGCAACGTCTGCTTTAGGTGGCTTCTTTAGAGGCTCGATTTCCTTGGTAGTTATCGTCCTCGAAGGAACGTCTCAGCTTACGTTTCTTCTTCCTCTTCTATTGTGCATATTTTTTGCGAATAAAATTGGAGGCTTTATTGCGCCATCATTTTATGCGGATCAAATCGTACGTCGAAACATTCCATATCTGTACCCTTCGGCGCCAGAACACGCGTGCTACGATGAAACAACTAAAGAAACAAAAACGGCCAAAGATGTTTGTTCGAAAGAAGTCATAACGTTTCGTGAGATTGAGCACGTGCATAGAGTCGAAGAAGTTTTGAAAAACACGTTACATAACGGGTTCCCAGTTATTAAAGAAATTAAGGATGATAGCGGAAACATCGTCGAGAAAAGACTCATTGGTTTAGTCTTACGTTCGCAATTGTTGACTTTGCTCGCGAGAAGAGCATTTGTCGAAAACGCTGTAATTTACAACGGCGACGAAGTGAATAAATGCATGGAGCATCCGTTAATGGATCCACGAGACCACTCCTTCTCGACGTGCTCAAATTCAACCGAGCAAAGATTTAAGTCAATGCAACAAAAGGAAGAGTATGAAACGTTGGAGCGTGCAATGAGGACTTTTCATCAAAGAAAAATGTTCACTGATCGATCAGCCGACGTTGGGAGTAAATACATTGACAGAATGGGACTAACCAATACGGAAAGAGAGTGTCATTTGGTCTTAAGCGATTTCATGCAGTTGTCACCGAGCGCAGTTCAAGAAAACTGTTCCGTTGAACGCTTATGGCGAACGTTCCGAGGTATCCGCCATTTATGCGTCGTAGGGACCAGAAATCAATTACTTGGCATAATCACTCGAGCAGATCTCTTAAAAATCCAAAACAAACAACAGTAATACTACTAAGTCGCAAGAGAGATGAGAAAGATAGAGAGAAAGAGAGAGAAAAAGACTTGATGCATACTCGCGAAAAAAATAAACAACCATGCACATACATTTAGCTAAATTGCCTTTTCATTTTCATCGTCGCCAAAGTCTTTGATCAACTTATCCAAATCGTTCCGAATCGTTCCTATAACTACACTTGACATTCTATCGTGAAACAAAACGCCATCTAAATGATCGTATTCGTGCTGAAAAACTCGAGCTTCAAATCCTTCCAAAGTCATTTTAAACTTTTTCCCTTCGATGTCTTGCGCCTCGATTTTGACGCCCATCGGTCTCTGCAAAAAGTTAGTGTTATGTATTCAGAGAAAGTCATCAGTCAGTTATTTTTTTTTCTCTCTCTCTACGATGCGCGCAACGAAGATGAAAAAAAATAGATAGCCTCGCGTGTTTGCTCACGTTTCTCCGCATAGCTTCAAAAGAAACTCGGATTAGCGTATATTTATGTTTTAATCGCTCATTGGCAAAAAAATGTAAAGATATATATTGGTATAATATCGCGCAATCAAAAATAATTAAACGTACCTCGACTTCTGCGTTAATTTCAGGAAAAGACAAGCATCCTTCTTCGAAGAAATCTTTTTGATTACTATATTTGCTAATCTTTGGGTTCACTAAAACGACTTCTTTTCCCTCGTCCGGACGTCCGCTTTCGTTATAAACCATCAGACGATAATTCACTCCGACTTGAGGTGCAGCGAGTCCACATCCATCAGTTTCGTACATTATTTTAAACATCTGTTGAGCGAGATCTTTTAGTTTATCATCGAACACGGTCACTTGTTCGTTCTTCATCCTTAAGCATTTCGCTGGATAGAGTTGAATCTTCAAAGGTGTTTGAAACTCTACTGAACTTGGTTTATTTCTCACTTCGTCCATTTCTTGATTAAATAACATCCCTTTCCTCGCTTTTATGCGAGTACTATTCGTATTATTCGTATTCGTTCTTTGTGTCGTTGTCGTCGTCGATGTATGTCGTTCTCTAAAAGTTCTCCTTCCACCAATAGGTTGCAAAACAGAAGAAGAGGAAGAAGATGATGATGATGGTGATGATGATGATGTTCTTGTTTTTGTTGTTGATGAAGATGATGATAATATTCTTCGAACTGATTTGCAATAATGCGTTTGAGTTGTTGTAGAACTCTTTAATAATAATAAACGCATCCCGTCTTGTTTATTTATTTATTTATTTATTAGTATTACGCCGCTGCTGGCGTCCCTTCTTTCGAGACTCTAAGGCAGCAGCATCGAGCGTGCTAGTAGTGAGAAGTTGCTGCTGCAGCAGCAGGGAAGCTTGGGCAGGGGGCAGCTGCTAAAAAAGTTCGGGTGAAGAAAGAAGAATTATTTCACATTCGCGGGCATAAAAAACTCGCGACGAACGCGCGCGATAGATTGATATACGAGAAATATATTAAAAAATAAGAAATGTTTTCTCTCTCAATGAGTAGTTCATCGTTGGTTGGAACGTCCGTATCAACAACTAGAGGTTCGTAAACCGTTCTCTTTGTTTTTTTTTTCCAAAACGTGTTTACTCCTTTCGTACGCGTGCGCGTAATTACTGCTCCCTCGTGCGTATTAGTCTGTTTTTTCGCGACAATAGTTATCATCAATAGTAGTAGTAGTAATAGTAGCAGCAGAAAGAATTTCAGGGAATATTCGAATGGTTGATGTATATTTCAATCAATTTATGAAGTTTGTTTGAATAATTGATGCTCGCGCATATGATTTCGATTGGGTTATTTATTTTTTTATCCACTCTCTCCTCGCGCGTCGTCGCCGAAAAACCTCAAGAAGAGTTGGATGCAAGAATTGTTTTTGAGCGTGTTTTTAAATCTGTTCTCGTACAAATATTTATAAAACGATGATGATATAATAATACTAACCTTTTAAAATTCTCTTCTCTCTCGCTTTTTTTCATGTGTATTATAATAGTTCAACAACAACAAAATACTAAGCGTGGTGCAATGCAAATTCGAGCCGCTCGTGTTGCCGGTGTCGAGATCCCAAACAACAAACGCGCAGAGACGGCGTTGACGTATATTTATGGCATAGGAAACACAACCGCTAAAGCTGTGATGACAGCTACTGGATTAGAAAACAAGAGAATGCGAGAAATGTCCGAAGAAGAATTGACTATTATGCGTGAAGAAGTTGATAAATACAAAAATGAAGGGGCGTTGAGATCGTTGGTTTCGTTGAATATCAAGAGATTAAAAGAAATTCAATGCTATCGCGGAAAGAGACATATTGCAAATTTGCCGTGCCGGGGACAAAGATCAAAGACAAACGCGAGAACGAGAAAGGGTAAGACGAAGACGGTTGCCGGTAAGAAAGCGAAGTAATAATCTTCTCTTTCTTTTTGTTATAATAGCCGAATTGATTTATATGTTATATTATATTATACACTTTCTTTAGTTTTTATTTCCTTTTGAACTCTCATAATTTACACTTTTTCTTTGCTTTCAAAAGCGCGATACGAATCTTTCATCAAGTCAAATACTTTGTCCGCAATGAAGCGTTTTGATGCACCACCCCCTTTCTGAGCAACTTTGTCAGGATGAATAATCACTAAAGCTCTGTGATATGATTTCTTGACCTTTATTGGTTCCATTAAATCCATCATCGAAGGCGCATTATACGCGTGGTCTTCCCAAAGAACTTCTCCAAGATTCGCGAGCATCGTTCGTATGTTTCCTCCATACTTCTTACCCCACTCGTCGATATCGGCTCCGATGAGATCTTGCAAAGTTTGGCGCTCCGCTCTTTCTTCCATAGCTTCCCTCTCTCGAGTGCGCTTCTCTTCGAGCGCTTGTTCTATACGGACGCGGTTGCGTTCATGTCTTTGCTTTCGTAAACGCATACGCTCCTCGGTATCACCCTCTTGCTCGTCATCTGATTCCGGATTATACTCAAATGCACCTTCTTTCTTCGTCTTCTTATGATTATTTATATTATTCGTATTAATAGCAGAACTACCATTACTCGTTGGGCAATTACCGCTCACGGAAGTTCCAAAAAAGTCATCCGCTACTGCAGAAGGATTATTACTACCACCGTTGTTCATATTATTATTATTGCTCGTATTCAGCATCGATTCTAAATCGAGTTGACCGTTTGACGTGCTATTATTTATGCTATTTTTATGACTATTCACTGTCGTCGTCGTCGTTGCTTTTGAGCTAAAAAATGCATCCATATCTGACGACGATGGTTCTTCCTTTGAAACGGTCTTATTCATAATACTTGGCTCTTGTTTGTGCGGTTTACTATTATTATCGTTATTATTATTATTATTATTATTATTGTTTTGGGGAGTAATCTTGCTCGTCATCTTAAGCGTGGTGAACTTGTTCGCTAATCCATCATCTTCTTTTTCAGGAGGTTTCTTTTCGTTTGGTATATTTCTGTTCTTATTGTTCGCGTTTAATACTTCTTCCTTTTTCGGAGGTTTGATT